>Ga0126381_100000883_pt1 | contig 32595 bp, 16 predicted proteins | sample PanSoiMetPlot_28_FD_96465 | JGI IMG/M metagenome (GOLD analysis project Ga0126381, IMG submission 96465) | Tropical forest soil microbial communities from Panama - MetaG Plot_28 | ecosystem: Environmental > Terrestrial > Soil > Tropical forest > Bulk soil | place: Panama | collected 2016-02-17 | reverse complement strand
GCCAGCCGCGCCGCGAACACCGGACAGCACCCGGCCAGCTCCCGCCCCATCCCCGCCCCCTGCGCCCCCTGACCCGGGAACACCCCCACCCCCTTGCCCCCGTCCCCCGCCAGCCCGCTGACCACCCCGGGTGAAGGCTCCGCGGCCGCCACCGCGCGTAGCCCCGCCGCCAGCTCGCCCGCGTCGGTTCCCAGCACCACCGCCCGGTGCTCGAACACCGACCGGGTGGTCGCCAGCGACCACGCCACATCCGCCGCATCCAGGCCCGGTCGCGCCGCCACGTGCGCCGCCAGCCGCCCCGCCTGCGCCGACAGACCCGTCGCCGACTGCCCCGACACCACCCACGGCACCACACCGGAAACCAGCGGCGGCAAAGGCTCCGCGGCCCCGTCGCCAAGCGGCTCAGCCGCCTGCTCCGGCACCTCAGCACCGGCGTCGGGGGCTTCCTCCAAGATGACGTGCGCGTTGGTGCCGCTCATCCCGAACGCGGACACCCCGCCCCGCCGGGGACGGCCACCGCGCGGCCAGGGCACCGGCTCGGTCAGCAGCCGCACCGCCCCCGACTCCCAGTCGATGTACGGCGACGTCTCCTGCGCGTGCAAGGTCCGCGGCAGCTCCTGGTGCTGCAGGGCCAGCACCATCTTGATCAGCCCGGCCGCGCCCGCCGCCTGCTGCGGGTGGCCGATATTGGACTTCACCGAGCCCAGCCACAGCGGGCGGCCCTGCGGCCGGTCCTGCCCGTAGGTCGCCAGCAGGGCCTGGGCCTCGATCGGGTCGCCGAGCGGCGTCCCTGTGCCGTGCGCCTCCACCGCGTCCACCTGGTCAGCCGACAGCCCGGCGCTGGCCAGCGCGGCCCGGATGACCCGCTGCTGCGACGGGCCGTTCGGCGCCGTCAGCCCGTTGCTGGCACCGTCCTGGTTCACCGCCGACCCGCGCACCACCGCCAGTACCGGGTGGCCGTTGCGGCGTGCGTCAGACAGCCGCTCGAGTACCAGCATGCCCGCGCCCTCGGAGATGCCCATCCCGTCGGCGCCGGCGCCGAACGCCTTGCACCGTCCGTCCGCCGACAGCGCCCGCTGCCGGGACATCAGCACGAACACCGCCGGGGTGGCGACCACCATCACGCCGCCGGCCAGGGCCAGGGAGCATTCCCCGGCCCGCAGCGCCTGGCACGCCAGGTGCAGGGCCACCATCGCAGACGAGCACGCGGTGTCCACCGTCACCGCGGGACCCTCCAGGCCAAGCAGGTACGACACCCGGCCCGACGTCACGCTCCCGGCCGTCCCGGTCGTGAGGTGCCCGGCCGATTCCTCCGGCATGCCCTCCCAGCCGTACCCGGACGCGGCAGCTCCGACGAACACGCCGGTCCGCGACCCGCGCAGGGTCGCAGGGACCATCCCGGCCCGTTCCAGCGCCTCCCAGCTGGTCTCAAGCACCAGGCGCTGCTGCGGGTCCATCGCCAGCGCCTCCCGCGGGCTGATCCCGAAGAACCCGGGGTCAAAGTCACCCGCATCGTGCACGAACCCGCCCTGGCGCACGTATGAGGTCCCGGGATGGCCGGGGTCGGGGTCGTACAGGTTCTCCGTGTCCCAGCCGCGGTCGGCCGGGAACCCGACCACCGCGTCGGTGCCCGCCGCAAGCAACTGCCACAGGTCCTCCGGGCCGTGCACCCCGCCCGCGAACCGGCAGCCCATCGCGACGATCGCCACCGGCTCGTCAACCGCGGGGCGTCCCGCCGCTGTCACCGCGGCCGCCCCGGCCGGGTCGTCCGCCACGCGCGAGCGCAGGTATTCCGCCACCGCAACCGGGCTTGGGTAGTCGAAGAGCGTCGTTGCGGGCAGTTTCAGCCCGGTGGCGGCGCTGAGCCGGTTGCGCAGCTCGACGGCGGTCAGTGAGTCAAAGCCCAGGTCGCTGAATGCCCGGCTGACCTCAAGGGCGGCGGGGCTGTCGTGGCCGAGCACCGTGGCGGCCTCGGTGCGGACCAGGTCCACCAGCACCCGGTCCTGCTCGGCCCTGGACAGGCCGGCCAGCTGGCGGGCCAGCGCGGTCGTGTCACCCGGCCCGGCCGCGGCGACGCCGGCGGCGTCGGCGAGGGCCTGGCGCGCCTCGGGCAGGTCGGCGAGCAGCGGGCTGGGCCGCGCCACCGTGAACGCGGGGGTGAACCGCGCCCAGTCCACGTCCGCGACGGTGATCACCGGCCCCTCGGCTGCCTCCAGGATCTGGCCAAGCACCCTGATCGCCGGCTGCGGGTCCAGCAGCGCCATCCCGCGGCGGAGCAGGAAGCTTGCGGCCGCTTCGTCGGTCATGCCGCCGCCACCCCAGATGCCCCAGGCGATCGAGGTGGCGGGCAGGCCACGGCCCCGGCGGTTCTCGGCCAGGGCGTCAAGGAACGCGTTCGCCGCGGCGTAGCCTGCCTCCCAGCCGCTGCCCCAGGTCGCGGCGGCCGAGGAGAACAGCACGAAGTCGTCAAGGTCAAGTCCGGCGGTCAGCTCGTCCAGGTGCGCCGCCCCGGCCGCCTTGGCCGCCAGCCCCGCGGCCAGGTCCGCCACCGTGTGCTGGTCAAGCGCGTTAAAGCGGATCACCCCGGCGGTATGCAGTACCGACGACAGCGGCAGGCCTGCGGCCGCGATCCGGGCCAGCAGGCCCGCCACCTGCGGCCGCTCTGCCATGTCGCACCCGGTCACCTCGACCTGTGCGCCGGCGGCGGCCAGTTCGGCGGCCAGCGCCGCCGCTCCCGGTGCGGCAGGGCCGGACCGGGACGCCAGCACTATCCGCGCCGCCCCGCGCCCGGCCACCCACCGGGCCACGTGTCCGGCGATCGCGCCGGTACCGCCGGTGATCAGCACGGTCCCTGACGGCGCCCACCCCTGGCCCTCACGCGGCTGCCTGGCCCTGGTCATCCGCCGGGCCACCACACCAGATGACCGGACCGCGACCTGGTCTTCCGCAGACCCGGTGAGCACCGCGCGCAGCCGGGCAGCAGCGCGCTCATCCGGGGCTGGCGGCAGGTCAGCCAGCCCGCCGAAGCGCTCGGGCAGCTCAAGCCCGGCGACCCGGCCAAGCCCCCACGTCATGGCCTGCAACGGGCTGGGCAGCTCTTCCCCGTGCCCGGTAGCGACCGCTCCTGAGGTGAGCAGCCAAAGCGGCGCATCAACCCGGATATCGTTCAGTGCCTGGATCAGGGCCAGGGTGGCCGCCAGCCCGGCCGGCACCACAGGGTAGTCACGCAGCGGTGCCTCGTCCAGCGCCAGCAGCGATATCACCCCGGCAAGCGCATCGCCGGTCCCGTCCAGCGCCTGGGTGAGCTGGCCGGCCAGCGCGGCACGGTCCGCCGTCCCGGCGGCGGCCTCGGTGACGATTACCCGGGCGCCGCCGTCTTCCAGCGCTCGCACGCACCAGCCCGCCGTATCCTCTCCGGACCCGGCGGGGACCACGGCCAGCCAGGTCCCGGTAAGCGGCACCGGGTCCTGGTCGGGCACCGGCACCCAGCCGATCCGGTAACGCCACCCGGCAGTGACTGACCGGTCCAGCTCCCGCCGCCGCCACGCCGCCAGTTGCGGCAGCACCGCACTGAACGGCCACTGCCCGTCCACAGCCAGCGTCCCGGCCAGCGCGGCCAGGTCTTCGCCCTCGACCGCGGCCCAGAACCACCCCTCGGCCTCGGTTCCGGTCCCGGCCCGGCCGGCGGCGACCCGCCGCAGCGTGCCGGACGGCCAGTACCGCTGCCGCTGGAAGGCGTAGGTGGGCAGCTCCACCGGCTGGCCCTCGCCCAGCACCGCCGCCCAGTTCACCCGTATCCCGCGCACGTGCACCCCGGCCAGGGCGGCCAGCAGCGCCCGCGCCCCGGCGTCCTCCTGGGTCACCGTCACCCTAACGGCCGCTGCCGAGCCTGCCTCCTCGGCGGTCTCGGTGACCGCTGCCAGCAGCACCGGATGCGGGGAAACCTCGATAAAGGTACCGAAGCCCGCCTGGGTCAGCTCCCGGACCGCGTCGGCGAACCGCACCGTCTCCCGCACGTTGGCATACCAGTACCCGGCGTCAAGCTCCGTCCCCTCCACCCACCGGCCGAGCACGCTGGACAACATCCGCACCCGGCCCGGGCCCGGCGCGATGCCGGCCAGCTCACGGCCCAGCGGCCCCTCCAGCTCGGCGAGCCGCGGCGAGTGCGCCACGAAGTTGCTGGCCGGCACCGGCCACCGCAGCACCCGGCGTGCCGACAGCTCCGCCTCGAACTCGCCCAGCGCCGCGAGCTCACCGGAGACCACGACCTGAGCCGGGCCGTTCACCGCCGCCACCGCCAGCCGCTCGCCCCACCGGCCCGCCAGCTCGCGGACCGCCGGCTCAGGCATCACAACCGATACCATCCCGCCCGCATCGCCAAGACCGGACAGCGCCCGGCTGCGCGCCGCGACGACCCGCGCGGCGTCCTCAAGCGACAGCATCCCGGCCACGGTCGCGGCGGCGATCTCGCCCTGGGAATGGCCGACCACCGCATCAGGGACGACTCCGGCTGCCTCCCACACCGCCGCCAGCGACACCATCACCGCCCACAGGACCGGCTGCACCACGTCGGCCCCCTCAAGGCCCGGGGCGCCGTCGGCTCCGGCGATCACCTCAAGCAGGTCCCAATCGACCCAAGGGGCCAGTGCCTGTCCGCACTCGGCCAGCCGGTCGGCAAAGACCGGGCAGCACGCGACCAGCTCACGCCCCATCCCGGCCCACTGCGCCCCCTGCCCCGGGAACACGAACACGACCTTGCCCGCATCACCCGTCACCCCGGTCGCGACCGCATCCGACGCCTGCCCAGCTGCGAATGCGCCAAGCGCCGCCGCCATCTCCGCGGTATCCGCGCCAACCACCACCGCCCGGTGCTCGAACACCGACCGGGTGGTCGCAAGCGACCACGCCGTATCCGCCGGGTCCAGGCCGGGCTGCCCCGCGAGGTGCGCCGCCAGCCGGCCCGCCTGCGCCGCCAGCCCGTCCGCCGACCGCGCCGACACCACCCACGGCACCGCACCCGCCACCAGCGGCACCGCAGCCTCGAAGGCCACGGCCGTCGCCGCCGCAACGTCGTCTCCATCCTCGCCGTCCGCCGCCCCGGCGGCCGGGTCGTGCGCAACGGCGGCGGGAGCCTCCTCGAGGATCACGTGCGCGTTGGTGCCGCTGATTCCGAACGCGGACACCCCCGCCCGGCGAGGACGCCCGTCAGCCGACGGCCAGGGCACCGGCTCGGTCAGCAGCCGCACCGCCCCCGACGACCAGTTCACGTGCGGCGAGGGCTCCTCCGCGTGCAGGGAGCGGGGCAGTTCCTGGTGCTGCAGCGCCAGCACCATCTTGATCAGCCCGGCCGCGCCCGCGGCCGCCTGGGTGTGCCCGATGTTGGACTTGACCGACCCGAGCCACAGCGGACGGTCCTCCGGCCGGTCCTGCCCGTAGGTGGCCAGCAGCGCCTGCGCCTCGATCGGGTCGCCAAGCACAGTCCCCGACCCGTGTCCCTCGACTGCGTCGACCGAATCGGCGGGCAGTCCAGCGTTCGCCAGCGCCGACTGAATCACCCGCTCCTGTGACGGCCCGTTCGGGGCGGTCAGCCCATTGGACGCCCCGTCCTGGTTCACCGCAGACCCGCGCACCACCGCCAGCACCCGGTGCCCGTTGCGACGGGCATCCGACAGCCGCTCCACCACGAGCATGCCCGCGCCCTCGGACCAGCCCGAACCGTCCGCGGTGGCGCCGAACGACTTGCACCGCCCGTCGGGCGACAGCGCCCGCTTGCGCGAGAAACCGACGAACACGGCCGGGGTAGGCATCACCGACACCCCGCCGACCAGCGCCAGCGAGCACTCCCCCGACCGCAGCGACTGGCACGCCAGGTGCATCGCCACCAGCACCGACGAGCACGCGGTGTCCACCGTCACCGCCGGACCCTCCAGGCCGAAGGTAAAGGCGATCCGGCCAGACAGCACGCTGGTCGCGACACCGGTCATCAGCGGCCCTTCGGCCCCCTCGACCTCCTGCGGCAGATCGGTGCCGTATCCCGCCGCCCACGTCCCGGCGAATACCCCGGTCTGCGACCCGCGCAGCGACCGGGGGTCGATGGCAGCCCGCTCCACTGCTTCCCAGCTGCTCTCAAGCAGCAGCCGCTGCTGGGGGTCCATCGCCAGCGCCTCGTGCGGGCTGATCCCGAAGAACCCCGCGTCAAATTCAGCCGCCTCATGCACGAACCCGCCATGGCGCACATAGGAGGTCCCAGGGTGATCTGGGTCCGGGTCGTACAGCCCCTCAAGATCCCAGCCACGGTCGGCCGGGAACCCCGAGATCGCGTCGGTCCCCTCCGCTACGAGCTGCCACAGTTCTTCGGGGCTGCCCACCCCGCCAGGGAACCGGCAGCCCATTCCCACGATGGCGATAGGCTCCTGGCTTCGCTCTTCAAGCTCATGCAGCCGTCGCCGTGCCTGGCGCAGATTAGCGGTGACCAGCTTGAGGTAATCGCGGAGCTTATCTTCGTTAGACATTTATTTCATTTCCCGATCGCGAGGCGTGCGGTTACTCTGCGGGCGTTAGTAAACCGGGCGCGAATGCAGGTCCCGAAGGGTTCACGCGAGCGCGCCCGTACAGCTAGTAAGGGCGGCGGCCAGACAGGGCGTCGGGTTGCTGGTCACCCGGTCATCGGGTCGTTTACTCGGCCAGGTCCTGCGTCAGCCGAGCCAGCGAGAACCTATATCCCCCCTGCCCGCCACCTCTCGATTTTAAGCAGGCCATTTCCTGAGAACTACGGTAGAGATATCATCGGACGCAGATTAGCCCGGTTGGGCAGATTTACCGGCAATAGCACAGTAGCCAGATCTTCCTACTGGTGCAACCTCCGCAACATCCGTTCAACTGAGGAATCGCACTAGCTGGACATCGGTCGCAGGCGGGCATGATAACAGCCAACTGCGCTCATCGGTAAGAGTCAGCACGTTGAACAGCGGTCCCTTGGCCGCTTGTGCAGCCATCCCTACGATATGGGTTTATCCGGCACAGCACACAAAGGCGCAGACCCCAAAGGCAGATCACAAAGAAGGTGACAAGATGGGCAGCGAGCCGATACTGGCCGCCGAGAAATTGGTAAAAACGTACGGCCGCAAGAGAGCGCTCAACGATTTTACGCTGGACGTCGTGGCGGGCGAGATCGTCGGCCTGGTCGGCGCCAATGGCGCGGGGAAGACGACGTTCATCGAGATAGTCGCCGGCCTGGTCCGCCCCGAGGCGGGCCGTGTCACGGTCGGAAACGTCGACGCCGTCAAGAACCCGCGGGCAGCGCGCAAACTGCTGGGCGTGTGCCCGCAGGAGACCGCGCTGTACCCGTCGGTCACGGTGGCCGGGCACCTGCGGCTCTTCGGCACGCTCGCCGGGCTGCACCGCACCGCGCTGCGCCGGGCGGTCGACGACATCGCCCAGCTCATGCAGCTGACCGAGGTGCTGGCCAAACCGGCCGGGTTGCTGTCCGGAGGCCAGCGCAAGCGCGTGCAGGCAGCGACCGCGCTGGTCGCGGAGCGGCCGCTCCTGCTGCTGGACGAGCCGACCGTAGGCGCCGACCCGCAGACCCGCAGCGCCCTGCTCGATGTGGTCGCCGCGCGCGCCGCCGCGGGGGCCGCGATCGTTTACACCACCCACTACATGCCCGAGCTCGCCGAACTGGGCGCCACCGTCGCGTTCGCCCATGCGGGCCACGTCACCGCCCGGGGCAGCCAGGCCGAGCTCAGCCTCGACGAGCTGTTCCCTGTAGCAGCCGGAGGAGTGTCATGAGCACGCTGGAAGCGACGGGCTGGACGAGCCCGTCACCACGATGGGCGGGAGCCGCGCGCGTTGCCGCGCTTATCCAGGTCAATTTCGGCCTCATCACCAGGGAGCCGGGCGCGGTGATCAGCCGCCTGGTCCAGCCGATCGTCCTGATCACGCTGATGCGGCCGCTTTATGTCGCCGCGCTGGCCAAGGACGGCGCGCAGGCCGGCACCTCGCAGGTGGTCACCGGGATGCTCGTGATGTTCTCGCTGCTGGCCCTGTCGCTGTCGGCGGGCGCGATACTGCTCGAACGGATCCTGCGCACCTGGGATCGTCTGCGGGCCACGCCCGCCCGGCCGATCGAGATGCTTATCGGCAAGGCGGTCCCCGCCTTCGCGCTGCTCGCGCTGCAGCAGGCAGTGGTGATCGGCTTCGGCGTGGTGGCATTTGGCCTGCACGTCGCCAACCTGGGCCTGCTCGCGCTCGCGATCACCTGCTGGGCGCTGACACTGATGGGCATCGGCGCGGCGCTCGGCGCCTGCCTGCGTTCGTTCAGCGAGCTCAACGCGGCCTACGACGTTGGCGGCCTGCTGCTGTCCGCGCTCGGCGGCGCCCTCGTGCCGCTGGCCCAGCTACCCCGATGGGCTCAGGCGATAGCGCCGGCTTCGCCGGGGTACTGGGCGATGTCCGCGCTGCGGTCGGCGCTACTTGGCCATCCGGAAGGAACGTTGCGGGCGGTCGGCGTGCTGCTCGCGATCGCGGCGGCCACCGCGGCGCTCGCCGCCTGGCGCATCGGCCGCGGCTGGCCCCGCTCCCGGCTCATGTAGCCAAGGACAGGACCCAGAAATAACTGAGGCTGGGACGGCGCCGCGGTCCCAGCCTCAGTCGTCTCAGGCCCCGTGCTCAGAGCAGCGACGCTCAGACCTCCAGCGGCTCGTAGTTGTCGTCCGCGACGACCTCGGCCGGACGTTGCCGGGACGGCCACCAGGCGCGCTCGCCGATGGTGAGCAGGGCTGCCGGGACCAATACCGTGCGCACGAGCAGGGTGTCGAGCAGGACGCCGATGGCCACGGCGCTCCCGACTTCGGTGAGGTAGACCGTGGGCTGCGGGATAAGGGCGGCGAAGGTGCCGGCGAGGACGATGCCGGCGGCGGTGATGACGCCTCCGGTGACGCTGAGCCCGCGCAGGGTGCCCCGGCGAATGCCAGCCCGCCGGGATTCCTCCCGGATTCTGGCGGTCAGGAAAATGTTGTAGTCGACGCCGAGTGCAACCAGGAACACGAAGATGTATATCGGGACCTGCGACTCGATACCGGCATAGCCAAGGCCGTAGCGCCACAGCAGGGCGGACAGCCCGAACGAGGCCGCGAAGCTGAGCGCGCTGGTGAGGACCAGCACGATCGGGGCGACGACCGCTCGCAAGAGCAGGACGATGATGACCAGGATCACGACCAGGATCAGCGGGATGAGCACGAGGGCGTCACGGTGGGAGGCCTGGGTGATGTCGTACTGCACGGCCGGATCCCCGCCAAGCAGCGCCCCCGGCGCCTCCTGGCCGAGCCGCTGGCGCAGCCCGACGATCACCGCTTGCCCGGCCGCCCCGTTCGGCGCGGCGGACGTGAGGACCAGGTAGTTGGCATACCCCTCCACCGGGCTCTGCGGCTCTATCTCGGCCACGCCCCGCGTGGCCCGCGCCGCCGCTACGGCGGGCTTGGCCTGGCCGGGCGGCGCCAGGATCATCAGCGGATTCAGGAGCCCGGCCGGGAAGTGCTCACCGACTAGCTGCGCGCCGGCCACGCTGCCGGGGTTCCCCTTGACCTGGCTGAGGTTGCTGTTGTCGATCCGCAGGGCGACCAGCCCGACGCAGGCGGCGCCGAGCACGAGCGCCGCGGCGACCGCTGTGCTGACCGGATGACGGGCGACCCGGGTGCCGATGCCTGACCACAGCCGCGATTCCCCTGCCCCGCCCTGCCCGGTGCGCAGGACCCGCGGCCAGAACGCCACCGGGCCCATGACGAGCAGCAGCGCGGGCAGGAACGTCGTCTGGGCCAAAAGGGCTGACACGATGCCCACGGCGCCGACCGGGCCCAGCCCGTGGAGCGAGGCTGACTGCGCGGCCAGCAGGCCGATCATGGCGACGGTCACCGTGGCCGACGAGGCCACCAGGGTCGGCAGGGTGCGGCGCATCGTCACGGCCATCGCGTCCTCGGGCAGGCGGTGACGGCTGAGTTCCTCCCGGTACCGGTGCACGAGCAGCAGCGCGTAATCGCTGGCGGCACCGAAGACCAGCACGATGAGGATCGAGGCCGACAGCGAGCTGACGGTCAGCCCGGCGTTGGCCAGGCCATGAGCGCTGGCCTGCGCCACGACGATGGCCGCCACCGCGCCGAGCAGGGGGAAGAACCACAGCAGGAGGCTGCGGTAGACCACGAAGAACACCAGCGCCACGATCACGACCGCGGTCAGTTCCAATTCGGTGATGCTGGGAGTCCCGGTGTCCGCGGTTATCGCGGCCGACCCGGTCACCTCCACCGCAAGACCGTCGCCCGCATGCCCGGCCGGCCCGCTTACCGCCGCGCGGATCGCCCGCACCCCGGCCGTGTCGGCGCTGCTCTGGCTGCTCGCCGGCGCGGTGATGTTCACGTAGAAGTACGCGGCCTGCCCGTCAGCCGATCGCTGCACCGCACTGGGCTCGCTCAGCCGCCGCGTCAGCTTCGTCAACTGTCCGGCGGCCGACCTGGCCGAGCTGATCGCGGTCAGGTCCGCGGCCGTCAGGCCATGGCTGCGGGCGAACGCCACCAAAGCGGTGTCGGTCTGCGGCTGGCCAGGGCCACGCTGCGAGGCCTGCTTGAGCAGCAAGTCAATCACGTGCGTTGAGGGCGCCGAGGCAGGCAGGTTGGCCGCGTTGCTGTTGTTGGTCGCGTTGGACAGGGCGTTGGCGATTGGAAAAAGGAAAACGACTGCGATCAACCAGGCGATCATCACCGGCCAGCGCAGCCGTCGCAGCGTCCTGGCGAATCCGCTGTGTGAGACCGGCCGCTTCGCCCCGCGGTCAGTTGACATTGTGACGGCTCCTTCGCGTCGGTGGCCCGCCCGCCAAAGTTTCCCGCCGTCCAGTATAGTCAGCACCCGCTATTACCCGGCTATCAACGCCGAATAGAGGCGCGCTGTCCGGGTTCGAATATGCGCCAGCCGCCCCTTAATGACGGATTATATAACCGAAAGCGGTGCGTTCAACTGCCGATTCCGGCGGTTGAACTGTTCCCGGTTTCCGTCGCCACGGCGACGGAAACCGGGAACAAATCGCATGTCAGCCCGCGCCGATTGCGAAGATGCCGATCTGGTTCCCCAAGCCCGAGGTGACGACGGGAAGGGTGACGCTGGCTACCGTCTTGCCAGCCTGCAGCGGAACGCTGACCGAGTACAGGTACGCCGGGTACGGAGCCTGGATGCCAACGGCGTCGAAGTAGGGCATCGTCGCGGCGATAGTGTTCGACGGCAGGAGCGTGTATTGGCCGCCGTTGAGAATAATGTCGCTGAAGGCTATCTGTGCCTGTTGCGTGGTCCCGTCGGTGTAGGTGATGGTCAGCGTCCCGGCTGCTCCGGCGCTGCTGGTCGCGGTGGCGGCGCCGAGCAGGCTGATCGTCGTCGAGCCGGCCGGGAGCGAGACCGGGATTACCTGGCCGTCGGTCTCAATGCTGTCGGGTTGCCCGGTGGCCTGGGAGGGCCACGTGTAGGTGACGCCTCCAGCGTTGATGGTGGATCCGGGGGTGATGCCGTCGGCCGCGAGCGCGGCCGACGAGTAGGCGTAAATGCCGCCGAGGAAGCCATCCGACACGTACTGGCCGTCGGAGGCGACACCGATGTTGTTGAAGTAAGGCCATATATCGCCGGTATTGGCGACATCGACGGCCAGCGTGGAACTCTGCAGCGTGGTCCCTGCCGTGGTTGCCGCGGTGAACGTTACCGGGTAGCTGCTGCCCGCCTGGGTGGTGGCGCCCGCCGTCACTGTCAGGGGCGCTTGTGCCTGAGAGCCGGCTGGCACGCTGAGCGTTCCGCTAGCCGGGCTGACTGTGACACCAGCCTGCGGGCTCGCCGTCCAGTCGACGGTCATGGCCTGACCGGTGAGGTTCTTCACAGTGAACGATGCGGCACCCGAAGCGCCTGGCTGCAGGGTCAGGCCATCGGACCCTGCCGAAGTCAGCGCCGGCTGGCCGCCGGAATCGTCCGATGGCGGCGCATCGGCGGAAGCGGCGGCCCAGTTCGTGTCCGGGGTGGCCGACAGGTCATAGTCGAGGGTGGCGCCGCCGCTGAGGGCGCCGTAGTCGAGATAGGCCTGCTGCCATGTCTGGCCGTTAACGGTGAGGCCTGTTACGTAAGGCGCGTTTGGCTGGGCGCCCGGCGCGTTGATGGCGAGCTTGTGGCCCCCGGGCAGGCTCACCGAGATTCGCGGGAACGCAGGACTCCCCAGCGCGAGCGCCGAGGTGCCCGGCGTCTCGGGATAGAAACCAAGCTCGTCCCAGACGAAGGCGGAGCTCATCGCGCCTAGATCATCGTTGCCTGGCTCGCCGGCGGGAGTGTCGCTATACAGCTCTTGCTCGATGTTCCTGACGGTTTTCTGGGTCAGGTAGGGAGCACCCGCGTAGTCGTACTCATAGGGAATATTCAGGCTTGGCTCATTGCCGAGGATGGCGTCTTCTGGACCCGGGTTCGTGATGTTGGCCAGCAGGGCGTTCAGGTAGCTGACCCATGCCGCGTTGCCGCCGTCGGCCGCGATGAGCGTCCTCAGATTGAACGGGACCATCGCGGTGTACTGGGACGACGTCCCTTCGACGTAACCGGAGAACTGGGCAGGTGAGAAGTCGCCCACCCACGCGCCGTTGGTCAGCCTCGGCTGTATGTAGCCCGTGTCGATGTTGAACGAGTTCTGCCAGTTCTGGGCCCGTGTCGCGAACGTCGCATAGTCCGCGGCATCGCCGGTCGCCTGAGCCAGGGACGCGATGGCGTAGTCGTCAGTGTCGTACTCGAGCTGGCTCGCTACCGGACCGTAGAAGTCACAGCAGGTATAGGTCGCGTCGAAGGGGAAATAGCCGTATTTGTCCAGTGTCGCCTGGCCTGACCGTTCGGTATTGTCCGAGGTTGCCTGGGTGATCATGTCCGTGAGCGCCTGCTGGGCGTTGAAGCCGCGCGCGCCGAACGCGTAGGCGTCCGCGATCATCGGATCGGCCGAGTCGCCGTCTTGGACGTAGGTCTCGGAGTTAGCCAGGCTCCACTTCGCCAGTCCGCCGGCCTGCGCGTCCTCATTCAGCAGCGACGTGATCGCGTCGCTGGTCTGCGCCGGGGCCAGGATCGAGGCGAGCTGGACCTGGCTGCGGTAGATATCCCAGCCGGAGAAGTTCGCGTATTCGGCGTGCCCGGACTGAACCGTTTCTGTTGTCCCGTTAGCGCCCGCGTACTGACCGTTGTCGTCGCTGAAGACGCCGGGGGACAGCAACGAGTGATACAGAGCGGTGTAAAAGTCGGTCTGCTGCTGGGCAGAACCTCCCGCTACCTGGACCTCGCCCAGCATCGAGTTCCACGCGGCCACGTTGGCGTTCCGCACCTGGGCGAAACTCCAGCCAGGTATCTCCGCCTGCAGGTTGGCGGCCGCGTTCGCGTCGCTGGTGAACGAGATGCCGACCTTCGCGGTGACCGTCTGGTTCGCGGTCGTGTTGAACGTCAGTGCGACGCCTCCGGGGATGGTGCCTCCGAAGTGGCTAGTCCCGGTCCACGTGGAACTTGAGGTGAACGGCTGGCTGAAGACGATGTCGAAATGCAGGATGTAGGGAGCCTCCCATGGGCTGTTGCAGAACCCGCCAGCGGTGACTTGTCCTTCTACTTCGGTGCTGCTGACGATCTGTTCCGCGGTCGCGCCGACGAAGCCCGCGCTGTCGCTAAGTTTGAGCAGCAGGTTGGCCTGCGTCGTGGCCGGGAACTTGAAGGTCCCGATGCCCGCGCGGGTGGTATCAGTGAGCTGGACCCCGACGCCGTTGCCCAGCGTGTTCGCGTAGTAGCCGGCCTGCGCCATCTCGGCGGTGTGTGTGAACGTGTCTGTGGCACTGCCGGGGGAACTGCCGATCGCGCCAACGGTCGGCAAGATGGGCACATCGCCGAAGGATGAGCAACCTGGGCCGGACAGGTGGGTCAGGCTGTAGCCGGAGATCTGCGAGTCGTCGTAGGTGTAGCCACCGCCGGCCGCTCGGTCGGGAGAGGTGTCCGGGCCCCACTGAATCATCCCGAACGGCATGTCAGGGCCAGGGAACTCGTTGACTCCGCCGGAAGTGCCGATGAGCGGGTTAACCATGGGCGAAGGATTGCTTATCAGGGTCGCCGCTGAGGCACTGGCCAAAGCTCTGCCCGTACCCGCGGCGCCGCTTACCGCGCCGGCCATGATCACCGCGGCGATCAGCACACGCCTAAGACAGCGGAAAGCACGAGAACGAAACATTAATGGCTCCTCCTGCACATCAGACCAATAACCCATTAACAGGAAACCACATCAGACAATGCCAATACCTGAATCCGGGAAGCAAGCCAGCGCGCAAACGAGGACCACCGTTCAACTGCGGAGCCGCGGCGTTTGAACGGATCGTCGTGCCCGTCCATTCCGTCAAAGAAGGCTGACTAGATCGGTGAATTCGCCGACTGAGCGGCAGCGGTGCTAAACCTCGATCGGCAGCTCGGTTCGGCCAGCTATTCCGAGTTTGCGGTATATATGTGTCAGGTGCTGTTCAACGGTGCTGACGGTAATGTAAAGCTTGCTCGCGATCTGGCCGTTGCGGTAGCCGCACGCGGCCAGCCTGGCCACTCGTTGCTCGGCCTCGCTGAGCTGAGTCAGCAATCCGGTATCGGCTCCGTCACCCGCTTCGCGCTTGTCCGTGTCTATTCGGCCGAGCGCGGTCTGCGGTAGCTGGGCACCGCAGCGCTCCGCCAGCGTCCATGCCTGACGGGCCGCCCACTGCGCGCGGCTGTGTTCACCGAGCGCCAGGTGCGCGTTGCTCAGCTCGGTAAACGTGCGTGCCAGCTCGAGTTGGGCGCCCGAGTCCTCCAAGATCTCGGCCGATTCCCTGAGGATCGCGACCCGTTTGGTCGGATGGCTGGTCGCGGCAAGGACCCGGAGGGAGATGCCGCGGGTACGCGGGAAACGGGTCTGCGCCTGCTCAAGCTGGGCCTGGGAAAGCTCCCTGGCCTGCCCGTTGTCGCCAAGGGCGAGCTGTGCCTCGGCGGCCTTGATCCGCCACGGGACGAGGCCGGGCAGGTCAAGTCCCCAGCTGCTCATCCGGTTACCGCAGTCGGTGAAGTCCGCCAGCGCGGCCTGCGGCCGCCCGGTTGCCAGAAAATACTCGCCTCTGGCCGACAGGTACAGCAGCCCGTAGATGGTGCCGAACATGGCCTCAGGGACGGGCGTCCGCAGGCATTTCGCCGCGAGCTCAGGCTCATGGCTGGCGCTGGCGGCCAGCAGCAAGCTGGACAGCGGGTTGCCGACCGCCACGCCCCAGGCCTTCCAGGTCAGCGAGCTCAGTGCGGTCCGGGCCTGGGCCTGCGCGGCTGGCAGGTTTCCCCGCCGTGTCTCGATCATGGCCGACAGGGCCATCAGCACCGCGTGCCAGAGCGGATTGCCGTCCGGCGGATCGGACTCCAGCAGCAGCATGCCGCACCACGAGGCGGCCCGGTCCAGCATGTCTTCGCAGATGAGGGTCATCAGCGCGGCGGTGACCGAGGCGAGCGTGGGGTCGCTGCGGCCGCGCTCGGCCAAGATCCTCTCCGCCCGGGTGGCCGCCGCGTCGACATCGTCCTTCACGCCTGAGCGCGGCCGGCTGAGCGGCGACGGCGGACGGACGGCCGGTGAGGCGGCCTTCGCATCCCACACCGTGCGGTGCGCCGGGGTGACCGCGTCCGGGTAGAGGAACTCCCGCGGCGACCAGAAACCCGGGTGCCGTGACGTGGCTGCCGGACTGAGATCGGCGTTTGCGGATCCGAGGTCCAGCACGGCGAGTATCTCCGCCACGCTGCCGGTATCGCCCGCCCACAGCAGGTAGTAGGCCAGTTCGCCCAGGCAGTCACGGTGGAGCAGGCCCGCCCGGGCATCACCGACTAGGTCGATGAGGTGCCGGGCGGCGCGTTCAGGATCGATCAGCCATTCCGCGCGGGCGAGGGAAAACCTGATCGCGGCGCGCTGCCGGCCGTTGACCGCTTCCCGCCTCGCCCGTCGCAGGTAGTCGATCGCCCGGCTGGTCTCGCCGTCGGCGAGAGCCTGGTCCGCGGCCGCTTGAAGGGCATCCAGCGCCCACCGGGTCCGGCCCGGATTAGCGACCATCAGGTGCCTGGCCAGGATGGCCGGTGAGGCTCCGATCTGGTACAGCGCCCGGGCGGCGCGTCCGTGCATGGCCGTCCGCTCTTCGGCGGTCATCTGGCCGAGCACCGCCTCCCGGGCCTGTTCATGCCGGAAGCGGACTGACTCGAGCAAGCCCGACGCGGTCAGCGCCGCTATTGCCTGTGTGGCTGACTCGGGGCTGACGGCGAGCATCTCGGCCAGCAGGCTGAGCCGGACGTCCGCGCCAAGGACGGCCACGGCCTGGCCCAGTTCTACCGTCCCTGGCTCGTAGCGGTGCAGGCAGGTCACTACCGCCGAACGAAAAGCCGGGCCTGGCACTAGTTCGGCCATCGATCCGTCCGCTGCGACACGGAAGTCCTCACCCAGGGCATTCACCAGCAGCGGATTGCCGCCGGTCATGGCGTGGCAAGCCGAAGTCAGCCGCGCAGCGTTCTCGGCCCCGACGTGCTGAGCCAGCAGCCGGGCCACGCTGGCTGGTTGCAGCGGAGCGAGCGTGATCGACCTGCAGCGGCCCTGGCGGAGTATCTCGGCATGGAGTTGCCGGTCGGCGGGAAGCGTTTCCGCGCATTCGGTCAGCACGATGAGAATGGGCGAATCGCCGGCCCGGCGAGCGAGGTAAGACAGGCATTGCAGGGACTCGATGTCCGCGTGCTGCATGTCGTCCACCGCGATCACCACCGGCCGGTCACGCGATAGGTCCGCCAGGACCTGCAGGAGGCTGTCCAGCATGCGGGCCAGCAAGGGGCTGACGGCCTGCGGATCGCGTTCGGCCGGCTGGCCGGCCCCGGCACCGCCCGCTAGCACCTCGGCGGCCTGGGAGGTGGCCGCGGCGATCCGGGTGACGGCCGCGGCGGGCAGTTGGCGGCCACGAAAAAGCTGAGCAAGAACGGCCAGCGGAAGGCCGCGCTCGGCCCGCGACGCGACCGCTTCGCAGAAGATCGCATCCGCCGCCGCGGCCCGCTCGGCCACAACGCGCAGCAAAGCCGTCTTTCCGCTGGCGACCGGACCGCGGATGACCGTGACGGGTGCCCGGCGCGCCACATGGTCACGGAACAGGGCATCGAGGGCTTCGATCTCCTCGTCCCGCCCGATGAGCATCATGGCTCTCCCGGCGGGGGTGAACATCTCACCTTCAGCCGCGGGCACGGGAAACCGGAAGCACGCACGGCACGATTCTTAGTTCCTATCGAGCGAAAGGGTCAATGCAGCATAGGTCACAGCGGCAAAGCTGGTGTTCAACTGCGCCGAGGGTCACTTGAACGGCCGTGTTCAATTAACCGCATCGAATCGGAGCGTTACGGTTTATGGCGAGCAAGCCTGCGGAGTTGGCAGCTGGATCTCGCGCGGTCACCGTCGGACAGAGCCGAACGGTTGTCGCGCTGCCGACTGGCGCAAACAGGTCGGAGGTAGGTTACGGAATGGCTACGGGCAAGCTGCTAAATTTCGATGCTGATCGCGGTTACGGTTTTGTCGCGGCCGATGATGGCGGCGAAGATATCTTCCTGCACGCATCGGTGTTCGCCGGGGATCCGGCCAGCCTAGTGGTCGGGCTTCCCCTTGAGTTCGAGGTAATGTCGGGCGACAGGGGCCGGAAAGCCTTTGCCGCGCGCTTGGCGCAACGGCAGGTGGCGGCCGTGCGACTTGCCCGGTCAGCGGCAGACCAGGAAACGGAAGATGACCAACTATGCGATGCGCTCTCCCGGGCTGAATACGGGGCGGAGCTCACCGAACTACTGCTGAAGACTATACCGGCGCTAACGGGCGCGCAGATCCTGGAAGTCAGGCAGGGCCTGCTTGAATCCGCTATGGCACACGGGTGGATCGACGCCTGATCAACACAAACCGCGTGGATGCCGCGGTCATGTCATTAGTTACATGAACCCCGGCATTCACGCTTTGTGCTGCGCTTCTATAGGAGCGGGCACCGGAATGCGGAACAGGGCGGACGAAGTGCCGCCAGTCGAGGCTGGGCAATCGAATTAGGCTGGAGCAGTCGATGAGTGTGCAGGCGGAGCAAAGCGTGCGGACGGAACAAAGCGTGCGGACGGAACAAGAGCAAGAGACATTTAGGTTCGAGGCCGAAGTGGTCCAGATCCTGGACCTGATGATCCATTCGCTCTACAGCAACAAGGAAATCTTCCTGCGGGAGTTGATCTCGAACGCGTCGGATGCCATCGACCGGCTGCGGCTTGAACTGCTCGCGCAGGCCGAGGTGCCAGAAGACGAGGGGCCACTGCAGATCCGGGTCAGTTTCGACCCCGCCGAACGCACGATCACCGTGGCTGACAACGGGATCGGGATGAGCCGTCAGGAGGTGATTGAGAACATCGGGACCATCGCCAGGTCCGGCACGCGTGAGTTCCTGCACGCGCTGGCCAGCGATCAGCGCAAGGACGCGACCCTCATCGGCCAGTTCGGCGTGGGCTTCTACTCCTCGTTCGTCGTGGCGGAGCGCGTGACCCTGACCACCCGCCGGGCGGGGCTGGCCGCCGACGAGGCTGTCCGCTGGGAGTCTGACGGCCGGGGTGAGTACACGCTCGAGCCGGCCGAATGCCCGTCTCGCGGCACCACGATCGTGCTCAAGCTCCGTCAGGGCGAGGACGAACTGCTGAGCAGCTACCGGCTGCGCTCGATCATCCAGAAGTATTCGGACCACATCAGCCTGCCGGTTGTCATGCCGGAAGAAAAGCCGGCCGGGGAGGCTGAGGCTGCGGCTGCCGAGCCGGTCGTCAACCAGGCGTCCGCGCTGTGGACCCGGGCCAAGAGCGAGCTCAGCGAGGCCGACTACCACGGTTTCTACCGGCACGTCGCCAATGACTTCAGCGATCCGCTGACGTGGGTCCACAGCAAGATCGAAGGAGCCTACGAGTACACGCTGCTGCTGTTCATCCCGTCGCAGGCGCCCTACGACCTGTGGATCCCGCAGCCGGGACGCGGGGTCAAGCTGCACATCCGGCGAGTGTTCGTGCTCGAGGACAACGGCCAGCTGATGCCGCAGTACTTGCGGTTCGTGCGCGGCGTGATTGACTCAAGCGACCTGCCGCTGAACATCTCCAGGGAACTGCTGCAGGGCAGCCGCGTGGTCGACCACATCCGCACCAACGCGGTGAAGAAGGTGCTGAAGCTACTGGCCGAGCTGGCCGAGAACGACCCGGAAAAGTACACCGCCTTCTGGACGGAATTCGGCACCATCCTTAAGGAGGGCATTTCCGACGACTTCGTCAACCGGGACGAGATCGCCAAGCTGCTGCGCTTCACCTCGACCAAGTCCAGCTCGGAGGAGGCCGACGTTTCCTTCACCGACTACATCAGCCGGATGAAAGAGGGCCAGCAGGACATCTACTACCTGCTGGCGCCGAGCCTGGCCGCCGCGTCGGCCAGCCCGCACCTGGAAGCGTTCCGGAAGAAGGGCGTGGAAGTCCTGCTCCTGGGCGACGACGTGGACAACTGGATGATCAGCAACCTGCGCGAGTTCTCCGGCAAGCGGCTGCAGTCGGTCGCCCAGGGCACCGCGGACCTGGGACCGCTGGAGGACCAGGCCGAAGCTGAGGCCAAGAAGCAGGCAAGCACGGTACTTTCCGGCCTGGTCAGCCAGCTGAAGGCGGTCTTGGCCGCCCAGGTCCACGACGTGCGCGTGACCAGCCGGCTGACCACTTCCCCGGCCTGCATCGTGGCCAACGAACCGGACAACGAGAACAGCCTGGCCCACCGGCTGCGAGGCTCGGGCCTGCCCATACAGCCAGTACTCGAGATCAACCCGCAGCATCCGCTGGTGCAGCGGCTCAACCGCGAGCCGGCCGATCCGCGGCTGGCCGAGTGGGCCCACGTTCTCTACAGCCAGGCCGTGCTCACCCTCGGGGCGCGCATCGAAGAGCCCGCCACCTTCGTTACCCGGCTGAACGACCTGCTGGTGAATTTGACGGAACAGACCGACGGAGTAACGGAAACCGGCTCGCCAGGCGAAGAAGACACAGAATCCCCTGTCTAGCCCGTGGTGATGAGGGGCCTGGCGGATTTGCGCCCCCAGCTGATCTGGGGGCGCATGCTCACGCATGGAATTGATTCTCCTAACGACCGGGATTCCTGTTCAGACAGGACCGGATACAGTGGTCACCGCGTGCTGGGCCAGGATTAGCTGGCAGATCTCGTTGCTCCCCTCGATGAGCTCCATCAGCTTCGCGTCGCGGTACGCGCGGGCTACCGGATGACCGTCCTGCGCGCCGGCCGAGGCGAGCACCTGAACCGCCCGGGCGGCGCTCTTGGCGGCATGCATCGCGCAGACGTACTTGGCCAGGACGGCGGCGATGACCATGTCCGGCGAACCGGAGTCCCAGCGCCGGCTGGCGTACTCGCACACACGGGTCGAGACCTGCTCGGCGACTAGCAGCTCGGCCAGGTGGCGGCCCACGAGCTGGTGCTGCGCGAGCGGCTTGCCCGACTGCCGCCGTTGCCGGGCATGTTCGGTCGCCGCGCTCAGGCACGCCCGGATGATTCCGGTGCAGCCCCACGCGATCGACATCCGCCCGTAGGACAGCGCCGTGGTGAACAGCAGCGATAGGGACTGGCCGCCGCCGCCGAGGACCGAAGACGCGGGGAGCCGCACGTGATCGAAGTGGACATCGGAATGCCCGGCGGCGCGGCAGCCCAGCGGGCTGCTCACCGGTTCGATCCGTACGCCTGGCGCGGACGCGGGCACCGCCACGAAGGCTGCGTCATCGTCCTGCAGACCCAGGACCAGCAGCATGTCGGCGTATCGAGACCCGGTTATCCACTTCTTCTGCCCGTCCACGATGACCGAATCGCCGCACCGCGTGATCCGGGTCTGCATGGCGGATAGGTCACTGCCCGCGTCCGGCTCGCTGAACGCGACCGCTGCGAGCTGCCCGCTGGTCAGGCCGGCGAGGTACTGACGCCGCTGGTCACGGTCGCCGAACCGCTGGATCGTCCAGGCCGCGATGCCCTGGGACGTCATGATGCTCCGCAGGGAGCTGCACAGGCTGCCCACGAAGGCGGTCAGTTCACCGTTGTCCTGGCTGCTAGCGCCCAGACCGCCGTAAGCGGCGGGAACCTCCGCGCACAGGACGCCCATCGCGCCGAGCTTTTGCAGCACGTCCGCGGGAATTTCCATGGCCAGGTCCCATGCATCGGCCTGATGGCCGACGACCTCAGCGATGAACTGCTGCTCGTCGTCCAGTGGCCTACCCATTATCGGCCGCCGATTTGGTCGCGTTATCGGTCGCCGATATGTTCGCGGGAAGCCTCAGCCAAGGCCTCCTCGATGCTGCTGCGCTCACCGGACCCGCTGTATGCACGACAGACATGAGACACCCTTTCTTCAGTCGTGAGCTGTTTGCCTCTGACTAAAGTCTGGACTGCCGCCACGTCCTATCCAACCCCTATCGATCGCCAATAGCCCTCTATCGGTGACGGATAGCGTCACGATAGCCAGGCGACCATGCGCTGGCCGCGTAGGATTTGGTACTGGTCGCCGCGGCGGCGGAGTATAGCACTCATTCGCTCAGCGACGTTCAAGATCTATGTTGAACGCTGCCAACCGCGCCGTGCTTTAAAAACGCTGAACGCCAGTTACCGCCGACGCGACTGCGTCGGCGGTAACTGGCGTTCCTGGGCTAATTTTCCGTTGTGGTGTCGGTAACCTCGATTGCCGTCAAACGGATATGGCGCCCGCCTCGACCAGGTCCGCGTCCTCGCTGGACTTCTTGGCGGCGGGCTTCTTGACCGTACGCTTCTTGGCGGCGGGCTTCTCTTCTGCCGCCGCTTCCGGCTTCTCCTCGGCCACCAGTTCCGGCTTCTCCCCCACAACCACGGTCGGGTTGCTCTCCTCGCGGAACGCGGGCTGAGCCGGGACGGTCAGGCCGGGCACGCTGAGCTCCGGCACCTTCTTCACCGAGTCGAGACCCGCTTGGATCGCCTCCTCGAGCGACGCGGAGACGGTGTCATCGAAATCCATCTTAGTGACCGGCACTTCAGCATTGGTCGGAAGCGTATCGGACCCGAAGAGCGGGACCGCGCAATTCGCCCCGAGCAGGATGGCCGATTCGTCGTCGGTAATCTCTCGGCTGAGAACCAGTGTGTACTTGAACCCCACAGACCGTCACCTTTCGAGTGTCGCCGAATATTTTTCGAGGACTGCCGGCTAGAAAGTTATCGGCGAACCGATTTACTGGCCAATAACGACGGTAACTGCATGCCCGACCCTACGGCAAGCCGTTCGACGTAGGGCTTAATGGCTGCTTGAATTGTCAGGCAAAGCGACGTCGGGGCTCGCGTAACGACGTTCAACTGCGGACGGGAGCTACTTGAACACCGGGAATTAGCCGCCGGCTTTTGCCCGGGGCACCGGCATCTTCAACGGGAGCTGCCAATACGTAAAAGGCCGGCCCCGCTTAGCGCGGGGCCGGCCTTTACGTGTCGTTGATCAAGTCCATGGCGCCGACGAGTCCTGCCTGGATGGTAACGAGGCGGACCGGCCTCCCCGCCTGAAGGCTGACCTGACCACATGCATCACCTCCTGTGTCCATCGCAATGACGGGCAACACCGATAGTGCGCTCAGCTTGCCGCTGATTGCCTGCAGCCGAGCTGGTTCGCGAACTGCCCCCACTCCTCGCTCATGGTGACTGCCGTCTGGCGGACCTCTTCGAGCCAGCGCTCCGGTATCGCGTCGACGAACTCGCGCCACTGGTCGGGTTGCATGGCATGCTGGGTCATCCAGCGCAGGAAGGCACGGCCTCCGTCGGTATACCGCAGGGCCGGGTCTCCCGCCAGCTTGCTGACAACCGCCGACCAGGCCAGCCCCGGGACGGTTCCCGTCGTCGCCCGGACCCGGATGTTCGTCACGTGCGGGGATACGGGCGGGGCCGCCACCGGAGCCTGCGCCCCGTGCACGTTCGGCTCAGCGCGCTCAACGCCGCAACGGATCTTTTCCCGCACGTCGTGGGCGGTGCCGAGCGACACGTCCGTCTCTCTCGCGATCTGCCTGACCGACGCCTCCGGGTGAGCACGCACGTACTCGGCCGCGCGCAGCCTTCCTTCCCCGACGGCGATCGGGCGGCGCTTACCGTCACGTCCCAGCCGCTTGCCGTCGAACTGCGCACCGGCAACCGAGCTGTTCCTGAGCGAGGCAACTGACTTCCCGCTGAGCCCGGCGATCCCGGCAACCTTGCGATCGGACCAGTCCGGGTGCGCGCCCAGTATGCGCTTCGCACTCGAGATGCGGTCGGCCCTCGTTAGCGGCAGTCCGTGCAGCGTGTTCGACTTGACTGCGAGAACCAGCGCCTTCTCATCGGGGCAGTCGACGATGCGCGCCCGGATGGCCCGCTCGCCGCGCAGCTTCGCCACCTCGACCCGGTGCATCCCGTCGATGATGCGCATGCCGCTGCGCTGCACTAGGATCGGCGGCAGCTGGACGGATCCAGCCGCATCGGCCAGGAGCCGGACGTGCGCCGCATCCGTTCCGGCCATGCGCAGGTGGAAGCCAGGCACGAGGGAATCCACCGGGACACTGACCTCGGGAAGTTGCTCGACCGCTCGCATCAGGGCGGCGCTCATCAGGTCGAACGCGGTACCCGCCAACGCGGCGTCGCCTGTTTCCGTAGTCGGCCCGAGATCCGTATCCGCTGTCAGCGTTGTCATCTTAACCTCACTGAACCGTTTCGCAGCAGGACGCCAGCGAATTCCAGCCGTATAACTATCTGACTTTCCTGCACTCTAAAACGTCAGCTAGGGCAAGACAATTAAACTGCCTCTAAGGATACCGGGATCTCTTGCCTGCACCAATAGAGGCACGCCGTATACAACTTTCGATACCACCTTTGGTACAAACAAATCCTGCAGCCGAAGGTGATGCAACCAGCCGCGGGCATCGCGTTCTTAGCGCGCCAATTGCATTATAAATTGATACGGTAACTTAGGGTAGAACACCCCGGACGTGATAAGGGCCACGGCCACGGCTCGCGGGGCCTGGTCCGCCGCGAAATGGGCAGCAGCGACGGCCAAGGTCAGCTTAGGCCGAACGGCATTGGGTCACGACATCCGGCCCGGCGGGAGCGGCTACTCCGTGCTCCGCTGAGCCACGAGTAATGCCGGACGAATTGCGACAACTCGGGTGACGCAAGCGCGTCCTCGGCATGCCCGGCGAACAGTAGCTCGAACTTCCCTATTAGGGCCGATACCGACCGGAAGTCGGTGATGAGGTGGTGGACCACGACCAGCAGCACGGGGTCAAGCGCCGTGCGGCGGTAGAGGTGACCGCGCAGCAGCGGACCGTTATGAAAGGACTCCCCCGCCTCGCGCTCGAGACGCTCGGCCAGCCCCGCGTCGCTGAGCTTGCCGACATCGGTCTCTCGCAGCCATCCCTGCGCCGCACTCCCCGCCATCCACTGGCGGGGGACATTGTCGTCGGGGGCGGGCAGCGGACCGCTAGCCGCCGGGAGCGTCACGAGCGCGCCAACCGTGCTGTCCAGGAACTCGGTAGTGGGCTCACCGCGGACGCGCAGCGCGATCGCCGTGCCGCGCTCACCCGCGGTTAGCTCAAGGTCCCGCATAAACCACAGTGACCGGTCCGCGGGCAGGACCTCGTGCCGCGTCGGGGCCACGTTGCTGGCGAGCAGTTCATCGAGCCGGGACGCGAGTTCGGAGAGACTGGCGGCCTTGGACAGGTCCGCCAGGGTGAGGTGTACGCCTAGGTCAGTCTCCAGCGAATACCGGATGTTGATCATGGCGTGGGTGTCGGCGCCCAGTGGGAGCAGCGTGGCGTCCTCCCGCTGCTCCGCTGCCCCCGCCCGGCCGACGGAAGCGAGGAGCCGGCGGAGGTATTCGCGCAGCAGGTCCCGGCGGGCGGCGGGCGGCAGGGCGAGCAGTGCCTGCCTTCCCAGCCGTAGCAGGTCGCCACCCTCAGGCCACTGGGCGAGCACGCTACGGCTCAGCTCAGGGAGCCTGCCCAGTTCGAACCGGGTCGCGCAGAGGCGCCGCTGCACCCGGCCACCCGACGTCGTCGGGAGCACGTCCGGCGGCAGCAGGGCAACGGTGTGAACCTGGAGGCAATGTTCCGCGGCCACGGCGGCACGGATCGTCGCGGCCACCTCGCCGACATCGAGGCGGCCGAAACGCCGGCTGACTTCCGTCACGATGACCAGCCGCTCCTCGCCGCCGCCGGTGACCGTGAACGCCGCAGTCCGGCCATGGCGCACTACTGGGCTGCTTCGCCGCACGGTGAGCTCGATGTCCCGCGGATCGTAATCACGACCGCGGATGACGATGACGTCTGCTCCATCACATGCGTGCGGCCCAGCAGCCGAACTCGGCTTCGGCCTCATGCCCGACCACCGGCTGCAGGTCGCGGGCAGTGGTCGATTTCTCGGCGCACCGTCGCCTCCCCCCGGGACATATCACGCTGAAGGTGCAGGACCTAACTCAGAGTTCCTCCGCATGGCTTTCTGTCGTGCCAAAGTAAGTGGAGTATGAATACGGGGACAGCGTGACGTGAACCTGGAAAAGACGAGACTCGTCGTCCATCCTGAACATGATAGATATTTCGGGATAGGCACTGGCGGTACCGAGCCTGGCGAAATAACCATCGCTGTCGAAGACGATTTGGTAGAGGCCGCGCTCCAGGCGCCTGGAACGCCATTCCTGGATGCAGCCGTCGCCATTGGTCTCCGCGTCCGCTACCGTTGCCCATGAATTCCCGGTAACAAATGACAGGCGAGCGCGGACTCCGGCGGCTGGTTTCCCGTATGCACCGTCGACCACTTTCGTAGAGATCCGCACCTCACACCTGCCCGTAGCTCAACTCACGGCTCACGTGGGCGTGAGCGACTGCCAACAATTGTGTGCTCATGTCCGCGCTAGCCTCCCTTCCAGCTTGTGCACCGCGCCCGACAGCCTACGTCCGCGCGGCTCGGCTTCTCAAAAGCTACACGTCTGCCTCTATCGGTTTGCCTTCCTTTGGCGATAAGGCGGCGAAGGCGCCCCTCAATAGCTTGCTCATAACGCCACGACGGCGAATACCAGGCAAGACGCGAAGGAGTGGGACAATGAGCAAGCACCTTCAGAAGCCGCAGACCATGAGCAGAGACGCTGCCGGATGGAAACTCAGACGCGTCGTTGGCTCAGTGGCCGCCGTGATCGTCATGGGCGCGACCGTCACCCTCGCTACTGTCTCGGTCATCGACAGCGCGCCCGCGGCTGGGTCGGCGCCAGTGGTGACGGTAACCCCAGGCGAGAATAACTGGGGCTGACCGCCGCGCCGGTGCCCCGGCGGGACTCGATCGAAACCCTAGAGTGGCCGGTCGGCACCGGGCTTGGCCTGCAGGATGGCCGCCGCCCGCGACGCGGCGGATGCGGCGCTTGAATCGCCCTGGGCCGAGTACGCCTCGCTCAGCAGGAGCAGCACCTGCGCTTCGTAGAGCGGCGCGTGAATTCCGTGGAATGCCTGCACCGCCTGCTGCCCGGCCTGCACCGCTTCATTCAGGTCCCCGAGCGCGAGCTCGAGCTCGCACAGCCCGACCAGTGCTCGCGCCTGGACCAGCCGCTCGCCAACGCCGTCGGCGAGGTTCAGGGCGCGCTGCAGCGCCTGCCCCGCCTCGACGTAACTGCCTTGCCGCAGGTGCGCCACGCCCATGCCGTGCAGGATGTATGCCTCCCCGATGGGATCGCCGACGTCCCGGATCATCGTCAGGGCGAGCTCGAACGTCTCCACGGCCCGCGCCGGCTCGCCGTCAAGCAGCAGGGCCTCGCCCATCCGGTGGAGCACCTGCGCCTCGATCCTTCCGCAGTGCGCGATGCGGCACAGGTGCAGCGCGTCGGAGAGCAGTTCCTTCGCCCGCTCGGGATCGCCGAGCTCCAACTTGACCTGGGCCAGGCTCTGCAGCACGTAGGCGGAGCCGATGTGATCCTCGGTGCGCCGGAAAATCGACAGCGCCTCCTCGTAGCGACTGGTGGCGGAGTCGAGCTGTCCGCTCAGCCGGTCCATGAACGCTATGTGCCTGATCACCAGAGCCGTGCCGTGCTCGTCAGCGGCCTCGCGGAACAGTTTCGCCGCCTCGTCCAGTTCCTGGCGCGCCTGGTCGAATCGCTGCTGGGTCATGTGCAGCGTCCCCGTCGTGTAAAGTATCGCCGCCTGGCCGCGGATCAGGTGCGCCTTCCTGGCGGCCGCAAGCGCTATCGCGTGGGTTTCGGTCCAGTCGTCGAGATAGGTCCTTGAATCGAACAGCGTGACCGCGCTGGACGCCAGCCCCCAGCACAGCTCGGCCAATCCTGCCTGCGCTGCCTGCCGCACCCCGCAGACCAGTGCGGTCCGTTCCCGGTCGAACCACGCAAGCGGATCCCTGACTAGCTGATCCACTACGTGGCTGGGCAGCGGCCAGCGGGCCGCGTCATTCTGTATCCGTAGGTAGTCGCCGCTGTAGTAACGGACGCGGGCCGCCTCAGCGAGGAAGAGCAGCGCACCGAGTGCGCGGTCTAGCGCCCCCTGCCGGTCCGCGACCGAGTCCTCGGCGGCGAGACGCTCGCGCGCGAACACCCGGATCAGGTCATGAAACCGGTACTGGCTGTACGGCCCGGAGCCGCCGTCGATGGGGTCGATCAGCTGCGCGCTGACCAGGTCGTCGAGCAGGTCCTCGGCGTCGGGGAGCGCCTCATCGAGCACGGCCGCGCACAGCCAGCCAGAGAAGACCGGCATGTCAAGCAGGGCGAGCCTGCGGAACAGCCGCCTGGCGTCGTTGCTCGCGGCGTCGTAGGTGAGCGAGATGCTCGACCGAATGCCCATGTCGCCATGCCTGAGTTCGTCCAGGCGGCGGGTCTCGTCAGCCAGCCGCTCAGCCAGGCGCCGGATACTCCAGTGCGGGCGGGCGACAAGCCGCGCCCCGGCGATGCGCAGCGCGAGCGGGAGGTGACCGCAGTGCTCGGCGACCGCCAGGGCAGCCTCGGTCTGCGTCTGCACGCGTTCCTCGCCGACGATGCGCGCGAGCAGGTTGAGCGACTTGTCGGCGTCGAAGACATCGACCTCGAGACGGAGGGCGCCGGCGAGCCCGGCGAGCCTGCTTCGGCTCGTGACGATTACCGCGGCGTTCCCCCGCCCCGGCAGCAGCGGCAGGACCTGGCTCTCGCCCGCGGCGTTGTCCAGCACCACCAAGACCTTCCGGTCGCCGACGAGGTTGCGGTACAGCTCGGCCCTCTCGTCCAGGCCCTCAGGGATCTGCGTACCCGGTATGCCAAGCACCCGCAGGAAGCGCTCGAGCACTTGTATTGGCTGCACCGGATGCGAAGTCCCGCCGTGCAGGTCGGCGTAAAGCTGGCCGTCGGGGAAGTGGCTGGTCATGCCGTGTGCCGCGTGCAGCGCGATGCTGGTCTTGCCTATTCCGCCCTTGCCCACGACGACCACGATCGGCGCCACGACACGGTGCCCGTGATCACCCGACGGGATCAGATAACCGTAGATCTGAGCGATTTCATTTTCACGGCCGGTAAAGTCAGCAATATCAGCCGCCAGCAAATTTGGAACTTGCTGCTTGACCTGATGAACTGCCGTTCGCACGGGAGCCGCGGGCAAATCGAGGCCGGGGTCAGACGCCAGGATGGACTGCTCGAGCTGCTGCAGACGCTCGCTCGGCTCGATTCCCAGCTCGTCGATCATGACCCGCCGGGTGAGCTGGTAAACCTGCAGGGACTCCGCGACCCTGCCGCAGCGGTACAGCGCGAGCATCAACTGGCCGCGCGGGCGCTCCCGCAGCGGGTACTGCGCCGCCAGTTCGCCAAGCTCGCCCACGATCTCGTGGTGCCTGCCCACCTCAAGCTCGAGCTCGATGCGATCCTCGTTGGCGGCAATACGCTGTTCATCGAGCCGGCTCACCGCCACCTGTACGAGTTGGCTGTATATGCCATCAAGCGCGGGTCCTCGCCATAGCCTGAGCGCGTCGCGGTAGAAGGCGATCGCCAAGTCCGCCTTGCGCTCCACGCGCGCGGTGCGGGCGTCGGTAACTAGCTTCTCGAACCGCAGCGAGTCGAGCTGTCCAGGCTCTACCCGGATAACGTAGCCGCGGTCATGGGTCGTGATGATTCCCTGGTGACCGTGCGCGGCGAAGATGCGACGCAGCGATGAAATGCTGATCTGGGCTTGAGCGCGGGATGTCGGTGGCAGATCCTCGCCGTAGATGGCCTCGATCAGCCGGTCCATAGTAACGACTTTGTTCGAGTTTAGGAGAAGAGTAGCAAGTACGATCTGCTGCCGAGGGCCACCCAGCTCAAGCCGTTCAGTACCGACCATGACCTCAAGCGACCCGAGTATGCCAAAATTCACATAAAGCTCCGCACCGGACAAGGATTGGAGAAACCTCGCCCAAAGGGCGCACGGGCCAATTTTTAAGATTAACGAACTGTCCCCCAGCACTTGAGTGTAGCCATATAATCATCAGACGTCAATTCCAAACATTTATAGATGTTCATCAAAGGCGCATGATCCGGGACAACGTCGGCCATCTAATCACTCTGGTCTCACGAGGGAACAGAGGACTAGAATTGGAACAGCGTACTAGAATTCCAATCACAACAAGGAATCTGGTAACACTGACGTCGCGTGCCCTGCTATGGTCAGGCAGGCACCGGCGCCGACCGGGAGGGCCAGTGCGTTCTTGCCCGGGTAACGACTAGCAGATCGCCGTGGCCAGGGGGGCCCCGTGACCGGAGACTTGCCGACCCCGTCCAGGGAGGCCACTGCTCAACACGAGCGGTTCGCCAAACTCATCATAACCGAGCGCGACGCAATGCTCACCGCGTACGCGGGCAGTCTACAAGACCTTGGCAGCCCGGTCGTCACGGATCCCTGGACGCACGAGCAGGTGATGCGCCACGCCGCGGAGGTCATCGCCGACGTCGCGGCGGTCGTGGCGGGGAACTTGACCCAGCCAAGGGATCACGGCGAATTCCTCGCCCTGCTGATCGGGGAGGGCAAAGCCGACAGCCGTCTGTGCCCCGCGGATCTGCTACGAGCCGTGACCGTCTTCTTCGAGGTGACTGTCCGATCCCTGGGCAGCCACGTCGGGTCCGACCCGAGCATGCTCCCGTGCTTCGTCACCGCGGTCATCGCCCTGAACGAGAGCATCGGCCGGCAGGTCAAAGAGGGGCCGCACGCCTACGCGAGCCTGTTGCTTGAGCGCGTCGACCAAGCGCACACGGAGGAGCGGCGGCGCATCGCGCGGGATCTCCATGACAAGCTCGGCGAGAGCATGAGCGTCGCCCTCCGCCAGTTCGAGCTCTATGAGCTCGCCAGCGAGCGTGAGCTGGCCGCCGCAATCGCCGGGGCCACGTCCGCGCCGGACAGGCCCGTGCGCGCGGCAGCGGCGCAAGAGCCGTCCGCGCGGGGCGAGTCCGTGCGCGAGGCGATCACCGAGACCATGCGCAGGCTCCGGGTGGTAACTTCCGACCTGCACCAGGAAGCGGTGCGCAGCCTGGAAAACTCGCTGGTCATGTATCTCGACTCTGTTTCAAGCGAAGCCGATGTGCGGTTGCGGGTAAGCGGCAACGAAGGCTGGGTGCCACCCGCCGTCATCGGAGAGGCATTTCTGATCATCCGCGAGGCGATCCGCAACGCGCTGACCCACGGGGACCCGAGAACGCTGCTGATCGATATCATTCTCGCTCCCCACGAACTGCACGCATGGGTGGAGGACGACGGCTGCGGGTTCCTGGTCGGCGTGGTGTCCACGGGCATCGGGCTCAGCTCGATGCGCGAGCGTGCCGCCCTGCTCAACGGGCGGCTGACCGTAGCGAGCACGCTAGGACAGGGAACACAGCTGGAGCTTCTCGTACCGCTTCCCGGGACACATGATGCGCGACGAGAATGACCAAACGACCATCCTCATGGTCGATGACCACGCTCTCGTCCGCCAGGGGCTGCGCAAGCTCCTGGAGACGCAAGAAGACCTGCGGGTGGTGGGCGAGGCCAACGAGGCCGACGAGGCGGTGACTCTGGCCGCGGAGGCAGAACCGGACATCGTTCTGCTCGACGTGGAGATCCCCGGCGGGGAAGTAACCGACACGGTGCGGCGGATAGTGGAACGCTCCCCTCGCTCACGGATCATCATCTTGAGCATGCACGAGGGGCCCGGACTGGTGCAGGCGACGCTCGCGGCCGGCATCCGGGCCTACCTGCTGAAGTCCGTTCAGTGGCAGGAACTGGTGGTCGCCATCCGCGCCGTGCACGCGGATGACACCCGGATCATCCTGGGCGTTTCCCAGGAGAGCCTGCAGGCCGCCCTGCACGGGCCCGAGCAGGCTGCCCGGCACAGGCCGGAGCAGGGGGAGCTCTCTGTCCGGGAACGTGAGGTGCTCGGCCTGGTCGCCCAGGCCCTCAGCAACGGCCAGATCGCCTCTCGTCTCGGGCTGACCGAAGCGACTGTCAAGCGCCATCTCCGGAACATCTTCATCAAGCTCGGGGCGGTATCCCGCCTCGACGCGGTTAACAAGGTGAGGGAACAGCGACAGCGAGCCGAGGGCACCGCGGCCGGAACGGCACGCCTTCCCTGGCGGCAATAGGTATATCAGCAGGTCAGGCTACCGAACGTCTAGCCCCGTCACGGCGCGGCCGATGATCATCCGCTGGATCTCCGAGGTGCCCTCGAAGATCGTGAAGATCGTGGAGTTAGAGACAGTTTTCGCAGGTCAGCGGCCTACATACCCCCGTGGTATCAGCACGGATTCAGCACGCCCCACCCGAGATGAACGCCGGCGCCCGGCTGATCTTGGCGCGGTGCCGGACGCACTCGGCCGGTGACTTCGACGCAGTCCGGCATCGGCGCGGATGCGGCGAAATCGTGTTGGGAGGGCACCGCCGCCAGCCTTCTCCGCACAGGTACATCGTAGGTACATTATCGCCCTGAGCTGCCGATATACCCGGTGGTCAACCTACCGCCGACACGGGCAGCGTGACGCGCGGACGGGCCGCACACGGGCCGTGCGGGGCGCCACGCCCCGGCATTCGGGCTGTCCGCCGTCCGGGCCGAAACGGCGGCGCTACGGGCCGGACGGGCCGCTGCGTGACCCGCATCGGCGACCCCTGCCCGGTATGTGCGCATTTCGTGGGGTCACGTATCAGCCGTCGGAGGCTGGGGCTGGCCTCGTCCTTCGATAAGGGCCTCGGCAGTCAGCTCTACGCGGTCGCCCTTCGCGTCCAGGCCGAACATCCGCGTGGGCCGGTTCAGGGCCTCGGATTTGGACGGGTAGTGGAAGTAGAGGATCTCACCGCAGTGCGGTCGGGCCTCTGCCATGATCCCGTCCTGGCAGGTCGCGAGGATCGTGATGCCGTGCTGTTTGGCCACGGTGGCGATGGCAGCGAGGACTTCCCGGCGGTGCTCTGCGCCGAGAGAGTCGGCGAGTTCGTCGAGAATCAGGACGCGCCCGCGAGGGTAGGGGGCGGCGAGCAGGGAGGCCAGGACCAGGT
>Ga0126381_100000882_pt1 | contig 32597 bp, 26 predicted proteins | sample PanSoiMetPlot_28_FD_96465 | JGI IMG/M metagenome (GOLD analysis project Ga0126381, IMG submission 96465) | Tropical forest soil microbial communities from Panama - MetaG Plot_28 | ecosystem: Environmental > Terrestrial > Soil > Tropical forest > Bulk soil | place: Panama | collected 2016-02-17 | reverse complement strand
CAATTCTCTCGTTTTTGAGTTAAGGAGTGTCATTCAATTCCGCGATCGCATAAAGGCGGCGCCATCAGTGCACTCCGCTGGCGATTAACGAAGAGCAGCTCGCTTGTCCAAAGGTGTTCCTCACAGCACACTGTGTCTTCGACCTGCATCAACACTGAAGCCGCGCTGACTTAAAGGCGTTTGTTAATCGAGAATATCCCAATTTTCCAATTTTCGCGGGGCCGGGGGCTCAGTCTCATCTGTCACGGGGTGGAAAGGGGTGTAGATAATCTCGGACAAGCTCCGAGCTAGGTATGCTGATGAATCTTTCTTCTTATCTTCTTATTCGTCCTCCGAATTTGATTAGTAGCCCAATCGGATAAACAAAAGGACGCAAATACCAATACCGCAGCCTGTAAAATCGACCCAACAACTTCTTGCTCCAATCTTCGGCAACGTCTTCCCTCCCTTCAAAGACGGGCCTATGGAACGCATGAATGTGATGTCCAATTTCGTGATAGAGCACAGTACCGAGCTCGTAGTAGCGCAAAATTGGCATTCGTCGAAACCCAGGGGCTTCTGAACGCAAAATGTTGTCGACGTAAAGCCAGACTGTAGCGGGAGAGGAATTTGTCCCTCGATAATAGGCGCCCCGCGCTTCGGCTAGCCGGATTTTTCGTTTGCGACTCCAGATTTTTTGCCGCCGTTGGTCCCTGGTCAATGCAGATTGATTGGCTAGCACAATGGCCTTCAGCCCAACCAGATACTTAGTGGGTACGGCATCCAAAAGGTCTTCGAGTAACATCCTGAAATTGGCGGTTGGCTCAAAATCCCGATAATTTTCGACTATTTCGGGCCGCACTCTCCGCTCGTTTTGGGTAGATTCCATTCTCAGCTCACGGTATCACACGGTCTGCGTCACTGAAGTCGGGCCGCTCGATGTGACGGTGCCTACTGCGGCCATCATTCCCGACAACCGGGGAACGCACTCTGCTGGATGCGGTCCGCCCCGGCGCTCCTTGAAGCATCCCTGCTCCATGCAAAAAATGAGATATTCTTAATCCAGGCGCATAAAAGGAAAGCCCCACGCATGCAAGACCTAGCCTTCAGAACATTCGCCGAGTACGTGGACGTAGTTGGCAGGAACGCGCCGCATGCGCTTGTGCTTGACTGGTGGCGCCGCCTCGATCTCGCAGTCCGCGACTACTTTCAGTCGCTCGGTGAGAAGCGCCCGCTCACTCGTAACGGGGAAGAGAAACGCATCGCGGATGATCCGCAGCTTGGGCCGGCAGTCGCGTTGGCTCTTCCACAACTCCGGCGCTCCCGTAATGCCGTCGCACACGAGCAGATCATACTCGCTCCTTCGGACGCCGCCGCGTACGCTGAAGCTGCACTGCGAATGATCGGAAAGCTCACACGTCGTAGGCCAGGAAATCCGTAAGCTGAGTGCTGCTTGAGTGTCGGGTTCTTCAAGCCGGCAGTTTCTAACGGCATTGCCATCAAATTGGGGGCAAGTACCTGAGTTACAGGATCGCCGCCGGCACCGATAGAGTCGTTACTCGTTCCGACTGGGTTACGGCTCCACGATCGTTACTTCTGCAATATAGTCCTTTGGCTCAGAACCTTTGATATCAATTCCCTTGGTCGCTCGGCCGAGTGTAACCGCTATGTTGAGTTTTCCTTGGAAAGTCTTCGCGGTAGTCTCGGCCTTGAATTTAACGACTGTAACGCCTTTTTGCAGTGCCACGGTCCGGGTTGGGTCGTCGTATTTCAGATCGTTATCTGGAGGATCAGATGAGGCGGTACCCACTTCGACGATGGCCTCGGGGTTCGACGGTGCGTTCCCGCGGAGCATGATCTGGGCAATTACCGTTGCTGTGTTAGGGTGTGTCTTGTGCATAGTTGGTGGTTCGACAGTAACCGAAGTGACTTGAACGAATACGTCAGAAGCGGTTTTGGACGCTTGATGGTGCCAGAGTGCCGCTCTTGCGCCTGGCCCCAAGAGGGCATAGCTCATAAGGACAAGAACAATCAGAAATGGTGCGAGGAATCTCTTTGGCATTTGTTGCCTACTTTCCTCCCAGGAATCGGGATTGTAGCGCGCCTGCTTTGGGTGGGCCCTTATTTCTTTTCATCGGCTGACCCGAGGTCCCGATTAACGTTCAAACGACATTATCGGAAGTAGCTCATGTCGCCGTCGGCCATCGCCAACTGCACCACAATGGTGCACAGAGGGCAGTGTGGAATATCCCCCAGGGAACTCAAGTACATCCGAGCAGGGCGTAGCAGGCCGCATCCGAAAAATCGTGAGTTGCTCATGACGATTGTTAGGCGTTTGTGAATGGTCTGATCACGACACGGTCTCAAATTCGCATTCCGACAGTTTCTTTCGTTGTGTCCCGCGCTTATGGACAACGCACATTTTTGAGCCAGAGTTGCTCGTGTCGCAAGGCCCACCTCAGAACAGAGGGCGAAGAGAATTAGGTAGATAGAAAAGGTTAATTGTGTTTCGAGGCTTCGTAATGTCCATCTCGAAGAGAGCCGTATCTCCGCCCGCGAACAGGCTCGACGCGTTCGACGCAATCGTCAATACACCGTTGCTAACAATCCCCTTGGCCATCAGCGAAACGAGCCGTGGTGCTCCCGGCTGTCTGTAATCAAACCCATAGATCGTATCGTTTCCGTTGTCGGGTGGGCTAGCTGAGTCAAAGTTATCCACGCCAATGAAGGCAATCCCATTACTCAACGTGATGGATGCCGCGTGATTTAGTAAGTCAGAGCTAAACGTCTTGAAGGGCTCGATCGTGTCGAGCTTCTGCTGCCCCATAATAACTGGGTGCGCCGGATTGGACCAGTCAACGATTACTACACCTGCTTCCCACGCGGCAAGCAAGGCAAGATTGCCATCCAGTGCTACGCCGAGGACATTGCTCGATGGTTGCGTGCTCGATAGAAGAGTTGGCGTAGCGGGCACCGAAATATCGAATATGAGGAGTCCGGCGGTACTGTCGGCGACAAACAGTTGCGTCCCGCTGGTGCGCATTTGAATCGATAAGGCGGGAACGGCGACCGCTCCCTTCTGCACCGGTGATGCAGCATTCGAGATATCAAAGACGACGAGCCGATTATCAACCGTTCCGGCAAACAGGAAGTTTCCGGAAACAGCAAGAGATGCGGTTCCGACGGGGATCACCCCGATTTGCAATGGGTTTCCAGGATTCGTCACATCAAGGACGTAGGTGTTGTTAACCGTCCCGAGAAACAGAGTGTTGCCGGAAATCGCCAAGGCTTGAGCCACTGAGGTGCCGGTAGAAAACGACCCTGAGAATGTCGCAGGGGTTGTTCCCGAGTTGTAGACAAGCAGTCCACCTTGCGATTGCTGACCAACAGCGATGTAAAGGTTCGTGGCCGTCACCAGTTGGTCGCGCGCTGCGAGGTTGACGAGAGGCGAACCGAACGGCAGATCCCCTCTCCAAATTGGTCCGCCGCTTGTACTGACATCATAGATCGCGATTCCCCCATTTCCTTCGGCAGAGAATACGACACTTCCGCTGACTGCCGCGTTTTGTAGCACCGTGACAAATCCACTGAACAAATTCGAAAACGGAATCAAAGGTCCGGAACCGCCTACGTCAATGACACGAAGTCCGGTTTGTTCGTTTGCATAAACTGCTCGGCTGGGTCCCGCATCCAGGAAAGCACCCATCGGCAACGTACCGACGGAAATGGGAATCGACCCGCTCACGTCAAAGACATCGGTACTGTCAAATCCCTGGCGAATGGGCGGAGTGGAAGTCAAGTAATGACCCGCAATGCGCGGCTGAAAATCCGAAGACCCTACGACCAGATCTCCAAGTAAGGCGGGTGGCTGTTTGGTGAGGTCATAGACCGACAAATGACTCTGCGACGACCCGCCAGACGATGTATCGTAGAACAAATACAAACGTGCGCCATCGGAAGTGCCGCTCACCAGCTGCGAAGCAGCGGCCTGCGCTAAAGGCAGGGAATAGGGGGTATGAACAGCCGTGCCACTGGAAAGATTCGCTGCATCCACCATTGCTGCCGCCCCCGCCAGAACCGACGTCCCCGCTGGAAAAGTCACGGATATGCATCCACCGTTCATGTAGGTGTTAACTGCAGAATCGACGTTTCGGGTCGTGAGAACCGGATGCGGACCACTAAGATCAAATGTCGCTAGATACTGAGTGGTGGGATTGCTGGATAACTCATAGAGAAAGTGTCCGCACGAAAGAAGGCTCCCTGGTTCTGCGGATTCAATCGCATCTACCCACACGGGGTGTTGAGGGTCAGTCAGCTCGTACACGTCTATCCAAAGGTAGATCGGAGCAGCCAAGCCGCTCGTGCTACCCGAGGCAAGTGCGTAAAGCCGATTTCCAGAAACTGCAACCTCCGAAACCGATGTACCGAACGGAGAGAGAGATTGGGCCAAATCGATGTAGTCATTGACTCGGTTGACTATTCCGGGGAATGCTCCGCTAACCCCAACCGATGCCGTTTCAGTGATTCCACCCGTACTCGCACTGACGTTTGCACTCCCTCCATCGGCTACCAAAGATGAGGCTGTATACAGGCCATTTGGAGAAAGTGAGCCCGGTCCAGTGAGGTTCCATGTTGGAGATAGAGTGCTGAGCCCAAGTATTGCACTAAGTTGCAGGCTTTGACCGCCAACTACAATTGGCACGGCTGGTTCCAACCGAAAAGGATGGAGGCCCAACCGAAACTGATTGCAGACTTGGCTTGCTTGAATGCACCCGGAAACCACTGCAAAAGCATCCGTAGTCAGATTGCTCGGAGCAGTGTACGCGCCGGATGCCGTGATCGTTCCAACGTCCGCCGTCCACGTTATCGCCTGGGAGAGATCTTCGCCAAGGATACGATATTGGAATTGCACCGTTTCACCAGAAGAGAGATCTCTCCGATTCGCCCGGATGCGAATATTAGGAATTCGAGTGAAGGCAACGGAGTTAGACGTCAATACGCTGCCTCCTTGGGGCTGTACTTGCACATAAACAGGGCCGGAAACGGATGAGAGTGGAACCGCACTGGACAACGGACTTCCGCCCGCATTTCCTAAGGGTACGGCTATCAGGATTCCGTTTGGGCCAGGGAAATAGATTGTAGTTGTCCCCGTAAAGCCGGAACCAAAGATTTGAATCGGATCGCCAACACTTGCTGTGCTGGGGACGATTTGCGTGATAATTGGCGGACCCTGCTCCACAGTCGCGTTCGCAGTAGCGATAACAGTCGGATCGACCGTGCTCGCTACTTGAATAGTAATGGTCGCTGACGAGGAAACCGTGCCGGGTGCTGTGTAAAGTCCAGCGGGGGATATAGTTCCGAAAGAAGCGTTCCCCCCCGCAATTCCCCCTGCGGACCAGATCACCGAAGAATCAAATGTTCCCGTGCCTTGCACTGAACTTGAAAATTGCTGCGTGCCATTAGTTGCAAGCGAAACGGACGTCGGGCTGATGGTTACTCTCGTGATGTGGAAAGGAGCCGTACCGACCACCACGCTTGCGGTTCCTGATTTGGTTACGTCTTGAGAGCTGGTTGCTGCGATCGTGACCGTATTGGGATTAGGTGAAGCGCCTGGTGCCGAGTAGAGACCAGTAGCGTCGATGGTTCCTAGCGGTTGGCTCCCACCCGGAGTTCCGTTCACTGACCATGTCACCGACGAACTGAACGTCCCCGTCCCCTGGACGCTCACCGCGAATTCTGCCTATTCCCGGGCAGAACGTTAATGCTCGCTGGAACTACCGTCACCGAGGTGATGCTGCCGGGCGGCGGAGGTGGTGATGTGCTGCTTGAACCTCCACCGCAGGATGAAAGAGTTAGGGAGAAGACCAGCAGAATCAACCCAGGTAGGCGCTGATCGCCCATATTTAGCCCTATTCAAAGCAGCGGATACTATAGGAAAAATTATGCACTGTCAAAATCGAACGAATGGTTCATCCATTCCGCGTAGCCTATCTGACGTGTCCCAACTAAGCGATGAGACGCAACCTTCAAACTATCGCGCGCGGATTGCTCCCAATGCCTCATCTTAAACAACCAAACATGGGTCCGGGTATCGGAAACAATGGGCACCATGAACTTCTCCAGTTAGCCGTGTCGGGCATTGTATGGTCGAAGCTTAGCTGCAAGCAGTGTACGAAACTCTCCCTCCGAACTGGCCAAGGCTCTCCTCGGAATTATTCTGTAGGTGCGAGGACTGTAGTACAGAAGAAAAATGCGACTGTCTTCAAGGTAGCCGATGAATTGATCCCAGGTGTTTCGAGCAAGGGTTCCCGAGTTCTGAAGATGGAGCCCCTGTTCGCTGAAATAAATGCGTTGGGGTCCCAGGTAATGCTTTTTCCTCGGACGCATACCGCGCAACAGGGGGACACCGATTAAAGCGCTGATTAGTCCGCAAAGAAGGGCAGGGTCCCGATGAGGGCTCACATAACTCCATATTGCGTACACACCGTAGGCGGAAATGCCGGACGTCGCCAGGTTTCCGGTTAGCCTGCGCCAACCGCCTCCCTTGATGACATGAAGATTACGGGCATCCCGGAAATCTTGCGCAGAATACGCGAAATCAATAGGCCGAGACGTGATTGGGAGATTAGAACTGAGCCGCTCCTGAAATAATGCACGGAATCGGGTAATCTCACCTTCAGAGGAGAACGCTGACTTAGGAACAAGCTGTCCTTCAGTCTTTGTGCCAACGAAAAAGACGGAATTGTTTTCTGAGAACCACGCAAACTCAGACCACGGGCGCTTTATATTCCCGCATTTGCAGCTCGTCATGAGTCCAGTCTCATTTGCCTCCAGAGTCCTTTCGTCGCGGCAATGTATTCGTTGGTAAGCCGCAGACAAACCCCTTTCATACTTTTCTTTGGTTTTGCTCACGGAGCGTTGGTCATAGAAATAGGCTAGTACGGCGGCGCAAACTGCTAAGCCTATGAGGAAGCTTCCTGTTGAAATTCCTAGCCCTTTGATCACGCAAAAGATGCCGAGCAACACCAATAAGGAACAGACCGCCAAAATGCCCTTGAACCCAGCATTATGGCCTGGGCGCAATCCAAAGGGCGGCTGAGTAGCTCGGTAATCTTCAAGCGAAATGGCGTACGTAACTTTCATATTGAAACAGGATGTCTTGAGAATGTAGCAGGGACTACTGCCCCGAGGGGCAATGTCAGCGGGAAGTAACTAGGCGTCAATCGAATATGTCTCGCATGTCTAATACGCGAACCGGAGAGGCTAAAAATGCGCCAACAAGGGAATTGCACCAGCTGGGAATTCTTTCGCCATTGCACCAAAATTGTGCAAAAGAGGGCAGCTTCGCTTTCTCCTATCTCCTATCCCCCGATTGGTTGACGGGATTGCGGATACAGCCCGCAAAAAGGGACCACGGCCCCTCGGGACCTGAGGTCGCGCGGCTAGAGTGGCTGAGGAGCTATATTTGTTGGACCTGACGCCATGACAACACCTTAACGGGAGGGGAACCATCAGGCATCCGAACAGTTCCACCAGACTTGCTGGCGACGATGATAAGCGCATCCGTATCACAGCACATGTAGGCGCCACCGGCATCGCGAACGCAACGCTCGATCATAGCCAGGAGCAAGCGTCCACCGGCTGTTATCAAGGCTCCGAGTAGGGGAAAGTAGAAGCGCCCCGGTTGCTCGATCGTGTCAGGCGCAACCTGATCGAATACATGCTCGCCGGAATGGACCGTGATTCTGGGACGCTGCTTCGTGTCTACTTTGACCGGATTCAGTTCCAGATACGTCCCGTAAGACGTGCTGTTAGCCAGAATCTTGGAAATATGGAAGATGTCGAAGCTGGAGTGGTTCACTCTGCACAAAGCGTTTATACCGAATATTCAGACCAGCGATGCGATGAATGGCAGATGGTGATACTGCCAGCACTGAAGAAAATTCCACTTCGCAGTCTTGTGAAAGAGTGCAGCGGTCAGATTAGCCGGAGAGCGCTTATCGATCTGAGGGCAGGGTGTAGTAGCAGACCGCATCGCAAGAATAGGGAACTCCTGATCTCAGTTCTGCGTGATCTTACAATGCTACTCGACTGCTCCTGCGACCTTCATTCTTGGACGTAGAGGCACGCGCGCGTGAATAGTTGTTCCGCCCTGCAGCGTCGAATCAATTGCAAGAGACCCGTCAACTATCTTCAGCCGTTCTTTCATGCTGGTGAGACCAAGCCCATGCCCATACATTGCCTGCTCGGGATCAAAACCAACCCCTGAATCATGTACCGTCAACACGATCTCATTCAATGCACCACCGAGGGACACTTCAAAACGCTGTGCACGGCTATACTTCACGGCGTTTTGCAGGGCCTCCTGCAAGACGCGGAAGATGCACAGCGAAACTTCTTGCGGCAGGTTCTTCGGAATGCCGTGGGATTGAAAGACAATCTCGGCATTCTGGCCGGCTGAAAGTTCTTTGCAGAAACCCTCGGCCGCCGCGGCGAGCCCTAGGTACTCCAGTTTTGAGGAGTGCAAACGGTGAGAAAGTGCCTGGATGTCGCTTCCGAGATCTGAAACGCGTTCCTGAGCCTCCTTGATGCGACGGCCCGTTTGACCATCTGAAGCGCGAAGGTCTTGTTTCAATCCTTCCAGATTTACTGCCAACAGAGCGATTCGCTGATTGAAATCATCGTGTAGCTCTCTGGCGATCCAGGTACGTTCCTGCTCGTGGGCTTCGATCAATCTGCGACTCAGGCTGGAAAGCGCTTCTTCGGCCTGCTTGCGTTCGGTGATGTCGATTGCCGACCCTATGTAACCAGCAAAGGAACCGTCTGTGTTGAATCTCGGTGCGCCTGAAGCCAGCATCCAGCGAAATTCCCCATCGTGCCGTCGGGTCCGACGCTCCAACTGGAAAGGATCGCGCTGAGCCGATGCTTTTTCGAATGTCTCCCAGCTCCGTTTAAAGTCCTCCGGGTGGATTTGTTCTATCCAACCCATCCCCAACTGCGACTCTAGGGACCGTCCGGTAAAATCGAGCCAATGCTGATTCGCATAGGTGCAATTGTTGGCGACGTCGGTCATCCATATTGTGACTGGAGCTGTATTTGTAACCAGCCGAAACCGTTCTTCGCTCTCTCGAAGTTCTTTTTGTGCAATTCTCCGCTTGGCCCTTTGCCACAAGAGCCCGAGGATGACTAGCATCTGCGCAAAGAGTAGAACGATGCCCGTTATGGCATATCGCCAGTAGAGTTCCCAAAAGCTTGGTTGCCGATTGAGCACAATGCTTCCCGCCGGGAGGTTCTTTTCGTTCAACCCCCAACGCTTGAGGGCTCGCCAATCGAACATGTAGATGGTCGGAGCCTTCACCCTGGGAACGTCTTGTGGCTTTTTCCCTTCGAGTATGCGCAGCGCCATGCCTCCGGCAATCCTCCCAGTCTCGCGGATAGAAGAGACCTTGCCTCCAACTTCCCCATGATTAAGGAAGGACTCAACCAGGCTGAAAACGGGGGCATTCGCAGCGGCGACGACTGCAGGGGCCGCCTCACTGGCAGGAATGAACTTTCTTCCCGCCGCGTCCTGGCTAAAGTCAGCAAAAAGAACGATCGTGTGATTCGGCAGATGCTTCAGCCGTTCGAGGAGATCGGGCATGGTTAGCGCGGTAAGATACGAGACGTCGAAATTGGACTCGTATGGTCTCAATTGCTCTTTGATCAGGGCTTGCGTTTGCGTATCGAAGAATGCTGTCCCTCCGACCACAAAGATGTGCCTTGTGCCGGGCCGCAAACGCAAAGCCGCCTCTATTGTTTCAAAGGATTCCAAGTCGTTCTCCACGCCCGTGAAGTCAGAAGCCAGCGTAGGACTACTCGGCAGCCAGTTCGGATAGCAGAAAACAATTGGAACGCCTTGGAAACCTCTGTCACGCTTCTCGACCATAAACCTCAGCGGGGAGGGCCCCATGGTGATGACTACGTCCGGCCTACGGTTCTGGTATTTGCGGATATAGAATTCGCGGAATCGTTGCTGGTCGTTTGGATCAGGGAACAAGATGGTTTCCATATACTCGCGATAAACTTCCAGTGTGTAAGGTGAAGTATCGAGAGCGGCGCGGATTCCCTGATCAACCAGATTGACAGCCGGATAGGCAGTACCCGCCTCATACAATATCAGGACACGCCGCGTGGGCTTGAGCTCTGTGGCCCAAAGACTTCCGCACACGAAGCAAAATAAAACGAAAACAGTGATGGAAAGTGGAAGAACTCTATTCGCTCTGAGAAGCATTGCCCCCCACGATAGGGCGACTCGGCTTACCAATCTTTTTTTTGCAAAAACGATGGTTTGTCCACAAACCTTTAGCACAACTCCCGTGCTCCCACACCTGTCAATTTTGACAGGTGCTTAAATACCGTTGTTCGTAATAGGTTCGCCCACCGCGTCGGTAAACTCGCCTTTTCTTAAGCGGGAAAATATGATCAGCGTCCAGTGCACAGTCGGGAACCACAGCCTGCAACTCCGCTGTTGCGCAGCATGGCTCCTGGGCTTTGTCCTAACGTTGGGGCTTGCTCCCATGGCTTGCGGACAGACGGCATCTACCGGGGCACTGATGGGCGTAACCCTGGACCCGTCTGGGGCGGTTCTTGGGAACGTGAGCATTAGCCTGACCAACGAGGATGGCACCCAAGCAAGGTCCGCGGTTTCAGACGAAAACGGAAGGTTTGGTTTTCTATTGCTGCCATCAGGAACGTACGAACTGCAGGCAAACAAGTTCGACTTTAAGCGTCTGAGCCTTTCGAACTTCAGGTTACCATAACTGAGACGTTAACAGTTCAGCTTCATCTCGAGCTCGCCACGCGTGAAGAGCAGGTGGAAGTATTCTCGACCCTCTTTATGGTTCAGCTGGACAGCTCGGCACTCGGAAGAACCGTTAACGAACGCATGTTGAGCGATTTACCGTTAGTAACGCGAAACTATACCCAGATAGCGGGACTCTCTCCAGGAGTAGTCGCTGGAGTATACAACGCTGGAGAACTTGGCCATGGAGGAACGGCGCTCTCACAACTCGGGAAGTCCAACGACGGGATTTATGTGAACGGAACGCGATCCTATGACAACAACTGGCAACTGGACGGCATCAGTGTCAGCGATGTGCAGAGTTCAGGTTCGATCAGTGGAGGAATTCCTATTCCCAATCCCGACACCCTGCAAGAATTTAAGGTCCAAACCGGACTTTACGATGCAGCATTCGGACGCGGTGGAGGGGCCAATATCAGCGTGATCACAAAAGTGGGCTCTAACGACTATCATGCGGCGGTTTTTGAATTCCTGCGCAACAATGCCCTCAATGCAAACGATTTCTTTTTGAACCAATCCGGCCAACCACGGCCGAACCTCAAACAAAACCAGTTTGGCATTGCTGTCGGCGGGCCAATCGAAAGAGATAAGTTGCTCTTCTTTGGCTCGTACCAGGGCACACGCCAAGTTAACGGGCTTGCTGCGGGTCAATCGCGGATTGCTTGCACCGCCACCTTGGACGAGCCTGCGATCGGCAATGACAGATCGCCTCAGGCTCTTGGACAACTGTTCGGAGGGATGAGCGGCACAACGGGGGGTTTAGCCGTTAAAACCGACGGCTCGAACATTAACCCGGTGGCTCTGGCTCTGTTGAATTTCAAACTTCCCGACGGCAGCTTTCTGATCCCCACGCCTCAAGAAGTTGATCCTATGAAACCATTTGCAAGCCGAGGATTTTCGGCCTTCACGCGACCTTGCCATTTTGGTGAAGACCAGGGGCTAGGAAATGTCGATTATGTAGTTTCGGAGAAGAGTCGACTTATGGCGCGATTCTTCGCCGCAGACAGCAATCAGACTGTTACTTTCCCCGGCGGCGCCTTCAACCCGGTGGGTAACATTCGCGGATTCGATAGCCCCGGTGTTTCTGCATTCGTAGTTTTTTCCCTTGCTCATACCTATGTGCTTCGTGGCGCCTTGATGAACGAAGCTCGCATCGGGTTTGTCCGAACATCAAACACCATGAGTGCCCGTGCACCGTTCCAGTGGTCTGATGTCGGTGTGTCTGAAGGGACCATGAACAAGGCTAATGAACTACCTAGTCTGAGCATCCTTGGTTCGGTCAACATGTCTTCCGTATTCCCTCGGACTTATACGCAGAACAGCTTCGTCCTCAGCGATGTTTTTAGCTCCTTCAACGGTGCACATGCCTTGAAATTCGGAGGGTCGCTCACCCGTTTGCAAGATAATCTCAACTTCGAAGGCACTGGGTCATTTGTGCGTTTTCTCAGCTGGCCTGATTTTCTACTCGGTCTCAGTGGAACCGGCAATGGTACCAGAGCACTCAGCAATGTCTTTCAGTCGAATGATCTTTTTGGTTTGTTGGATCGTGAGTTTAGAGTATGGGAAGGCTCGGGTTTTGTGCAGGATGATTATCGAATCAAGCGATCGCTGACCCTGAATGTTGGTCTGCGTTACGAGCGATTGGGGCAATTCGGTGACGCATTGGGCAGGAACGCGAGCTTCGAAGTCGGCAAGGCTGATCGAAACCCGCCGTCAGGGGGGAGTCTCGACGGTTATATAGTGGCCTCCAACTTCTCGGGCGCCCTTCCTGCTGGCGTAGCTCGCGCGAACAATACATTTGGAAATTATGGCCTAGGGCAAAACACGGCAGCGCCCCGGATGGGTTTTGCGTGGCAGGTCTTGCCAAAAACAAGGCGGCTAGTGCTGAGAGGAGGCTACGGCATTTATTATTCTCGCCCAACCGGCCAAGCATCGACCGTATCCGCGCTCGCGGCTCCCTTTGGCTTAATTCGGACCAGCACCGGCCTGGCGAACGCCGATGCGACGTTTCAAGCGCCATTCGCCGAGCCATTTCCCACTCCGAGCTCTTTCCCATTGTTTGTACCCTATTCTCCAACCACCAAGGCATCCGTCAGCGTGCTAGCCCCTAACTTTCGCCCGGCAATGGTGCAACAATTGTCACTAAACGCCCAGGCAGAGTTGCGCGATGGATGGCTCCTGGAGGCCGGATACGTGGGCGGGCGGGGAACACACCTGCAACGTTGGCGTTCCCTTAACCAGGCGTTGAATGCTTCTGCTGAGAGCCCCATCAGGGGTATAGACTCAAACACCCTGGCTAATATCGGGTTGCGAGTTCCGGTTCCCGGGATACGTCCTGACGCCCTTACAGAGATGGAATCGGATGGTAGTTCCTGGTACAACGGTCTTCAAGTAAGCTTTGCAAAGCGGTTGAGTCTTGGGCTTCAATTCCTGGCTTCCTATACCCTCTCCAAGACGCTGGACACTGACGGGTCAGACGTTGACGCAGTATCATCCGCAAATAGCCTGACATTGGGAGACCAAAACTCTTCCAGACAACGTTGGGGGCGGGCTAGTTTCGATCGCACTCACCGTTTCGTCTTCAGCACGACGTGGACACTTCCCAGTCCGTCCAATCGAATGCAACGTGGGATTCTCGGAGGGTGGACTGTGGCAGGGGTAGTGACGATTCAATCTGGCACTGCCCTAACTATTGCGGAAACCAATCCAATGAACGTCTTTGGTATCAGCGAAGACAGAGCGCAATTGACCGGCGAGTGCACCAAGAGCCAGCTAGTAAGGGGAGGTTCGATTGAATCGAAGTTGAATGGATACTTCAATGTGTCCTGTTTCACGAGGCCCCCCGTAATTGGTGCCGACGGCATCGGGACAGCGTTTGGGAACAGCGGAACAGGCATTGTCGACGGTCCTGGACAGGCGAACTTGGATATCGCACTGTCGAAGGCTTTGCGGCTTAATGAGAAAAGCACACTTGAGTTTCGGAGTGAAATGTACAATGCGCTCAACCATCCTCAGTTTTCGAACCCCGACGCGAACTTCACTTCACCGACTTTCGGTGTCATTAGGAGCACGGCAGTAAATCCACGGGTGGGCCAGTTGGCGCTGCGATTTACGTTCTAAGCTTCGGAATCCTGTTCCTTCATGAGGGACCTTCGGCGAGCCTGGATATTCCTACTCGAAGCAAAACAGGGCAGTTCTACTTTCTCCTATCTCCTATCCCCCGGGTTGGTTGACGGGGTATTACGCACTGAGGGGATTTTGCTCCACCCCCCCGACCTGGGATGGCGGATGGGGGCGAATGGGCGTACGCGGCGCCCGACGGATGGGGAATTAGCCCAGAACGTGGTCCACAATTAGGCGTACGTGTTTGGCGCGGGTAAGTCTTTCTCTCTTGTTGTTCACACCTTCTCGGGCAGCCAATGCATATTCTTCGGGGGGGTTTTCGGCAAAAGAATTAAGCTCGTTTTTCAGTTGTGTGTAGTTAACAGCGTTGAGTTTCGGATCATACTCGCAAAGAGTCATGAGGAGAGTAAACGCGTTCGATTTTGCATACCAGAAAGCGTCGGCGCGAAAACGTAAGCGATTGAAATGTCCAGCTGCGTTTTCAATCTGATTGACAACCTGCTGACGTTCAGGAAAATTATCGGCCCGTGAATCGAGATGCCTAGTCGCGCTGTCGTTGCGGTTGTAGTACCCATCCAGGATAGTTGCCATGACGTTCAAAGTGAACATAAGATGGACCTGCCTAGATATCTCGTATTTCGAGAATATCGAAGACTCTAAGACTAGCCTGACATAAGTATTAATCTTCTGCTCCGCAGCCCAATCCAGGAATTCCTTCGTCACGTTTGGATCATATTCGTGTCGTTCAGGGTCAATTATCTCCTCGGCGGCAGGGTCGCTCTTCAGTTCGCCCGACAATAGCTTGGCTGTAAGCATGAATTCAGATGAGCCATATTCTGTTGACAGTTTTTCGATCGCCGATAACGCATAGAACGTTCGATTCAGGCGCTTAAAAATCTCTATGATTTGCGGATCATCCTGCTGAAGATCTAGATCTATGATCGCAATCTCATATTTCAAGAACGCTTCCTTTTGATTTGGAGATAATTGGGAGTACTTGATGTCATCGACGGCAAATTTATCCTCGATGAATTCCTTTATCGTGCTCATTCGCTGCTGCCCATCGACTAACGACGATGTGCTCTGCATCGAATTAAGGTCAATAGATCCTCGCGAAATGAAGATTTCGGGAAACGGATAGCCCAGTAGAATCGTTTTTATGAAATCGACCTTATGAGCAAGTCGCCACACAAGTTTCCTTTGAAAGAAAGGCGTAAGAATAAGCTTTTTGTCCTTTATTTCATTTACGACATCGACCAGATAGCGAGAACGGACGTTATACCGAATCATTTCTTTGCCTTTCTGTATTCCTCCACTACTGAGGCAGTTTTCATTTCAAAAAAGACTTCTGACAGATAGACCCCGGCGTTGATATTTCCAAAAAGCTCGCTGTGCTCGTTGCTCAATCGGTTAAAGAAGCCCCACCAATCAGTTTTAAGCGCGCAGTCAGGCATCAAGTCTGGGCGAAAATGACCGCAACTTAGATAGTTCCGGAAATCTTGAGCCACACTCAATCCTCCCTTACGCGGAAATTTGGAAAGGTCTGAGTAACGATAGGTTAGCCAATAGACTTCTTGAGCGTAGTGCTGAAATAACGAAGAACTAATGATCGCGATATCCAAATCTGATTCGCCTAGAACGAAGTCTTTCTGCGAAAAGTAGCTGTAACCAGTATGTGCGGAGCCGACGACTTTGACTGCGGAAAATGGGAGTTTAAACCGTTCACATATGCTGTTGAGTATCGAAAAGCCACGATCCTGATTTGTACTAAATACCTGGCTGAACTCGTAAAGGAACAAACGGCGAGCTATGGTTCGGTGGGGTACCGACTTCGAAACCATCGCTCCAATTGTGGTGTCGAGTCTTTCCTTGGCTTCTGTCATCTGACTGTAGAAAGCAATTTATTATCCACATCTTAACCGATGTCAGAGGCTTGTAATGTATTCTTCCTCACGCTGTTCCTTCCCATGCAGGTCTTTCGTGTTCCAGTTATTGAACAACCGGGGGAGCCCTCTGCACGAATGCGTTTTTCCCGTTCCCATGCTTCGAGCACCTCCGGGCATTTCGCTAGTTTCACTGCACAGACAGGTTCGTTCCTGCAGATTTCTTCCAGCGTGTGTTGATTGATTCCGCGCCGTCTGAATTTCCCGCTTGGGAATTTTCGCAATTCGCAGCCTCACACTCGGCGTCGGCTCCTTTGACAAACCGTTTGCCAAGTGGAGTCTCAAGCACCGACGCTTGGCGTTTTCTTGACAATTGAGCAACGGTAAAAGATGATTTTGCAGATTAGACCACATTCAAATTGGTTGTTCTTTTTTCCGGGGCATTCGTTTGCCAACCAAGCCTGAGGCTTTTTCCCGCGTCTTGATCGACCAAGCGCTTAGAGAAAGCGGTTGGGACCTTCTCGACGACCGCCGCGTTCGCTTTGAACTCGACGGTACTGGCGGCCGCGCCGACTACGTCCTCAGCGGTGACCGCGGGGCACTTTGCGTGCTAGAGGCCAAGCGTCCCGACCTCGATCCTTACGACTCCAAGGAACAAGCCCGTGGCTACGCCGAAAACCTACGCGCACCTTTCGTCATTCTGTCTAACGGCACGGATCATTGGTTCTGGAATTACGAGCGCGCCGACCAGCGCGACGCCTTCCGTATCGAACGCCTCCCCTCGCTCCACGACCTCGAACGCCTGCGCCTTAAGAACCTGCAACCACCTCGCCCTCTTCTCACTGACGTCATTCGCCCCAACTATCTCAAGCCCTTCAAGGAAGACATCACCCTACGCGGTTACCAGATCAACGCCATCGATGAAGTCTCAAAGCAATTCGATCACGACGAGGGCAAGCGCAAATTTCTCCTCGAAATGGCCACAGGCACCGGCAAAACCCTCCTGTGCGCAGCCCTTATCCGCCGCTTCCTCGCCACCCGCAACGCCGAGCGCGTTCTCTTCATCGTGGACCGCATCGAACTCGCCAAGCAAACCATGGAAGACTTTGGCGTTGTGCTCCGCGAATACAGCCCCGTCGTTTTCAAAAGTGCTCGTCGCTATCCCTCAGAACTCCTCGGCTCTTGCGTCGTTGTAGCAACGATTCAATCCCTTCTCGTCGACCGTCGCTATCGCGAGGAATTCACGCCCTTCTACTTCGATCTAGTCATCAACGATGAAGCTCACCGCTCGATCTATGGCGATGCCCGCGACGTTGTGCAATTCTTCCAAGCGACTCGTGTCGGACTCACCGCAACCCCCAAGGCCTATCTGAAAAACATCAATGTCGAACAATTAAGCCAAGAAAACCCCAAAGGTCTCGAAGCCCGCCAACTCCGCGACACCTATCACTACTTCGGTTGCGAACCCGGACTCCCCACCTTCCGTTACGACATCATAGACGCTGTGAAAGACCCGGAAGGCCCCTTCCTGTGCACGCCCAAAATCTACGACATTCGTTCAGAAATCACGACCAAGGCGCTGGAAGAAACCGGATGGACCGTCATCGTTAACGAGCAGGAAGAAAGCTTCAAAGTCAAAGACCTTGAACGTAAGATCTTCACCCCCGACCGAAGCCGCGTCATGTGCGAGTCTTTTCTGAAATTCGCCCAAAAAGACCCATCAGGTCAGCTCGGCAAGTCCATCATTTTTGCCGTGAATCAAACGCACGCCACGGCTCTTACCAAAATCCTCAACGAATTACAGCCGAATCTCGCTGTCACCATCACTTCGCGCGTCCCTGACGCTTCCAGCGTCGCGAAAGATTTTCGCGACGGGAAACGCGTCGAAAAAGTCGCTGTCTCCGTGGATATGCTCTCCACGGGCTACAACTGCAAGGATCTGCTGAATGTCGTCCTGATGCGGCCCATCTTCTCGCCCACGGAGTACATTCAAATCAAAGGCCGCGGCACGCGCCGCTTTACTTTCCGAGTCGGCAATACGGAATACGAGAAGAAACACTTCTTCATCATCGATTTCTGCGCCGTCGCTGAGTATTTTGAGGAAAAATACGACTATTCCGTTCCACTGCCCATTCCAAGACCCAAATCCAAGGTCGAAACTTCCAAAGAGGCCGAATCCTCCAGTGCAACACCCGGCGCCCCACCACCACTCAGCGGCGAAACCGCCGAGCCGGGCCAGCTGCATCCAGCGGACCAACGCTCTTCAAAACCCGAAATTCCCACGTGGACAGGCCGCGATATCGTCGCTTCTGAAGAAGTCCGCATCATCGGTCCCAACGGCGAAAAAGTAGATGTCATGACTTTTCGCGGCTCTTTCGAGCGTGACGTTGTAAACTTCACAGGCAAGGATTCAGAATTCAAGGAAGCCGTGGAAACCGAAGACGACGATTCCATCGAGACTATCCTTCAACAGCGCTTTTTCCATAAGCCCGAAATGTTTTATTCGTCGGACAAACTTGTGCGGTCTTATGGCGTGCCCGCTCCCACTTCCGCCTTTGTTTATAGCGCTCTCGGAAAAAGACCGCTGCCCACCAAAGACGAAATTATTGCGGACACTGTGGACTCCATAGCCGCGCGCTTCAACCTTCGATACAATGAGCAAAAACTAGTGAGCGCCACCGTCAATCTGCTGGTCGATGATCCCGAATCGCTCAAAAAATTCTTGGAAGGCAACATGACTATTTTCACTGCCAGCCAATTCACCCAATTGGGTGGTTTGCCTGCCCTGCTCTCCTTCAGGGAGCGTGACGAAGTGTTCGAAGCCGTCCGGCAATCCATTCTCATTCGCCAGTCCCAGCTCGGGGCCTCCTTATCATGACCAATTTCCATTCCTCCGGCCTGCGCCAAAAAGTCGACCAGCTCATGGACATCCTTTGGGCCGGCGGCGTCAACAATCCCATGGACTCCATCGAGCAGATTTCCTACCTGCTCTTCCTGCGTCTCCTCACCGAACGTGACGAACAGCTCGCGGAGCTGAACAAGAACAAAAAGGACTTCAAACGAATCTTTTCTGGCAAATGGACTCGCTTCGCCTGGGGGAATTTCGTCACCCTAACAGGCGATCCACTATTCGATGCCGCCCGTGAAGCCATCGAAAGCCTGCATGAGCTTCCAGACCTCTCCTCCACGGGGAAGCTTCTTTTCAATCGTGCCACGCTCAAGATTTACGACCGCCCCACGCTTCGCGCCGTTATCCAAAGCATTCACCAGATGGACCTGGCCGCCCACAACGGGGAAGACCTTAAGGGCGACATGTACGAATACCTCCTCAGCAAAATCTCCATGTCCGGCACCAACGGCCAGTTCCGTACTCCCCGCCACATCATTTCTATGATTGCTGCCCTGGTCGATCCCAAGCCGGGCTTGCGAATCTGCGACCCAGCTTGCGGGACGGCCGGTTTCTTGATCGCTGCATTCCAGCACATTCTGAAAAACAACACTTCCAAAGCAGCTTTGGCGAAGGGGGAACCGACGGGCGACCTTCTCAAGCCCGCGCAGTGGAAGTTTCTCGAAGAACAAGCCTTCACCGGATGCGACAACGACGCCAACATGGTAAAAATAGGCATCCTCAACCTCTATCTGCATCGCCTGGAAAAGGCCAACATCGAATTGCACAATCCCCTCACCACGGGCAAAGGCGGAAGCTACCCCGGCCTACTCTACGACGTGATTCTTGCGAACCCCCCTTTCTCTGGCAAAGTCCAGGCGGAAAGCATTCTCACAGACCTAAATCACAAACTGAATACACGCGCCACTGAGCTACTCTTCCTGAAATGGTTCGTTGACCACTTAACACTTGGCGGGCGTGCGGGCGTCATCGTCCCGAATGGCGTCCTTTTCGGCTCGACAAGCGCAGCTCGGACCATTAGACGTCGCCTACTTGATGAGTGTGATCTCCAAGCCGTCATCACTATGCCCGCCGGAGTCTTCAAACCCTACGCGGGAGCGGCAACGGCAGTACTCGTCTTTCAAAAAGGTGGCCAAACAAAATCAGTTTGGTTCTACGAAATGAGCGCAGATGGCTTTTCCCTTACCGATACGCGCACGCCGGTTGAGGAAAACGACATCCCCGAAATTCTACAGAAATGGCCTGGACGAGAGGAGGGCTCTCGCTCCTTCAATGTCAGCCGTGCAGAGCTTGCTCGGCACGGAGACGAACTAACCCCCGGTCGCTACCGCGAACAACAACTCCAGGCAATCAACCATGATTCCCCGACCAAGATCATAGAGGGCGTGCTACGTATCGAGCAGCGCATAGTTGACAGACTCAATTCTCTACAAAAAGAGCTCACACGGAAATGAGGCGAACAGCACTAGGCGAGCTTTGCAGCTTGGTCAAAGGAACTTCCCCAATCTCTAAGACCCAACCCGGTCCGTACCCCCTTGTGACCACCGGCGAGGACCACAAGACGGCTGACACATTTCAGTTCGATCAGGAAGCCGTATGCATTCCACTCATATCTTCCACCGGCCATGGGCACGCCAGTCTCAAACGCGTACACTACCATGCCGGCAAATTCGCTCTTGCTAACCTTTTAGCCGCAGCTGTCGTGAAAGACCCCACGCTCCTATCCACAAAATTCCTCGCTAGGTACCTGATGTTTACGAAAGACAGGCTCATTGTTCCGCTTATGACCGGGGTGGCGAACATGAGTATCAGTCTCGATCGACTAGCGTCGGTGCCGATCGAATTTCCCGCCCTAGCCGAACAAGAACGCATAGCGGGAATGCTAGACGAGGCAGAGAGGTTGCTGCGCCTTCGCGCCCAAGCAGACCGCCGCACTGCAGATCTCATCCCCGCTCTCTTTCAGGACACATTTGGAAAGAAAAGTAGCTACCCTGAGAAAAAGCTAGAATCAGTGTGCGAATTCATCACAAAAGGAACCACACCACCAGCATCTCATATAACCGATAAACCTAACGAGCGCTCCGTCCCATTCTTGAAGGTTTACCACATTACAGACGACGGGAGAGTGGATTTCAATCATCTACCATCATTCATTAGCACTGCGACCCACGACGGCCCCCTCAGACGGTCTAAGGTGGTTCCTGGGGATGTATTGATGAACATCGTGGGTCCTCCGCTTGGCCGAATTGGTTTGGTGTCGGCAACTTATCCAGAGTGGAACATCAATCAAGCCCTCGCCATTTTCCGCCCCAAGGGCGAGGAACTTGACAACTCCTACCTGCTATACGCTCTCCGTAGTCCGCAAGTATTGCAAAGGATTCTTGATCAAGCGGTAGGTGTCAGGCAGCTTAACTTGAGTCTCCAACAATGTAGGAACGCTACCATACCAGTGCCCCCGATTTCGCTGCAGCGTCGATTTGCAGCTCTTACTGCGGGAATTCAAAGCCTAAGAGCGTATCAAGCGGACAGTTCGCGTCGGATGAACGATTTGTTCCAATCCATCCTCCAGCGCGCCTTCGAGGGCAAGCTATAATCGGTAGCCTGCTCAACTATTTGAAGTACAGTAGGCCTACATAATGACGTATCCTCATAATCCTTGCTGAGGCTCCGCCGCCTGTTCATCGAGCCTTTACGAAGGGCGCCTCTGCTTTTCCTTGCCACAAACCCCCCGCGCGAGAGGTCTCGTCGTCAAGTGATGCGAACAGCTGGCATCGCGCTCGTCTTGCAGCATCGCTGTCATAGGTCTTGACGCGCAGTGGAAACTGTGACACTGTCACGGTGTGACGATTTCCGTTAATCGTTACGGGAGCCACTGTTACATTGTTACCATGTTCCTGTCGAAGGAGAAACAATGGATATGCCGACTATCAGAATTGACGATGATGTATGGGCCTATCTTCAGGGCAAGGCAAAGGCTTTTGTGGATACTCCAAATGATGTCCTACGCCGCGAGTTGGGCCTGGACCGTCCTGCCGAACCGATTCTCTCAGGCGAGAGGGTACGCTCGCGCGCTCGCGGAAATCTCATCCCTAACGACAAAGGGTACTCGTATCACCGCGTCAGGGGATACAAGTTGGACGGAAAGGAATATCCCGCCCAATCTTTTAAGGAAGTTCTTATCGGTCTCTCGAATGAATTGCGGCGTGAACACTCGCAGGGGTTCGACAAGGTAGCGACGGAGCTTTATGGAAAAAAACGAGTATACTTCTCGCTCGACGCCAACGACTTGAGGCAGCCTCACAGGTTGTCGGACAGCGATCTTTTCGTAGAGACAAACCTCAACGCCGATCTCGTCGTCGCGATCTGCCGCACTTTGGTGGAGACTCTTGGTCATGACTTTGAGATTGAAGCAGACGCACCTGCCTGGTGGTCTCGCATAGAGCCGTCGGCAGAGTCTGATGCACCCGCCAGCCTGGCTGACAGTGGGGAACAATCAGGTTGAGGGTAGCGTCGGGGCAGACCTATCGAGTCCTAGGGTCATTCTTTTGATCCAGGCGAGGGGAATCCGGCAAGTTCCGCAAGCTTCAACCAATGTCGCCGATGCGGAATACGCCGGCCAGTGCGAATACTCGTGGCATAAGGTTCCGATACTAACAGGGCCGACATGATGGTTGGCGTGGTGAGCCCGGCTAGCCGAGGCTGAATCTTATCGCGGTAAGTCTTTTCGTCAAGCCAACCTGGTTTGTCCAACGGGTCCCATGCCCTCAATGCAGCAGCCTGACGGCGCTGGCTCTTGGCGCGTCGCGACAGCGCTATCGAGTCGTGTGCATTTAATCGGACCATCTTTGGTGCCACCAGAGGATTTTCACGCGATGCTAGCGAGACGACAGGCGTACCTGTCAGAGTTCCCTTCGCCTCCTGTTTTCGGCGTTGTGTCAAGCGTGTAGCCGGGGCCTTCGATTGGGGCGGTTGCGATGTGGACCAGAGGGTGTGAACTATCCACTCTGCGAGTGGCCCCAGTGCCTGCCTCCAAATTCCCGATGTTTCCGAAAGTTCGATGGCAAATTCACTTGTCAGCCGACAGCTTCCATCCCTTTGTTCGAAAAACCATTTCCTCCGCAAAGGCGCGCGGCGCAACCAATCCAACAGAAAGGCATCGACCTTCGGACGAATCGGTTCCATGAGATCACAGGCCAAACTGTCCCGCGCGCGCGTATCGCTGTGGAGAAACCCGATACCGGGATCAAGTCCAAGTTCTGAAATAGCCAGTCTCGCCTCGGATTCCAGTACAGCATAGAGGTAGTTGAGCATGGCATTCGGTGGATTCACAGCGAGCCGGGATGATCTCGTGAGCGGGGACAGACGACTGCCGAAGGTTCGCCAATGTTCGGGTACGCGCCGCAAATCTGTCCGGGGGTAAGTGACAGGCAATTCATGCCACGGCGTCCAGTAAGCCAGAGCTCCGTGGGCCTCGTAGCGCCTAATCTCTTCGCTCGACTTCGCTGTCATCAGGGCCTGACGAGCGTCAGCAATGATGCGCGCCGAACTATCACTCTGAAATCGTTCTCGAACGAGTCGCTCCTGAGCAATCAGCTTTTGCTTGATCAGCTCTATGGCAATTTTCAAAGCAGCTCCGGAATCCGGAGCAAGTGATTGAGCTCGTCGCAATCTAGCGTCGGAGGGTCGCACTGGTCCGGTTGTGACTAGCACTGACCCATTCCGGTCGAGCATTACAAATGATGCGTCTTGATCAGCCAGCCAGCGGAGAGCGCCGAGCGAAACCATTCCGTCGGCACCAATCACCACTAGCCGCCGAAGGCCGTGTGCAACACGCGGAAGCCGGGCATGACGGCGATCCGGGCCAATGCCGTCTTCAAGGATAAGATGACCGCGATCGACTTGGACTCGTATCCCGTAACCGAAGAGAGTTACGACGCCATGTCGCGGGGAGATGACCGTACGGAAATTGCCGCCCAGGGAGTATTGAGGTATGGTCTGCGTAGCTGCCATTGGAGCTTGCTCTCCTTTTGGTGGTCAGGGCTTGGCGTCTGCTCGAACAGGCGGCAGGCCCACTTTCGATTTAAGTTTTCATCTGCCTCTTGCGTCTCGCCGTTTTGCGCAAGGATTTCGCGGCTCGCGATTCCTCAAAAACTTCTTCGGGTCTCTTCGATCCCACCAGATTTATCGCCGTACGAGTGGTTAAACCGTAGAGCGCACCCGCAAGCGCGCGCGAAAGGAACCAAAGCTGTTTCAACTGGCTTGACGGACGCATGGCCGACTTGGGAAATCGGGGATCACTTTTTGCTGCCAGAAACTCAGAAGCATATTCCGACAGATATCTGGGAAGGACGCTTCCTACAGAAATAGGCCAATTAGGGAGCGTCAATTCTCTGAAAGTGCCAGGCGCGATTTCGCAATTCACTCGTGCAAATGCATCTTTGCAGATCTCGCGCACCTGGTCAGGAGTCTCAGCTTCGAGCAGCTCCTTAATGACTTCCGGCTCCCCCGGAACCCTCAATTGTTTAGTTGCTTCTACCCCCGCCCGTTGACGAAAGTCTTCGCGTACCGCTAACAACCAGGAGTCTTCTCTGTCGCGTGTCCATGCTATTCGTTCCGATTCTTTCAAGCGCCCGTTCCGGATTGCCTCGTCAGCTTTCGCTGCGATTTCCGCCTGCTGTTCGGAAGTCAGTCGAAGTTCCATTTTGCTGATATCCCTGGAAAGGTTTTCGTACTTTGTCCTATCGAGCCTTTGTCGTGTAAAACCTTCACGAATCCTCCGGAAATCCCAATAAAACGTGTGGGCAAAGGAATATAGCGTTCCGGCGTCAGCTTTTCTCGGTCTGCCAGCGGTCATAATTATGGGGCAAAAAATAGTAACGCGTTGCCTAGATCGTCGTCTTTCTGCATACTACCTATACTATCATGAAAGGGCAAGAACTGGGAGGTACGCAGATGCAACAAGATGAAACTATATTGGCCGTAGGGATTGCCGAAGCCGCCCGTAGATTAGGGTTGTCCGCTCGGACCGTCGCCACGCTCGTATTGCGGCATGAGCTACCGAGCCGCAAAGTGGGCCGCCGAAGAATCATCCCCGTTGTGGCTCTTGAGGCCTTCGTCAGAAGTGACCATAAGTCTGGACGGATTAGGCCAGTAGAAGACCTTCAGGTGAGCAGCGGCAACGCGGGGTGAGCTATGCCTTCAAAACAAAGGCCCCAGGCTCGCCGCGCAAGGCGACCCGGGGCCCAAAGAACGAAATCGACATCAACCAACCTAAGGCTATCGCAATCTGGGCGATCGGGCAAGCGTCGGTCGATTCCTCTTTCGCAGCTTTCAGAACGCAGTTCCGCGTCCCGTGATCGTGCTCTACACGTCCTGGCAGACATGCGGCATAACCCGAGCCTCTCGTTGGCTCGTGCTGCCAAGCTCGAAGGTGTCAAACCCGAAGCAGTTAAGAGGTACTTCCCATCCGCTCTGAAAAAATCCAAGGGCAAGTTTCGGGCAACGAAGAGTGACCGCTATACGGCAACGCTCTACATCCCCGATGTGTACGGCAACCCCGTTGCAATCAAAACTCGGTCATGGAAGCAACGTGAGGCGCTAGGCGAGTATCTTCGTGACATAGGCCGCTCTCTCCGTGGTAATCGCAAAGCTCTCTCAAAATGGCGCGGAAAGAAGATCGCAGGTGTCGAGCTTGTTACAGATGAGCGAGCGATCGCGACCATCGAACCAGCGTTGTCCGATTTCTCTCTGTATCGCGCATTCAATCCCGGAAGCGCATGAGAGATCGGCAGCCAATCCGCACTGCACGGCGCAGAATCCGCATGGAAGATCGGCTGGGAAGCAACGGCTTGTGTCTTTTTTGTGGCTATGCCTGCTTGGAATCGCTCACCCGCGTATCGCGTAAATGGCTGGAAGAGCGAGGAGTCCCCCAGGATCGTGTAGACCGTTTGCTTGAAGAGCATCATATATTCGGAAAAAGCCACGATCCCGAAGAAACCGTGACACTCTGCCTGAATTGCCACAGGGAGATTACAGAAGGACTGGCGCGTGAAGGGATCAGCATGCGCCCTGAGAAGAACCTACACAAACTCATCGCTCTGATACTAAGGGGATCAGCTGTGCTTTTTGAACACCTGGCATCAAGTTATCGCAAGTGGGCGAGCCTGCTAGAAGACCGCGATGAAGCATGAAATCTATCTTCGCGCCTACACACGGCGGCCTGAGGAGAAGGAACCGAGCGAGAGGGTTCGTCAGGCCGATCAAAAGAAATGGCCGGACCATGCCCTCATTTTCGATTGTGAAAGCCGCATCACAGCGGACCTGACGCTAACCTTCGGTTTCTGGCGCTTTTGCGAACTGCGGGATGGGAAGTATGTGTGCATAGAAGAGGGAATCTTCCACGATGACGATAGTCTGAAGGCAAAAGAACTTGATTTGCTTTGTAAATACGTGAAGGTGACGAAGCCGGAGACCGCCAAAGATGGTTGCGGCCGCTTACGACTGTATTCCCGCAAGAAGTTTATCGAGGAGACGTTCGGGATAGCGACGCAGGCTAAGGCGCTGATCGTGTGCTTCAATGCCGGCTTCGATCTGAGCAGGCTGGCTGTGGATTGGGAAACAGCTAAGAACGGCGGATGGTCTCTTATCCTGTCGCGATGGCGCAAGCCAAAAACCAGCGAAGTGAATGCAAACAAATTCTTTCCTCGTGTGGTCATTAAGGCGCTAAACAGCAAGGCGGCGATAATTCATTCCACCCGCGCACCCATGTTCGAGCCGAGAAAGAAAAATAAGCGGGCGAAGCTCTGGCCTGCCGCTAGATTCCTGGACGTGCGCACTCTCCTTTGGGCGCTTCGCAACAGATCGTATTCGCTAAAGACGGGATGCAAGGAATTCTGCATTCCAGGCAAACTAGACCATAAGCCAAGTGGTGGGGTGGATTTGGAAGAAATCGAATATTGCAGACAGGATGTACGTGCCACCGTAAACCTGCTGAATGTGGCGAAGCAGGAGTACGACCTGCATCCTATCGCTCCCGGTCCCGACCGAATGTTCAGCCCGGCCAGCGTCGCGAAAAGCTACCTGGAAGAACTAAACATTATCCATCCTAGCGGGAAAGTTAAGAGTGCGGATGCGGCTTACGGCATCTTCATGCAGAGCTACTTCGGCGGACGCGCTGAATGCCGCATTCGCAATTGGGAAGTGCCGGTCTGCCCCGTGGATTTCATGTCGCAGTATCCAACTGTAAACGAACTCTTGGACAACTGGGGTGTTCTCACAGCAAGTCACGTGACCTTCCCTGATGCGACAAGAGAGGTGCGGCAACTTCTTTCGCGGATAACGCTCGAACGTTGCTTTGACCGCAAGTTGTGGCCACGCTTCAAATTCTTTGCCCTCGTTCGCCCGGACAACAACATTCTGCCGGTGCGGACCGTCTACAACGGCACAACCCAAAACATCGGAATCAACTACCTTACGAGCGAAAAGCCAATCTGGTTTGCGGGGCCAGACATCGTCGCATCCATTCTCTTAACCGGCAGAGTTCCAATTATCGAAAAAGCAATCCGTGTGGAGGCGCACGGTAGACAGATGGAATTAGCATCAACCTCTCTGCGCGGCATGGTCAAAGTGGATGCCAACAGAAATAGCTTCTTTAAACATGTCATCGAACAGCGAGCGGCTCATGAATCGAATCCGGCGCTCCATTATTGGCTGAAGATTCTCGGCAGCAGCGGCTCGTATGGCCTCTTTGTGGAACTTAATCCGAATGAATCCGACGCGACAAAGCTAAAAGTATTTTCGGGCGAAGAGTCATTTGACACTACCTCTGTCGTAGTGGAAGAACCGGGAAAGTGGTTTGCGCCGCATATCGCCTCTCTCATCACATCCGGTGGACGCTTGCTCCTTGCAATGCTCGAAAGGTGCATAGCGGATGCCGGGGGAACATTTCTGTTTTGTGATACGGACAGCGCCGCCATCGTCTCCACGAAGCACAGGCGGCGAATCGCAATGCCGGATGACGTGGAACCTATTACAGCCCTCTCCTGGGCTGAGGTGCAGCGCATCGTTGACAGATTCGAATCGCTTAACCCCTACGACCGCAAGCTGGTTCCCGGCTCGATCCTGAAGATCCATAAACTTAACTGGGGCCGTGACATACAACGCCACCAGCTATTCGGCTATAGCATCGCGGCGAAGAGATACGCCCTTTACACAAAAACACAAAAGGACATCGAAATAGTCGAGCCTAAAGCGCATGGCCTCGGCTACTTTTATCCGCCGAAGGATTCTCCGGAAGAGTGGAACCATGAAACTCCTCAATGGATATTCGAGGCTTGGGATTGGATCATGCGGGGAGCCCTCGGATTGGAGCGCACGAAACCAGGATGGTTCGATCTTCCGGTAATGATGAAGCTGGCGCTCAGCACGCCGCATCACACTTTAAAGAGTCTCGCCAAGGGACCACTCACGCGCCCGTACAATTTCATGATGCTTCCGCAACTATCGCGCTTTGGATTCCCGCAAAGCGTTGACCCGAACAAATTCACTCTCATAACTCCATTCTCAGACGTGCGAGAAGAGTGGATACACTCGAAATGCATCAACATTCACGATTACAAGTCACCCGTTTACGAACTGACGGATGAATACGACCCGCGCAAAGCGCTTCCAAAAAACTTCTTTATGCTTCTGGACTCCTACCAGAACCATCCTGAGGCGAAGAGCCTTGGACCAAATGAGAAGCCGTGCGAATCCGACACGCGAGGATTGTTAAACCGGGCGCATATCGTTGCGAACTGGCCCCCGATCTACATTGGAAAGGAGTCCGACAAGCATTTGGAGGAAGGCGAGGACTTGAGTCTGCTGGAATTCAAAGCGATTCAGTACAAGCGTGGAGGAAATGCGGTAGCTGATGATGAGCAATTGGCGCGAATTGCGAAAGTTCCCAAGCGGGAATTCAGACGGCGCGGAATTAATCAGCATACGCTGGAAAAAATCTGTCGGCTGGAGCCCGTGCGGGCGACCAAACTGGCGAAATGCCTGAAAGTGCTGGAAGAATATGAACAGGGGGAGTCGAATGAAAAGAATAATGCCCCAAGCTCCGAAAGGCAGGCGAGCCTAACTCATGGGTGAATCAGCCTTTGGGCCGACGACGAAGTGATCGAGAAGTTGTATAATGACTCTTCGAGGAGAATCGCTTTCGACGAATCAATCTTCCAGAAGCTCCACTCACTCAATTCCGCTACCGAAGCAAAAGGTCGTGAAATATCAACTGCCATAAAGGCCCAGGTTGCCGCGGGTGACCGTGAACGGCCGGGTGTGACCGTTCAGCGTTTGGTAAAGGAAATGCGCAACTTGCAGGCGCAGTTTTTATGGGAACTACGCCGCGTTCAGCGAATTGCGGGCATTTCAGAAGCTGAGATTCGGGCTGTAGAACGAACATACGAGTCCGAGCGCCAGCCGCACGACAATGGCGGGTACTGGCACGACGAAGTGTTGCAATCTCGGTCCAGCGAGGACCTCGACGAACTCTCAGCCTCAGGTCTAGAAAACCTTTTGCGCTGCGTTGACCTGAAGTGGCTCCTAACAGAAGCAGAGAAATCCTATCGGTTGGAACCGCCATTCCTCACTGATCCGCTACACATAGTTAGCGGCGTGCGGGTGAGCGAAGACCAAGAGCTTCCCGGGCCGCAACGATTCGCTCGAATGCTGCTGCTTTGCCAGGATCACTTGAGGAAAGAGTGGGGTCTGGACTTCTTCACGGCAGCTATGTTTGTGCCTGAAATAGCGATGATCGGTAACAGCCTCCGAGAAATCGCCGCCTTAGGCTCGGAGGCACAGCGTAAATTCACCATGCTCCCATCAATGACTGACGATGGTGTTACCGCAACGGTTTTTGAGTTGTTGGTGGGAGCTGCCTGTTTACGCAGAGGCTTGGATGTGGAAATGGTTCCAGAGGATCGATCACAAAAAGTTCCTGACTATCGAATCACTGGGCTCGGCGCAATTCCAGGCGCTATTGAGTGCAAGAGGAGACTTGGCTTGACCCGCTACGAGTTGGACGAAGCGAGTCGCGTGTCTGCTCTGTACGAATCGATCCGTTGGGCGATTTGGGAACGGCGGATACATTGCTCAATCGAGGTGTCGTTCCATGTCCCGGTGCGTTCAGTGTCGGAGACCGATTTCGTCTCTGATGTCCTTGCGTTGCTGACCCACGACGAGGCAGAAACGAGAACAACACGATGGGGTGTCGTGACTGCCAGACCCCTTCCTTATTGTGGGCATATCCCTCTAACCAGGGTTTATTCCCCAGACTTCCTTCACCATGTGTTTGGTTGGGATCCAATGCAGGTCGAATGGGATGGTCTCCTCTGTCAGGTGCAACCGGCTGTCCGCATTAGCGTGGAATCATTTAGGATGCCTGTTTGTTTGAAGTGGAAGAGCGAGAGTGAAGAAGCACTTACAAAACGCGCAAGGGGGATCACATCCCTGTGGACGGAGGCAATAAAACAGATTCCCGATGGGGAAATTGGTTTCGTCTATGTTGCCTATCCTGAGGGAGCACGACCAGCGGTCGCTGATGCACGCACGCGGCACATACTCGCGTCCATGGAAGAAGTTTGGCATCGATGGTCCGTGCGTGTGCCCGCAACGATTATTGATCGTCTTTATCCAAGGCCAGTTGGTGGGGGGTGCCCGGACTTAATTGAGAGTGCCCTCGGAGGCGCGAGCAAGGGACAAGAGTTCTGGCTTACTAAGCTGCCTTGGTTAGTCTTTACGCGGCAGTTTTAGCTAGCAGATCGCAGACAAGAGATTTGGGAACTATTGCCCGACGGGAAGCACAAGAGGCTTGATTCACTACCCGTTGCCCCGCATTCCGCTTGGATTTTGCGGCGGAATGCGGTACAGATAAGACAGTCTTCAAGGCGGCTTGCAAAAGTCGCATTGTCGCTCTGCTCATTCTTGGCGGAAGGTTCAGAGCGACGCGGCTTCTGAGGCACGACACTGGGAGTGTGCCGTGCTGACCTCGAAAAATCAAGAACTCTTATTCGATGGCAATCATTCGCGTAAAAGACGCCGAGATATGCTTGCTCACCAGCGAGCCGAAACATATCCCGCCCGGTCTCCGTGGACCGGGTCGCGTCATGCCAGTGCGTAATGGTCACTACCTAAGGTCTTTTGACGTGGCAGCACCCTCTGGAAATGAGTTTGTCATTAAAATAAGACAGACGGTTACTAGTCCAACTAATTTTTCTGTCATTCTTGGCTACAAAATGCCAGGAACCTACAGCGTCTTTAGATTGCGGCGGTACAACGGCAAGCACACGCATACGAACCATCTGGAAGGCGAGAAATTTCACAACTTCCATGTTCATATCGCAACCGAACGCTATCAAAAAGCTGGATGGGATGAAGAATCATTCGCCCAAGAAACCAATCTCCACTACGACGTTAATAGCGCGATTGAGTGCTTGCTGAACGACTGTGGATTCATAAGGTCCAATGCAGAATTACCGCTCTTCAGAGATCAACCATGAATCTGGAATCAGTAAAAGACGATTTTAAGCATCGCGTCTGCGAGCAGATTGATCTGCGCCCTGAAGGTGAAGGGCGATATTTGGTAATGACTCCGTTTCGGTTTGACGACGGAGACCATTTTGGGATCGTGCTTAAAAAGGAAAGCGGAAATTGGATACTAACCGACGAAGCCACAACGCTGATGCACCTATCGTACAAAATCGACGACCAAGATTTGGAATCTGGAAATCGCGGAGAAATAATCGAAAATTCGCTTGCGAGTTTTTCTGTCTTAAATCGAGATGGAGAACTGATAATTCCCGTGACGGAAGGAAGATTCGGTGACGCGCTTTTTAACTTTGTCCAAGCTCTCAGCAAAGTTACAGATGTTTCTTTCCTCTCACGCGAGCGGGTGCGTTCTACTTTTCTTGAAGACTTCAGAACCTTTTTGATGTCCAAAGTGCCTGGGGACAGACTTATATTCGATTGGACGGATGAGAATCATGACACCCAGAGGAACTATCCGGCGGATGCGCGCATCAACAACATGCCAAAACCGCTCCTGGTTTACGCTCTGCAGAATGATGAGAAAGTCAGCGTCGCCACAATAGCATTGCTGAATTTTGAAAAATGGGGAACTCCATTCCGCTCAATGGCGATTTTTGAAGATCAGCAAACCATCAATCGCAGGATACTTGCTAGGTTTTCCGATGTCTGCGAAAAGCAGTATTCAAGTCTTGAAGACAACAAGACACGCATTGGTGAATACCTTGAGCGCATTCTTTCAAGGGATTTGCCCTAGGACATCGTGTGTGCTTCCCCCGCAAAATAGCAGAATGCTCACTGAGACCATTTTGCCCGCCGCCACGTCCCAGCGCCTCCCAGGGGGTGGAGCAAAATCCCCTCAGTGCGTAATACCCCCCGGGTTGGTTGACAGGCGAAGAAAAGGCGGCAATACTGGCTCTCTGGACCACCCCGTGAATTTCGGGAAGCGATTCAACAAAAGATGATTGGGCAGCTGCGCGGACGGCTTGCGGAAAAAAGACCGAATCAGGTGCTCGTCGACGTGGGCGGCGTCGGGTACCTAGTGCAAGTGCCGCTTTCGACATACGCGGCGCTGGGCGAGCTGCATACGGAAGTCACCCTTCTGATTCATACGCACGTCCGGGAAGACGCGCTGGCGCTCTTTGGTTTTGTTTCCTCGCGCGAGAAGCATTTTTTTGAGCTGCTGATTTCCGCTTCGGGCGTCGGCCCGGCGCTGGCGCTGAAGATTCTCTCCGGAATAAACGTGGAAGAACTGGTTCCGGCAATTCGCGGCGGCGATTTGGTGCGCCTGACGAAAATCCCT
>Ga0126381_100000881_pt1 | contig 32622 bp, 34 predicted proteins | sample PanSoiMetPlot_28_FD_96465 | JGI IMG/M metagenome (GOLD analysis project Ga0126381, IMG submission 96465) | Tropical forest soil microbial communities from Panama - MetaG Plot_28 | ecosystem: Environmental > Terrestrial > Soil > Tropical forest > Bulk soil | place: Panama | collected 2016-02-17 | reverse complement strand
TTACCGGGGGCGACCTGGTTTCGACGGGGACTGCGAAGCAGCGCGGGGCATGCCAAGGTGCAGAACCTTGTGAATCCTCTGCAATCGCAAACTTAACTGCGAACGACGAAACATACGCTCTGGCGGCTTAATCCCGCCGGACCTCGCACCGGGCGGCGCTCAGCCCGGGTGATGTAAAAGTCACAGCGAGGACATTCTGAGCGATCGCGTGCGTTCGGGTCACTTGGGCGACACGCTAAATCTAGGTGACTGGCATCGGCGTTGCCTGTCCGTCGGCGGCGTCGGAGCGAGGCCAATGACGAGACTAAGCATGTAGTCCCGACTGTGTAGTGTTTCCGGACGCGAGTTCGATTCTCGCCGCCTCCACCAGATTCGAGAAAGACGGCCCCCGAGCGGGGCCGTCTTCTTTCCGGTTACCTCTCAAATTGCGTTCCATTGTCCACAACAATGCGTTCGTCGCCGAGAAACTTCCGTTGATTCGATCGATGACTGATGCGCGCGAAACGCGCGGCAATATCGCGCTGCTAACCTTTGATTGGACCTTCATATGACACAAGCTGGTGCGCTGAAGTCGTCGCAGATCGAGCACTCCGAAGAGGTCGCTCCTGTTGCATCGTTCACGACCCGTCTGACAACCGAGCAGTTTGACGCGCTGAGTCGCTGCGCGAACTCCATCTCCCTTCGGTTTGACGATCCCAGGATTGTTGACGCGCTCATTGCCGGTGGATATGCCCAGCGAGGCGTGGCTGGCGTCATCACTGTGACACCTCGGGGTTATGAGTATCTACGTAGCGGACGCTGAAGTGCGGTTGTCATGAGTTCCCGCCGTGACCAGAATCGGCCCGAGGAGAGCGATGTCGTACCTGAAACCCTGCTTCCCTCGACGCTACGCTGGATTGCAGCGCTTCCCTTAGACGTCCAACCTGCGACCATCGTTAAGACTTTACCGACCGTTGCCAACAAGCTTTCACTGCTTTGGGCGACGCCTGAAGCGTTCAGGGCCTACGTGCAGCGATTGCTCGTCGGCAAGCGGAAAGGGCTTCAGCACTTCCCCATAAAGGTCTCACGAGAGCTGCGCGCATTGAGGGCTTACCGCGACTCGTTACGACGGGACGATGACGACGCGGCTGTGTAGTGTTTCCGGACGCAAGTTCGATTCTCGCGGCCTCGACCGCTTACCAACGATAAGCGCAGGAACTCCATAGGGATGGAAGAACCTCTGGCCGCTCATCGGGCCTGCATCAAGAGTCGATGGCTCACTTGTTCAAGCGCCGCCTGCACCGCCGGCTGCGTACCAGCGAACTGAATGTCTTTTTCATAGATCTGCAAGTAGTTCATCCTCGCTGTTCCATTCGATGCGCTATACGCAGCGCCAGCCGGCGTACCGTCGAAGTACACCGATAGCACATTGGAAAGCGCCAGCGCGGGTGTGACGCTTTGGCAAACAGCTGCCTCCTTATCGCAACTGGCCCTGCAGCCCTCGGCGGCTGGCTTTTGCGAGAACGACGTATCGAACTGCGCACCACCGAGAACCGGCCCCCTTGACGACAGCTCCTTGACGCCCTTGATTCCGCCCTCGGTCTCGCGACACGCTTTCATCCCACTGGTTTGCGTCGCCCTTGGTGTTCGCGCCGACGGGGTGGGCCGCAAACGACGATACGATGCTCGCCTGAGCGGCACTGGCTTGGCCATGAGTGAAGTTCAACAGACCCGACCCACGGGTGAGAACGATCGTGATATTGCGGAACAACTCCCCATAGACGCTCACTGCCGCATCCCACTCGTCGACGAACGCCTTGTCCGACCGGTGGTACGACGGATTGCGGTAGAACAACTCGAGCAGCTGAGCCCAGCGCTCGAGCTGATCGCCAGCACGCGGCACAATGATCTCCACCGATTCGGCGGTGGGTCCTGCGACGGCGATCGAGACCAGGGTCTCGCGTGCTCCGAAGTGTGCAGCGACTTCGCCAAGGAAGGCCTTCCAGTAACGCTTGTAGACGGGATTCCATGGTAGTGGCAGCTCCTGTTTCTCACCGTGGGCTCTGCCTTCCGACACCTCGAACGTGACCTTCCCGCAGCTTGCCTGCCCCTTGCTCGAGGCCACTTCGTGACCGCCGCGCGCGCCATCGCTGCGATTGCGCGCAGCGGCACGACCCGCGTGCTTGCCTTCGCGAGCGCTGCCTTCTGCCGAAGCAGTCAATAGGTCGTCGCACGACGCAATCTCGCTCAGGACCCAGGCTGGTGTTCCGAAGCCCGGAACTAGAATGAGCTGGACGGTCTTGTGCGCCGCTGCCGCGCTCGCAAAAGCCGTTTCCAGTTGGCTGAAATCGTAGCGATCCCTCGCCGGCTGGAGCGACGACCAAAACATCCGAATCGCCAGCCCCGAAATCGCAGGATTGCTCACGAGTGCGTCGAGATCAGCCTTGGCTGAGCCGTGGGCTGTATCGAGGACGACCACAGCATAGATGCCGCGCGGTCTGCGGATCGAATTTGGGTAGTCCGACGCCGGCGAGGTCCGAGCTTGACTCGGGACTCCCGCCGTGGCCGCAGCGCGCTTGGCCGCAAAAGTTGTATCACTGGCGAATGCCCCAAGGCCGGCGGCTGTCGTCAGGAACGTTACGCGAACGAGCGGGATCAACATCGCGCACACCCTCCGGATGTTCTTTTCTACGTTAGCTCTATGGCGTCCACGCGATCGGTGCAGAAGGCGACGAAGTCTCACTGAATCACCTCGTCGGCGCGTAGCAACACCGACTGGGGAATCGTAATGCCGACGTCGCGGGCAGTGCTGGCGTTAAGACCAGTCTGGAAATTTTACACATTCCACCAGAATGCGGCGGCTACTACGAGGAGGGGTTGCCGCGGCGTCCCGAGAGTCGAGAACGCCGTATCGCCTGTGCCGTCCTAGCGTAGACTCCAGCGATGGTTGACGACCGGAACGAGCCGCTCCTCGGCTCCGCGGTCGCCACGAGCCGTGATCGGCGCGAGGCGTTGCTCGTCATGGGTGTCCTCGTCGTCGCATTCGCGATCACAGCGCCCTTGGCGCGGTCGCGCGTTCCCGCGATCCCACAATTCGTCCCGATCTACGATACTGCGATCCTGGTCCTCGACGCGCTTGCGGCGGTGATGCTCTACGCGCAGTTCGAGCATCTCCACCGGCGTAGCTTGCTGCTGCTCGTGTGCGCGTACGTGTTCACTCCGCTGGTCATCGCGGCCCACGCGTTGAGCATTCCGAACGCGTATGTCACCGGGATTGTGCTTGGCGGCGAGCAGAGCGCGGCATGGTTGTGGGTCGCTTGGCACGCCGTGTTTCCCGTATTCATCGGGGTATACGCGGTCATGGCCCACAGGGAGACGGCGCACGCTGTCGTCTCGGACGCCGCGTGGCGACGAACCGGGACGATTGCGCTGATAGGCACGGTCGCGCTCGCGCTTGCGGTCGTCGCTGTCGTGACGGTCGGCGATGCGGTCATGCCCCCCCTTATGCGCGGCGACACGCAATATTCGCGAGTCACCACTCTGGTGCTCGCGCTGACTTTACTGCTGCACCTCGCCGCGCTGGGCGCGCTCGTTTGGTACACGCGTCTGCGACGCGTCATCGATGCTGGCTTGCGGTCATTCTCGTCGCGCTTGTCATCGATGTCCTGCTTAGCGCAGTGCTGATCGTGAGCCGCTATCAGCTCGGCTACTACCTCGGCCGGGTGTATGGCGTACTTTCGGTGCTCTTCGTGCTCGCGTTGCTGCTGCGCGAGACGGTGACGCTGTCGGCGATGGCTGCGCGCTCGACGGCTGCGCTGCGCGGCCAGCGCGAAGCTCTCGAGGCGGCCATGAACACTGCGCCACTGGAAACCTCGCTTGGGGTTCTCGTTCGCATCGCGGTGGATGCATTGGGTGACGACGCTCGAGCAGCCTTTTATCTGGCAGACGAGCAAGGCGTGTCGTTGCACCACGTGGTCGGCATGTCCGCCGAGTATGCCGAAGCAGTCGACGGATTCCAGATCGGACCGGAGTCCCTTGCGTGTGGTTTGGCCGGACACATCGGCGAGCCCGTTCTAACGAGTGACGTCGCAAACGATCCTCGCTGGCGGCCGTGGCTGTGGTTGGCTCAACGGTTCGGCTATCGTGGTTGCTGGAGCTTTCCGATTCGTACTTCGGCCGGAACGATGGTCGGCACGCTGGCCATGTACTCTCGCCAACCGCGCGAAGCGACAAACCGGGACGTTCAACTGGCCTCGTTCCTGTGCCAAACTGCGTCCGTCATCATCGCTCAACACAAGGAGGTGGAGGCGCGCAAGCGTGCAGTCACCGAACTGCTGGACCTGCAGCAAACTTTGAAGGAGGCAGACCTCCGCAAGGACCAGTTTCTCGCCGTGCTGGGTCACGAGCTCAGGAATCCGCTGGCCCCGCTCAGTGCAGCCATCGAGCTGCTGCAGCGCGCTGGCGACAAGCCCGAGCTTGTCGACGGCCTCCACTCGATGATGCGGCGACAGCTCTTACATCTCACACGGCTCGTCGATGATCTGCTCGACGTGTCGCGTATTACGCGAGACCAGACGGACCTTCGACGCGCACCACTCGATTTGCGCGTCGCCTTCGAATCCGCCCTAGAGCAGGCTCGACCCATGTTGGATCAGCGAGGCCACCAGCTCGTCCTGGAACATGCCGCCACACCGATGCCGCTTTACGGAGACTTCGAGCGCCTGACGCAGGTCTTCGTAAACCTTCTGAGCAATGCGACGAGATACATGGATCCGGGTGGCAGGATCGCCCTGCGCTCGAGCGTTGAGGGAAACGAAGTGGTCGTACGGGTCCGCGACTGGGGTTTCGGCATTCCCGTCGAACTGCTTGAACAAGTGTTCGATATGTTCTCTCAACTGCCCGAGCACAAGGCTCGAAGCGGTGGGGGAGGCCTTGGGATCGGGCTTACGCTGTCGCGCCGTCTTATCGAGCTCCATGGCGGCTCGCTGACCGCGGCAAGCGAGGGACTTGGTTGCGGCAGCGAGTTCAACGGTCCGGTTGCCGCTCAGTGCTGCCGCTGCAACCCCTGAAGCGACCTCCGGCGGGCGCGAAGCGGCGGCGGTGCCGCATCGCATCCTCGTCGTCGATGACAATGTCGATGCGGCCACGAGCCTGCGCGAAGTGCTGAAACTGAACGGCCATGCGGTCGAGATCACCCACGGCGCGGCCGCGGCGCTCGATCGGTTCAAGAGCTTCACTCCAGAAGTGATGCTCCTCGATATCGGCCTGCCGGAAATGGACGGCTATGAACTGGCAAGGCGCATTCGGTCATCGGAGCGTGGAAGCGATGTTCTGCTGATAGCGGTTACCGGATGGGGCCAGCCCGGCGATCGTGATCGGGCGCGCGAAGCGGGCTTCGACGAACACATGACGAAACCGGTTGGCCTCCGTGACTTGGAGGCGGCATTGGACAGGGGAAAGAATAACGGTCGCGCTACTTACAGGGATCGCCCGTTGCCGCCCTGAAGAGCATGCGCGGAATAGACGCCGTTCGGACCCTGTTGTCCTTCGAAGCGGGTGTAGCCAGCGTCCGCCCGCGAGATCCATCGTTAATGAGAGGAGCTAAAGATGAAAAAAGGCATTACGCTCTGCGCTATCATCGCCGCGTCGTCGTCGGTAGTGTTGATGTCCCCAGCCCTCGCCGACCAGACAACCTTCTCTGTTCACCTGAACGGTTATGAGGAAACGCCTCTGACCCTTAACACCGCGGGGAGCGGCGATTTCCGGGCAGTTGTGAGCCAAGACGGGACCGCAATCACGTATCGATTGACCTATCGGGATCTCTCATCGGCGGCCACGCAAGCCCATATTCACTTTGGGAGGCCGGCGATAAGCGGAGGAATCGTGCTTTGGCTGTGCGCTAACACGCCACCGATTACTCCGCCAATCACTATCCCGACCCCACAGGCCTGTCCCCCCTTCCCCGCTACCATCACCGGTACGCTTAGAGCGGCTGACGTAGTGGCGTCCACCAACGGGCAAGGTATCGACGCTGGCGCGGCAGGCCTGGCTGAGATGATTGCAGCAATGCGGGCCGGCGCTGCGTATGTGAACGTTCACACTACCGTGCATCCGTCGGGAGAGATTCGCGCCCGGCTGGGTCCTGCTACGGATGATGAAGACGACCAAGGCGACTGACCGAGCTGCCCGATTCCCGTTGCCTCCATCAAAACCAGCAACAACGGCCCCAAGTGGGGCCGTTGTTCTTTGCGCGCCGAACACTGTCGTCCCGACTACGGTCGCGAGTAAATTCGGGGCAGACCTGGGATTCTTTGTCGGACGTTGTCCGACAAACGAACGGGATGCTGGCGGCTCCGGAAGAAATCTGTGCTGTCTTGCGATCAGCGCAACACCGCTGGGAACATGATCGGTTGTGTCGTGTCACAAATTTTGCGCGCTACCTCGCACGCCGCAGCTTGGGGGGTTAATCGGTCTACTCTTTCGTCTTCAAATCATGTCTGAAGAGTCCAAGAGTTCGAGGCATGACAATGGCGCGGCATCGTAGGAGGACACGAAAGGAAGTGACGATGTACAAGATATTTCGACTACTTACTGTGGCTTCGGCCGTTGCCGCCGGAGGCTTGGGAGTTCAGGCGCAGCCTCTGCCCGCAACGCCCTCGACGCCGACTGCGCCAGAGATGAACCAGACCCAAGCCGAACGCGATTATGAAGCTGCCAAAGCCGCATGCCAGGCACAGCGCTTGAGAAGCGCCAAAGCCGAATGCCTGCGCAATGCTGAGGACGACTACAACCGTGGGTTGGGTGGCACGCCCGGAGGTGCTGGCGCGGGCGGTGGTGGCGGCGGCGGCACCGTAATCAAGCAGAAGTCGTAACGAGCAAGGATGCTGGACGATATTTCTTTAGCCAGTCTTCGCTCAAGACACCCGCTTGTCTTAGAAGTCCGGGAACGATGACCACCAGACCGGGGGAATCGTGTTCGCCGTGCCCTGCGGTTCATCCACGATCGCGTTCTCGAGCGCAGCGCACCGCGACTCCCCTAGATAGATAGCTTTCGGACGGATCACGCGTGCTGCCGAAGGGGTAGCCCGCGGCGGGCGGGCGTCAGCATCCCGTCGGACAGACCGCAGAGCGGCAATATCAGAGCTTTCGAGATAGCGTGGAACGATTGACTCACGAACCATGACCACTAAGCTCGAAGCTCCCCTGAAGCGCGAGATTCGAGTGGGCGGTGACGCCTACACTCTGACCATCACGCCGGAGGGACTGGTGCTGGTTCCCAAGGGCAGGAGAAAGGGATTCAGTTTGAACTGGAAGGACCTGGTGAGTGGCGACGCGGCGCTTGCGACCGCGCTGAAAGCGTCGCTGCTGCACGCCTCGTCGCCGAAGTCGGCGCAGACGAGCGACACATCGCATCGGGCAAAATCGAAAAAACGCTAGGGCAACCTGCTGACCGGGTTGGCGGAGTGGGGCGACGGAGCACCGTCTGCGTCCGGGCTGACGCAGCGGTACTAGTGCGTAGTGGCGAGCCGCGAACGGTCGATGAGGGACATCAGCGTGCGTGCGTTTCTCTGCCCCTGATCCTCGTAATTGTTGTTGAGGACCACGTGAACGCTGGCGGCGCTGATCGCTTCGATCTTCTTACCCAGCTCCTGAAGCTCGTCGTCGCGATAGTCGTAGTTGAAGCGCTGTGCCGACGACATCAATCCCCTCTTGTTCCAGGTTTCGTGGTTCCTCCCGTGCAGCCGAACGATGGCCAGCGCCGGATTGGTCACCTCCCAGACCGCGGGAATCGTGTTCGGCATGCCCTGTGGTTCATCCACGATCACGTTGACGAGCTTGCGCTCGCGCTCGAAGCCGAGGGTCACCGCGGCGTGCCTGCCCTCGAACCAAGTTCTGTTGCGGAACTCGATGGCCAGCTGATGATCGTGCAACTGCTTCTGGCACTCCTCGATGTGCTCGCGATTCTTGGGGTGAAACGCGACCCAGGGAGCAAATTGAAAATGCACCGCGATGAGTTTCCCGGAGCGTCTGAGCGGTTCGATGCCTTCTCTGTATTGCCGCCACATCTCATCGGTGAGCTCGCGCGGGAGGTCCTTGTAATAGACGTTTTTCTTGTTGATCGGGCCCAGAGCCTCGACGATTTCCTTGGGCAGAACTGCCGCGGCCGTCTGGTGCCCGGTGAACAACCGGAAGGCTTTGATGTTGAATGTGAATTCTGGAGGCGTGCGTTCTGCCCAGAGTTGCGCCACCTCGGGCTTGGGCATGGCGTAGTAGCTGCTGTCGATCTCGACCAGCGGAAACTGCGACGCATAGAAGCGCAGGCGTTCCTCCGGAGAGTTGCACTTGGGCGGATAGAAGCGCCCGGATGTGATCAGGGTTTTGTCCGTCCAGGATGCGGTACCGACAAGAATATTGCCCACGCGACCTACCTCGAGCCGTAACTGGATGATCCAAATGCTTTTCGAGGCGCTTTAGCGCATTGCGTGAACTTGTAGGGGTCGGTGAACATCGCCGAACAACCTGAGCAGGCGAAGAAAGAGGTTCGATAAGGCGGAGCGCGGTCCCGTTGCACCAGAATTCGGTAGTACCTGCGATAACCGCACAGCGGGCACTCGAAGCCCGCGTAGTCGTCGCACCGCTCCTCGCCGATCGCCATGGAGCAAGAGTCTATCGAACGATCGTTCTTGCGGTCAACGCGAGAAATTTGCCTAGGAACTCGATAAAGTCGCACATCGTCCCAATCTTGCTGGGACACGTTTCTTAGGAGCGGCACCATGCACCTTCGTACGACGATCACGATCCTCCTTGCTGCAGTAGCCTTTGTCGCTGGGCCAGCGCTTGCTCAGGAGCCGACGCTCCATGAGGTTTATCAGGCAGCGCAGTCGGGCAACATGTCCGAAGCGCAACGGATGATGAAAGAGGTGCTGCGGGCGCACCCCGATAGCGCGAAGGCGCATTACGTCGAGGCTGAGTTGTTGGCCAAGCAAGGTCAGCTAGCCGCCGCCGCAACGGAGCTGAACACCGCAGAGCGCTTGGAACCGGGCCTAAGCTTTGCCAAGCCGGAGGCGGTTCGCGAACTCAAAGCGCGAGTTGCATCATCGTCGCGCGGATTCGGCCAGTCATTGATTCCGGCCAGCCAGGCGGGCGCAGGTGGCGGAATACCCTGGGGCATGCTTCTCGTTGGCGCAGCGATTGTGGGGCTCGTCATCTTCGGCATCCGGGCGATGAGCCGCCGCAGTGCGACAGCCGCTTACACGCCCGGCATGCAGCCCTACAATCCAAGCGCGCCGGCCCAACCTGCAGGCACGCCGGCACCCGCTCCTGGGGGAACCGGAATTGGGTCCGGCATCCTAGGCGGCCTGGCGACCGGGGCAGCGATCGGAGCCGGGATAGTCGCCGGAGAAGCGCTCGCCCATCGTCTGGGGGGAGGACAGGGCCACGATGCGTCCGCTCAGCCGCTGGACGCAGACCGGCCTTCGGATATGGGCGGCAACGATTTCGGCGTCGCCGACAACTCGTCCTGGGACGACGGACTCGGGGGTGTCGACGGCGGTGGCGGAAGCGACTGGACTTAGATCCTTGCCCAGCTAGTGATGCATGCTGTCCTTTGCGGCCATTTTCGCCCTGGCTGATACGGCTTCGACGGATAGGGTGAAGGTGCGCTGCTCGTTCGGGTTTATCGCGCCTACGCCAATCAGTTTGCGCGCGACTTCTTCACCCCGGTCGTTACGGATCGACACCACGACAGTGTATTCCCAGGGCTCGCCGCCGGCAGGATGGCGGATGCTGCCCTCGATTCGCAGCGGAGTGAGCGCAGGGACCTGGGGTTCCTCGGCCGAAGCCCCGTAGCGCAGGTAGTGCCGGCACGCCGGACACACCCCTGCGCTTTCGAGAATGATCTCGCGACAGTGCGGGCACTCGCGGGTTACCCCGGGACCCCCGGGGCGTGCACTGGTCATGAACTGCCAATCGTCCCCACGCTCTGGCCGTTGCCGTGTCTGGCTGGCTTGGATTCCTTGCGATCATCCCAGCCGAACTCCGCCTGACCACGCAAGCGGGCACCCGCTGCCACGATCAGCGAACCGGCTTTGAGGTCGCCGATCACGACCCCCGTCTGCTGGAGATCGACCAGAGACGCGCTCTCGATGTTGCCCTCGAGCTCACCGGCAATGGTGACCTTGTCGGCGCGTACTCCGCCTGTCAGCTTGGCGCCGGGCTCGATGGTGAGATCTCCCTGGACCGAGACATCGCCTTTGAACTTGCCGGCGATGCGAACGCTGCCGCCGCCTTCGATCTTGCCTTCGATGGTGATGTCGGCGGCGATCAGAGACTCCTTGCGCGGTAGCGCGGTATCGACGCGGGCGACCGGGGCGGGAGCCGGCTCGGCCTTCAGCGGTGCGTAATGACGGGAGGGTTGTTCGGCTTCCGGTGCGGGTGTGAGCGGTAGCTTCGTTGCGGTATTGTCTTTCCAGATAGACATCTGTGGCCTCCTCATGACAATGGCTTAGCGAGGCTATCTCTAAAACCGTTCCGAAGCAATCGCTGAATGCAGCTTTTCGGAGGCGATGATCTGACCGTCCGTCAGTCAGTTCTGCGTGGTTACTACCGATGATTGCCAGGCCGAACGCAAAAGGATCCGGTTTCGCGATTCGGATCGCTCCGGGAACGGATTCCAATACTCGCTCGCGCGAGATTCCAGTAGAGCTCGCGTTCACTGCGATATCTCTCGTTATGTTGTACGCGCTTGACGCACAAGGCTTTCCGTTTATTCCGTGAGTGGTCGAGATGTGCGCCACAGCATGTGGCGGTCGCCGGCTCTTTGGAATGTCGGACGATCTTACGAAACGAGGGCCCGCTCGACCGTCGTCCCTAGAACAAGTTGCTGGCTGTCCTCGACTTAGCGCGTCTGGAATGCATCTTGCTCCATAAGGGATACGTAACGCTTCTAGTGAACAAAGCATAGGAGTTGACGTGAAATCAATTCTCGATCCTTCGTTTCGCTACACGAAAAGCGTCGACACCGATTTGCGTAAGACATTTGCGAAGATTCGGCGCGAGCAGCGCAATCAGCAGCGCGCCGGCGTCAACGATGAGAATTTGAGAAACATAATCGCGATGCCTGTACGAAAGCATGTATCCGCGTCTTGAGCGTTCGGCGCCGTTCGAATGACTGGCATACGACATGGCTTGACTTGAAGGGTTCGTTCGTTGTTCATGGTGATTGACCCCCGTTCCACCGGGGGTTCTTTTTTGCGCGACCGGCTGGTCGTTCTTTCTAGATTCCATCGACCCGCGAGAACCTCAACGTGAAAAAAAACGAGTTCAGACCTACAGCGATTCACCAACTGACGGCTGCAGAGTTTGCTCGGCTCAGCAGTTCGCTGCAATTGGCTCTCCTGGTCATCCGACGCGCCCAATTGAGCAGTCGCAAAGCGGTCGATGCGTGGCGCAAATGTAAAAAACTTTACGGCCAGTAGCGCTGCAGCACGCGTGCGAATTCGCCACTGACCTGGACGTTCCCCGAGTACCGACCCTGTAATAACGGGCTGCGGCGACCCGACACCTTGCCGTCGCGGCATGCCCGCCGGTTTCTACATGACAGGCGGCTGCGGTGCGTTGCCGGGTATACGTCGGTTTGTCCTACGCCAAAATCGGCGATGCTCTGATAGCGCAGCCGCACCAAGCGCAGGATAGTGCCCTGTGTCCGGCGGCCGCGACGAGCGAATCGACTTGAACACAGAAAAACGATCAAAGCCTGCGGGTGGCGATAGCCGTAATCGGGCGGCGCCATCCGATCGTCGCAGTTCCACCCTGCGTATCGGACGCAGCTTGGTTTACGTAGTCGCTTTCGATCCTATCGGCGAATCCCGCCGTGAACACGAGTCGCAGACACGAAAAGGGGCTTGATCTTGACCGCCAAACGTGTGACGCTGGGAATCCGGACGCCGCTGGGAATAACACACGATCGCTGATTGTTTGCTTTGGTGTCGCACGCCGGCGGCGGAATCACCAAAGCGGCGACGCAGTGAGCAGCACTTCCGAAGTCCAAAAACCATGAACGCTATAGACCATACTCGCGGATGCAACCTGTGCGCGCTGTTCGCACTGTCAGCTCTGTTGCTTGCTTCACAGACCGCATTCGCCGGAACGACGATCGTGTACAAATGCCTGGATCGCAACCTCGGCGTCGTTTATACCGACGAGCCATGCAAAGGTGGCGAGCGCATGACCATACGCGCGGGCGACGCCGACCTGGCGGCAGTGGCGCGGCTGGAGCGCGAGCGCGATGCGCTCGGCCGCAGCGCAGAACAACGCATCATGGACGAGCGCCGCATCGCCGTGCAGCGCGACCTCATGGTGTCGCCCGCTTATCCTGTCGATCAGCCCTCGAACTACTATAACGGTTACTACAACGGTGCTCCGTACGATTATGGATGGGCGGGCGCTTATCCGATCTATCCTGTGCAGCCGCATCGGCCGAGATCTCCGCGGGGACAGCGATTCGGAGATAACCCGCGCGCCATGGTGCGCGGGTGATGCGCAAACGCTTCCCCCGCTGACTGAACGCGGGAGCAGCGGCCCTATTTGGGCGGGACGGGCGCGGGCACTTGGTTCTGAATCGGCTTGATCGATTTCAAGTACGCGAACATCGCCTTGAGATCCTGATCGTTGAGGACGGCGATGTCGAACCACGGCATCGGCGGCAGTAGCGGTCGTCCGACGCCGAGGTGCTTACCAGTGCGCATCGTTTTGACGAATTGATCCGCGGTCCATCCGCCTAGCCCGGTGGCTAAGTCCGGCGTCAGGTTGGCAGCATAGCTGGTACCCCAGGGCCCGACCCAGACGGTGAACTCGTTGTTAGTGATCGTTGCCCATTGATCCGGATTGGGACCGATGAATCCGGCCGGGGGCGGCGGCGGAATTTGCGCGTTCGCGGGGTGACCCGACAGCAGCCGGGCAGGGTCCGGTTGAGGCCCCTTGTTAGACATGAGCTTGGGCGTGTGACAGTCACTGCATCCGCCGAAGTTCACCAGATATTCGCCGCGCTTGATCTGCTCCTTGGCCGATGCCGCGACTTCTGCCGACATCGCGTGACCGAAGATAAGGCTTGCCGTAACCGACGCGATAACGAGTTGAACGAGCTTTGCGACTTGCATGAACCCTCCCTCGACAAAGTGGCGCAGTCTAGCGACGGGCGCACCGGCAATGCAAGTGCAGGGAGCGGGCTGTGGGTCATGATGAGCAAACAAAAACCCCGCCTCAGCGGGGTTTTGCAGTCGGACTGCGGCCGTTTCAGGCCGGCACTGTTTCGGGTGTCTTGACCGGCGGCTCGGTTTCCACAGGGTGTGGAGCGACTTGCGCTTCATCGCGCCGCTTCTGCTCCTCCGCTTTTTTGCGCAGCTGGTCGGCGATGCGCGCTTTGGAATAGAACGAATCGAATTCGTAGCACATAAGCAACTCCTTTCGTTTCCGGCGATGCGCCGCTCTCTGTGGCAGCGCTTTCTGCTTGTCGGCCCATGCTACGCCCCGACGCGATCGACATCAAGCGTTCACACAACGCGATGTCGGCTAGGTCATCAGCATCTCAGAATTAGTGCGCTGCACCCCAGCCTCGCGCATTCCCGACCACGCCGCTTCGAGCGAGCCGCCGGTGTCGATCGCCCGGCAGGCATCTTCGATCACAACAACCTCGAAACCCGCTCCGCGCGCGTCTAAGGCCGACCAAGCGACGCAGAAATCGGTCGCCAAGCCTGCCAGGTAGATACGAGTGAAGCCGCGTTCATGCAGATACCCGGCCAGGCCGGTGCGAGTGCGGCGATCGGCCTCGCAGAACGCGGAATAGCTGTCGATCTCGCGCCGATACCCTTTGCGGACCACGAATTCCGCCTGAGGTATCGCGACACCTGGCGCGAACTCCGCTCCAGTGGAGCCCTGGACGCAGTGATCGGGCCAGAGGATCTGCGGACCGTAGGGTAGCAGAATGGTTTCGTAGGCCGCCTTCCCTGCATGGCTCGACGCGAAAGACAGGTGCCCGGCACCATGCCAGTCCTGAGTGAGCGCGACATGCGCGAAGCGCGCCGCTAGTGCGTTTGCAAGCGGGATAACTGCGTCGCCGTCCGGTACACCCAACGCGCCGCCAGGCATAAAGTCGTTTTGCAGATCGACGACGAGGAGGATGTCGCGCTGCGTCAATCGGATCGCCATCCAAATATCCTACTCCCTGGCGATCACGCCAATGAGGGAGGCCTGGCATTTTCCCCGCTCTGTCGGACGTGTCGGACTAAGTCCGACGATGGGGAAAATTTCACCTACATGCGAAAGCGCGCGTGTCCGATTGACCACTTTCGCGAGGGGTTTGACCATCTAAACACGCACACTTTTGTTTGCCCCACGTTGGGGCCTGCCATTGCTGTGCAATCGAACAACCGACGTTAAGGCTTCGCGCAAGGGGGATGAGTATGGATGCATTTCGCAAATCGAAATGGCAGATCGGAGCGGCGGTCGCCATCGCCGCGTTCGCGTCGAGCATCGCGTTCGCCGATGATGTCAAGGTGACCTTGTCGGGAGATCAGGAAGTTCCGCCGGTTAAAACGGAGGCGTCGGGTAGCGGAACGATCATGATCAACGCCGACAAGACGGTAAGCGGTACGGTCACGACCAAGAGTATCAAGGGGACCGCGGCCCACATCCATGAGGCAGCCATGGGCAAGAACGGCGGAGTCATAGTGCCGCTGGAAAAGGCAGGCGATGACGGCTGGAAAGTCCCGTCTGGAGCGAAGCTCACCGATGCTCAGTACACCGCTTTCAAGGCCGGCAATCTGTACGTCAACGTCCACAGTACGGCGCACCCCGACGGTGAAATCCGGGGTCAGTTGAAGTCGGGCGCGATGTAACTGATGACAGACCCGATGGCCGAGACGCGACACAAGGCGAACACCCGCGCGGAGCACATGCCTGCGGAGGGCGGAACCGATCGTACCCTTGTAAGTCGAAGGGTAGTCGGCCTGCTCGAGCAGCTTGCGGCAATGCGTCTCGACCTCGTAAACGGCATCATTCCCCGGGTCGAGCGAATCGGCTTGACCCGGGACGATCTGGAATACGTAATACGGCGGCTCGACGACGCCATCGCCGCGGGACGCGGCATTGCGGAGTCTCTCGAGGCGCTGCCTGCCGCGGCCGCTTCGGACGCGCGGCGCAGCGAGAACTCTCCGGTGAAGGCCAGGGAGGTTTCATGAAATCGATTCTCGACCCTTCTTTTCGATACATCCCAAGCAACGAGACCGACGTCAGAAAGACCTTCGCACGGATACGTCGCGAGCTACGCGCGCGCGAGCAAGCGAAGAGCGTCGCCGCCGATGGCGGCAACAACGTTCTGGCAATCCGGCAACGTCAGCCCGTGCCTGCTCGCCAGCCCTAGCGGCGGCGTCGCGACGCGAGACGCGCTTTGAGCTCCGCCGAATTGAGCGAGGCCTCGTAGGCGGATCGCGATCGAGCGGCCGCGAGGTCGCCGCCGGCGATAGCGTTGAGCTGACGTTTCATCGACCTGACCGCGTGGGGCTCGCATGCGGCGAGCGCTCCGAGGTAGGCCGCGACTCTATTCCACAGCGCGCGTCGCTCGACGAGCTCGGTGAGAAATCCGATGCGCAGCATTTCCGTGTCGCTCAATGTCTGGGCTGTGAGAAACAAGCGCTTCGCATGCGCGAGGCCGAGCGCAGCGACGTAGCGCCGCATTCCGCCCGGGTAATAGTGCAGTCCGAACTTGGCGGCCGGCATGAACATTCGCATGCCGCGCACGCCGATTCGAAAGTCGCAGCACAAAGCGAGATCGGTCGCGCCGCCGTAGACGCTGCCGTTGAGCGCGCAAATCGTGGGCAGAGGAAACGATTCGACAGCGTCGAGCAAATCTTCGAATGTGCGATCGAGGCGCTCGACGATGGCGTCGACCGTGTAACCGGAGCTGAAGGTCACATCGCCGGTGCCGGTAATGACCACCGCGCGAACACCGTCGCTGGTGGCGATACGCCGCAGATGGTCGCGCAACACGGCGATGTCGTCGGGATCGATGCGATTGTGCGCCGCAGGCCGACACAGGCGAATCGTCGCTGCCATACCTTCGATCTCCAGGGTTGGCGGGCCGTCGGAACTGGAGCGGCGCTTGGGCATGGCGACAGGTTGGCGCGGGTGATGGCGCAGACGGCTCGGATGATACGCGGTTGCGCGGAAGATCGATCAAGCCCCGATGCGCGTTTGACGGGCCGCCGCGCTAACTCATCGATGCGAAGTGCGAGAGAACGACGCGATTCAGCGGAGTCGGGCCATGCGTAATGCCATGGCGCCTCCGATCGAGGACTACGCGCTGATAGGCAACAGCCGCACTGCGGCGCTGGTCGCTCGCAACGGTTCGATCGACTGGTTGTGCGTGCCGCGCTTCGACGGCCGGGCGTGCTTTGCCGCGCTGCTCGGCACCTCGGATCACGGTCGATGGCTGGTGGCGCCTCGCGCCGCTGCGCGCAAGGTACATCGTCACTATCGCGATCAGACGCTCGTGCTGGAAACGGAATTTCATACCAGGGACGGAGTGGTTCGCATCGTCGATTGCATGTCGCTGTGGGCTGACCGAACCGACATCATTCGCGTAGTGGAGGGCGTACGCGGACGCGTCCCGATGCACATGGAGCTGGTTCTGCGCTGTGGATACGGTTCCGTCATTCCATGGGTGCGGCGAATCGACGGGGCGCTTCTGGCGACCGCCGGACCGGATTCGCTGGAACTGCGCTCCGCAGTCGAAGTTCGCGGCAAGGGATTCACCACGGTTGCCAGTTTCGCTGTGGAGCGTGGCCAGCGAATCCCGTTGATATTGACGCACTACCCATCGCACGAGCGGCGACCGGTTCCCATGGATCCCGACGCCGCAATCGACGCGACCGAGCGCGCCTGGCGCTCCTGGTGCGCTCGTTGCGTCTACGACGGTCGCTGGCGCGATGCCGTGATCCGATCGCTGATCACGCTGAAGGCGCTTACCTACGCGCCGACCGGGGGCATCGTCGCCGCAGTCACAACCTCGCTCCCCGAGCACATCGGTGGCGTGCGCAACTGGGACTATCGATTCTGCTGGCCGCGCGACGCGACCTTCACGCTTTATGCACTGCTACTGGCCGGCTATCGCGACGAAGCGGTCGCGTGGCGGCAATGGCTGTTGCGCGCGGCCGCCGGAAGGCCGCAGGACATGCAAACGGTGTACGGCGTCGCCGGCGAACGGCAGCTCACTGAGCTGACCTTGGGTTGGCTTCCGGGCTATCAGCAGTCCGCTCCGGTGCGCATCGGCAACGCGGCTTCGACGCAGCGGCAGCTCGACGTCTATGGCGAGGTGATCGACACGCTGCAGCTTGCGCGTACGGCGGGGCTGGATCCTGACGCCGACTCCTGGGCCTTCGAGTGCGCGCTGGTCGACTATGTCGAAGCCTGCTGGCGTGAGCCGGACCAGGGTATATGGGAGACGCGCGGAGCGATGCGGCACTTCACCCATTCCAAGGTAATGGCCTGGGTTGCCGTCGACCGGGCGATCAAGGGCGCACAGATGTTCGGTCTCAAGGCACCACTGCGCCGCTGGAACGCGCTGCGCAGGCGCGTCCACGCGGACGTCTGCCGCAACGGATTCGATGAATCGCGGCGGAGCTTCGTTCAATACTACGGCTCGAACGAAGTCGACGCGAGTCTGCTGCTCATTCCCATCGTCGGGTTTCTGCCTGCCGGCGATGCACGCGTTCGCGGAACCCTGGCGGCGATTCAGCGCGATCTGGTTTCCGACGGCCTGGTTGCGCGCTATCGCACAGACCCTGAGATCGACGCGTTGCCGCCGGGCGAAGCGAAGTTCCTGCCGTGCTCTTTCTGGCTGGCCGACAACTTAAGCTTGTTGGGACGCCGCCGCGAGGCAGCCAGGCTGTTCTCGCGGCTCCTGGCCGTGCGCAACGATGTCGGCCTGCTCGCCGAAGAATACGATCCCGTCGCCCGGCGGCAGCTCGGTAATTTCCCGCAGGCACTGACTCACGTCGCGCTTATCAACACAGCGCGGAACCTGTCCCGGCGCGGCGGACCGTCGGAGCACCGCAGCCGCGGCATGCGCGACGCGCCGCCGGGGCGTTCCAAGCAGGATCTAGAGGCGGCCCGTGGCGCTGTCGGCGAGGGTCAAAAAAAAGGCGGGCGCACGAGGCGCCCGCCCTGATGTTCCGATAGGCTGCTCTACACGCGCCGCCGATATTCGCCAGTGCGCGTATCGACTTCGATCCGATCGCCAGTCGCCACGAACAGCGGCACCTGGACTTCCAGGCCACTTGCGAGCTTGGCTGGCTTCAAGACCTTGCCCGAGGTGTCGCCTCGCACTGCGGGTTCGGTATACGAGATCTCGCGGACCACCGAGGTCGGCAATTCAACCGAGATTGGCTTGCCGTCATAGAGCGTGAGCTCGCAGGCGAGACCGTCCTCGAGATAGTGGATCGCGTCGCCAAGATTCTCTTTTTCCACCTCGATCTGGTTGTACTCGCTGTCCATGAACACGTACATCGGGTCCTGGAAATACGAATACGTTACTTCCCTGCGCTCGAGTTGGACGACATCGAACTTCTCATCGGCGCGATAAACGGTCTCCGTCCCTGATCCGGAGAGCAGGTTCTTAAGCTTCATCTTCACAACCGACGCGTTGCGGCCGGATTTATTGAATTCGGCCTTCTGCACGACCATCGGGTCCTTGCCGACCATGATCACGTTGCCGGCGCGGACTTCCTGTGCGGTCTTCATGATTGCACCTGCAAGTCGCTGATTACGGGAACCCTATATTATACCCGACTCGAGGCAAACTTGACCAGGTTGGTCGTCAGATCGGCTTGGCTTGCAAGCGTCAGCGCCCAGTCCCGCGCCTGTGCCCGCAGCGACGGCAGCGCAGCCGCAACAGCTTCCCACCCCATTGGTGCCGTCCGAACGCCGTTCCAGTTCCTCGCGAAGACCGCATACGCTGTCGCTGCGCTTTGCGACAGCCCGCCGTCGTAGCGCGCGAGGAAGGCGTCGAGCTTTGCGATGTGCGCAGCGGCGGTCTGCGGATAGCATTGCCACACCAGCGGCTTGGCCGCCCACTGCGCGCGAACAAATGAATCCTCGCCGCGCACGAAATTGAGATCGCACGCCCACAACAACCGGTCATAGTCGTCCTGCGTCACAAAGGGCACCCGCGCCAGCTTGAGGCGGCCGCGGAGAAACACGCCGTCGGAGAGTCTCGACGTCGAGCGCGCCCACGCATCGAGCGCATCGCCGACAACGCCTTCGGGCACGACACAGAGCACTTCCTGGCGGCCCGCAGCCCAGGCTTCGAGCAACGCGGCGATGGGGGCATCGGAATAGCAGAAGAGGGATACTTTAAGCGCGTTCGATATTGGAGCTTCGATCCCCAACGCTTGCCACAGCGCCGCCTGCGCCGCTTGCCGCGCAGCAAAGTCGTCGCGCTGCGCGAACAGATCGCGCTCTCGCAAGAGCCCGCCGCTTTGCGGGGTGAAGCCCGGAAAGAAGAAGTATCGCGTCAGCGGCAACTGCGGGTGGCGCGAGACGAGTCCATGGCAGCCCTCGATCCAGCTCTCGGCTGAAAGGTATTCGAGATTGATCCACACCGGCTGTGCCGGACGCTGCACCATGCCGTCGAGGTAGGCAGCCGGCAAGCCGCATCCGAACGCCTCGACGACGACGTCGCCCATCTCTGAAATCGCCGCCGCCGGCGCAGCGCCAAGCGCTCCTTGCCACGAGTGCACGTCGACACCCTGCACGAACTGCACGTCGCGCTTCGCGTCGACCTCAAGCGAGAGGCGCGCGAGCGTCGGCAGCGCATCGACGAACAGCCGCACGGCGACACGGTACTCGCGAGCGAGCTGCCGCGCCAGACGCCAGGCGACTGCGACGTCGCCGTAGTTGTCGATGAGCGAACAGAAGATGTCCCAGCGCGAGGGACTTGCTCGGTCGGACATTCGCAGCGGTGAAGTGGCTAGGCCCTATTGGCGCGCATTATCGCCTGGGCCCGGTCGCCGACCGAATCGATAGTTGACCGTGCGGGGTCCTCGCCGCAGACTTACTTCCGATGCAAACATCGCGCACCGCTGCCGGCCTGGTCGTCGACGTCGTCTCCGACGTGGTCTGTCCATGGTGCTACATCGGCAAGCGCAAGCTCGAGGCGACGCTCTCCGAGCTCAGGGAACACGAGCCGGACCTGCAAGCAGCGGTGCGCTGGCACCCGTTTCAGCTCAATCCCGATCTGCCGGCCGAAGGCGTGGATCGACTCGAATACCTCAAGGCCAAGTTCGGGAGCAAAGCCCGCTCCGACGAGATCTATGCGAGGGTGAAGCGCGTCGGCAAGGAAGTCGGGATCGACTTCGAGTTCGATCGCATCGCGCGTGTGCCAAACACGCTCCCTGCACACAGCCTGATCGCCTGGACGCAGCATCGCGGCGATCCGGCTGCCACCGACGCCGTTGTCGAAATGCTGTTTCGCGCTTTTTTTGTCGAGGGTCGATCGCTCAGTGAGCGGGTGGAGCTTGCGCGCATCGCCAGCGAAGCCGGCTTGGCATGGACTCAGGCGCAATCCTCATCGGAACTTCGCGCCGAAGTGGAAGCGGAGGATCGCGAAGCGCGCGAGGTCGGCATCAACGGGGTGCCGTTTTTCATTTTCAACGGCAAGACCGCTGTCGCGGGAGCGCACGATCCTCAAACGCTGTTGCGAGCGATCGCTACCGCGCGGTCGAGCGACTGAAGCGATGACAGCACCGATGCACGCTGCTGAGTCGGCAGCCGCCGACCTCGAGCGGCCCTTTGCCGCGCAGCGCGCGGCTTTTGATGCAGAACGCGACCCGGCGCTCGCCGTGCGCTACGACCGGCTCGACAGGCTGCTTGCGCTGACCGAACGACACGAGGCCGAGATCGTCGCGGCGATCGCTGCCGACTTCGGTACCAGGCCATCTCAGGAGACGAGACTTGCCGAGCTGTTCATGGTTGTCGCCGGAATCCGCCACGCGAGGCGTCATTTAAGTCGGTGGATGAGGCCGCAGCGCGTCACGACGCCGCTATACCTGAAACCTGGGAGAAGTCGTATCGTACGGCAGCCGGTCGGCGTGGTTGGCGTCATCAGCCCGTGGAACTATCCGTTTCAGCTGGCCATCCTTCCGGCTGTTGCCGCGCTCGCCGCCGGAAACCGGGTGCTGCTCAAGCCCAGCGAATTGACTCCGGGAACCTCTGCGCTGCTCAAGCGCCTGGTCGCCGCAGATTTCGCGGCAGATGAGTTCGCGGTGATCAATGGGGATGCTGGAGTCGGAGAAGCATTCTCGCGTCTTCCGTTCGACCATCTGTTCTTCACTGGCTCGACGGCAGTCGGTCGCAAGATCGCGCTCGCGGCCGCTCAAAACCTGACGCCGGTCACGCTCGAGCTGGGAGGAAAATCTCCTGCAATCGTACTTCGTGATGCCGATTTCGCGCTGGTTGCGCGGCGGATAGCGACAGGCAAGCTGCTCAACGCGGGCCAGACCTGCATCGCCCCCGACTATGTCCTCGCTCCAGCCGACCGAGTCGACGCGCTGGTACGCGCAATCAGGGAAGGCGTGCGCGCTCTCTATCCCGGCTTCGCGCAGAATCCCGATTACACCAGCATCATCAGCGAGCGCCACTACCATCGACTGCGGCATTTGGTCGATGACGCGCGCAGCAAGGGCGCGGAGGTGATCGACCTCGGCGGCGAGGAGGAGCTTGGCAGCGCGGGTCGAAAGCTGCCGCCCACCCTGTTGACATCGGTTCGTCCCGACATGATGGTCATGCAGGAAGAAATCTTCGGTCCGGTCCTTCCGCTCGAAACCTACGCCTCAGTCGACGACGCCATCGCCAGAATCAACGCTCGCCCGCGACCCTTAGCGATGTACATGTTTGGCGGCGATGCCGTCGCACGCAGCCGGGTGCTGACCCAAACGCTCGCCGGCGGCGTCACGCTCGACGATACGCTCTTGCACTTCTCCAACGAAGAGCTGCCTTTCGGAGGCGTGGGGGCGTCAGGCATCGGCGCCTACCATGGCGAGCGCGGGTTTCTTGCCTTCACTCATCAAAAAGCGCTGTTCGCGCAGCCGCGTGCCGCGCTCAGCTGGATGCTGCGGCCGCCTTACGGAAAGCGCTTCGAGGTCGTACTGCGGTTGCTGCGTCGGATTGCCTAGCCGGCCTTCGCTTGAGCAACTCCGAACGGACCGCGGCGCGTCTGCGATCAGATGGGAGTTTCTTAGCTCGCGCGTTCCAGAATCGCCTGGGCGTGCAAGATCACCGGCCGGTCGACCATCTTTCCGTCGACCTGGACGGCGCCTCGACCTGATTGCACGGCTGCGATGACGCGCTGCGCCCAGGCGATCTCTTCCGCAGTTGGCGCGAACGCTCGCTGCGTGAGCGCGAGCTGCCGCGGATGTATGCACAGCTTTGCACCGAAGCCGCAGGCGCGCGCAAAGGCGAGGTCGGCATCGAGCCTGGCATCGTTATCGATCTCAGTGGTAACCCCGGCGATGGGTGAAGCGATGCCGGCAACTTTGGAAGCGATCGCCATGCGGCAGGCGGGATACAAAAGGCCGCGCTCATCGCCGGAGAGCCCGAGATCAAACGCGTAGTCGAGGGTGCCGAAGGCGAAGCGCTGCACGCCGTCGACGGAGGCAAGCTCGTCCACCGCCTGCACACCGCGCGCCGTCTCGATGAGCGGCACGACGAATCCCCCCTTCGCCAGGGATCCGGCGGCACGAGAAATATCCCGAGGGTGCTCCGCCTTGGGCAAGACGACGCCGTCAATCGAGCATTCCCGCGCCAGCTCGAGATCGGCTTCGAACCAGGCGGTCGATGCGTCGTTGATGCGCAGAAGAACGCGCTCACTGCCACCTGCGCGGTCTTGGTCACGCGCTCGGCTTGCGTGCCACGCGCGAACATGATCGCGTGCGGGGGACTTGTTGTCGGCGGACACCGCATCTTCCAGATCGATGATCACCGCATCGGCGGCGGATGCGAGCGCCTTGGCGAAGCGATCGGGACGGTCGCCTGGAACGAACAAATAGCTGACCGGGAGCTTCACGGCTTGTCCGTGCTTGCCGGGGCGCGCGGACTCATATCACTTGCGCTGAACGCAGCCTGCCGATTTCGGCCTCGCTGCACCCCATGCCCGCCAGGATGGAATCCGTGTGCTCGCCGAGTGCCGGAACGCGGCCAGGCGCAGTGGCGCTTGCACGATCGAATCCGGGTGGCAACAAGGCCGGGATCTTTCCAGCGGGCGAATCGATATCGACCCAGCGGCGACGCGCGCGCAGCTGGGGATGCGCCCACACCGCGTGCATGTCGTTCACCTGTGCATTGGCGATCTGCGCGTCGTCGAGGCGGCGCAAGACCTCGTCCGAAGTGAGCCTGGCAAAGGCGGCAACGATGGTCGCGCGCAGCTCCTCTCGCGCCGCACTGCGCTTGGAATTGGTCGAATAACGCGCGTCAGTCGCCAGCTCGGGGCGATCGAGCACTTTGCTGCAGAAAGCCACCCACTCGCGTTCGTTCTGCAGTCCCAGCATGACGGTCTTGCCGTCGCCGGCGGGGAATGGCCCATAAGGATAGATCGTGGCATGGCTCGCTCCGGCGCGCGCCGGCGGCGCTGCGCCCTGATACGCGTAGTAGAGCGGGTAGCTCATCCACTCGACCAGCGCTTCCAGCATCGAAATGTCGAGATGCGCTCCGCGGCCCGTCTTTGCGCGCCCGAGCAGTGCAGCCAAGATGTTGGTGTATGCATACATTCCGGCAGCGATGTCGGCGATCGACAGCCCCGCCTTCGCTGGCTCGTCCTCCGTTCCAGTGACCGACAAGAATCCGGCTTCGCTCTGGATCATCAGATCGTAGGCCTTTTTGTCGCGGTAAGGTCCGTCCTCGCCGTAGCCGGAGATATCACAGACGATGAGCGAGGGCTTGGCGACAGAGAGGGTGGCATACGAAAGCCCGAGTCGCGCCGCAGCGCCTGGAGCCAGGTTTTGCACCACGATGTCGGCGTACTCGAGGATCAGCCGGTTGAGCAGCGCAAGAGCCTCAGGATGCTTGACGTCGAGCGAGAGGCTCTCCTTGGAGCGGTTGGCCCAAACAAAATGCGACGCGAGACCATGGACGCGCTCGTCGTAGCCCCGAGCGAAATCGCCCACGCCCGGGCGCTCGATCTTGATCACCCGGGCGCCGAGATCCGCGAGCTGGCGAGTCGCAAAAGGTGCTGCGATCGCGTGCTCCAGAGTGACGACGGTGATTCCAGTGAGGGGACTCATCGTCCGAGAGGACTCATCGTCCTAGTGAATCGACACGGTAGCGTCCATGGTCAGCGCGCCCTCGTGGTCCTTCACCCACAGGTGGACCGACTTCAAGTCTTCCGAAGGCTGGCCGCAGAGCTGGAAGGGATGGTTGTCGAATACCGGCCGCGCCGCTCGGAACTCGTAGCGCGTCACCGTGGCTTGCGGCCGCTCGCGTCGCAGCAAGTCGAGCAGCAGTGTGGCAAGCAGCGGCCCGTGCACGACCAGCCCGGGGTAGCCTTCGACCGTCGTGACATAGCGCCGGTCGTAGTGAATGCGGTGACTGTTGAACGTCAGCGCCGAATAGCGGAACAGCAGCACGTCGTCGGGCACGATCGTGCGCTGCCATGCTGAAGTCGGCGGAGCGGGCTGTACCTCAGGCGCAACGGCATCCGGTTTCGGTGCCTCGCGGTAGACAATATCGTGGAATTCGACGATCGCCGCTTCCGATTCGTTCTGGCGGCGGATTTCGTGACGAACCTTGACGAACACCAGCGAACCGCTGCGGCCGCTTTTTTCAGTGACATCGGCGATGGTCGAAGTGCGAACCAGTTCGTCCCCTACGCGCAGAGGCTCCTTGAACTCGAATTGGCTTGCCGCCCACATGCGCCGCGGGAGCGGAACCGGCGGCAGAAAGCCTCCGCGCTTCGCATGCCCGTCGGCGCCAACCTCCGACTCGCGATACAGCGGCAGGAAGTACAGCCAGTGCCACAGCGGAGGCAGCGGCGTCCCCGCTGGCGGCCGCTCGGGCGGATAGTCCAGAGTTGCGGAAAGCGCAGCGTAGGGCATCGGCGTGACGACATCGCGTGTCGACTCCGTTTTGCCGATCCAATCACGCAGATGCGGTTGGGCTGCATTCATGGGACCGTGGCCGGCGATGTTCTCACCCGCAGAAGCAAGTGACCAAAGGGATTCTACGCGATCGCCGGAGCGCGTTTACATCGAGCAAAAAAACTGGCCCCGCGTAGGTAACGCGGGGCCGGTTGGGACGAGCTGAAACTATTTCGCGCGCGCGAGAGCCGCGAGGATTTTGTCGGCGCCCTTATTGTGAACGTTCGCCCGGACGAGGATATCGGGAGACGTCACCGGCTTGCCGTAAAAAGCTTGGTTCCAGTCGTCGGAGGTGTTGATAACGGTTCCGTCGAGGTTGAGACCGCCATAGACGCCCTTGGCGCGGCTGAAGGTGATGAAGTCGGCCACGATGTCGGACTTGGCGCCTGCACCCACCGGTCCCGCCGCTACGCTGGCGTCACCACCAAGCTTCACTGACGGGGCGAGCAGCGTGTTGAATCCCTTTTCGGTCATCACCAGCGTGACGTTCTCCGACACCGAAACGCCGGCCTGGAAACCGACGCTGGCGGTCGCGAAGGCGTAGAACGCCGGTCCGACCCACTTGCCGTTCGGTGCGCGTGCGAATCCGACAGCCCGGCCGCCGGAGCCGCCGAAGATGAATCCAGCCTTGAGCAATTCGGGGGCGATTATGACGGCCTTGGCGCGGCCGATGTTCTGCTGCAGCCAGCTCATGTCCGGGTCACGCAAGAAGTTCGCAAGCGAGGCGTCTGCCGCATTGACCAGTTTTTGTTGATCGCTCTGCGCAAGGGCGGCGCTGCTCGCGGCGACGAGCATCGACACCAGCAGCAGGCGAGCGAGTTGAGTGACACGATTCTTCAGCATTGGGGGTTCTCCGTTGGTATTCAGGGACGTAGATGTTCGCCAGCCCTGCAATTATACCCTACTGGCCTTCACGAGGTACCTGACATGTTATAGTCAACAACTGCCGGCGCCTGGTGCTCGCCGGAGGCAGACTCGTCGCTCGACGCCGTTTTCCTTTCGCGACTCCAGTTTTTTGGGTCGTCGCGCTTCACATTCTGCTGCCCGCATTCACCGCCGGACTCGCGTCGTACATCGCGGTGCTCGCGGGGTCGCCTTCGCGAGTCAAGGCTTCATGATTCTCGGCACGTTGTTACTGTTGCCGATCATCGTGATGTACACGGATGGTCGTATTGGGTTTTCCGGGGCAAGGTCCACGCCGCGGCGGGATATCACTGAACCGTGGCGCCAATCGCCGGTCGCCGATGAAGGCCGCCGGCGATCATCCAGTCGCATTCCTCACTCGGGAATGGAGTTGAGGACATACATCGCGGCCAGCAGTCCGCTTGGACGGCCCAGCTTGCCCATCCATTTGGTGAAGATCGGATCGATCTCGCCCGACACATAGACCTGCGTCAGGGCGCTGTTGACGACGAGGCGATACGCCGAATCATTGCGCGGCAGCATGAAAGCGTAAGGCTCGAAGGATAGGTCTTCAGAGAGCATGGCGAAAACTTTCGGGTCCTTGGCTTGCGCGGCCAACCCGATCAGTTTGATCTTGTCGCTGGCAAATGCCGCGACCGCGCGCGATTCGAGCATTGCCGTGCCCTCGACGCCGTCCTTGACGGTCACGACCTTGGCGTTGATCAGACGATCCTTGAGCATGGCGTTGAGACGCCGCTCGGTGGTCGTTCCGGCGGTGACCGCAATCGACTTTCCGGCGAGATCGCTGACGCCGTTGACTGAGCTGTCGGCACGGATCAAAAAGCCGCCGCCGTCGATAAAAGTGAGGTTGCTGAAGTCGACATTCTTCATGCGCGACTGAGAAGCCGTTGTATTGGCGCATTCGAGATCCGCCTTGCCTGTCGAAATCATGGCGATCCGATTCGGCACGGTGTCGACGACCCAGTTCACTTTGAGGTCGGCGTTGCCGACCGCACGGCCGATCGCCGCGATCACCCGCTTGCAGAGATCGATCGAATAGCCGGCAGGCTGGTTGTTGGACTCGACATAGGAAAACGGCAGCGAATCGCCGGAGAAAGCCACCGTGATCGACCCGGCGGCCTTGATCTTGGCCAGCGTATCCGGAGCATTCTGGGCATATGCAACGGGCGCGAGCACGACGGATGCAACGATGGCGGTGAGCAAGCGTTTCACAATGGGACTCCCTGGAGTGAACGATCGGCGCGGCCGCCAGCCTGGAAGACAACGGCGACCTGACGTAGATTATAGCGTAGCGCGCGGAAGGCGGAAGCCGGAGCGGCGCGGGGCGCGTGCTACACTTTGCACACCTCTCGGGTCGCGTCAGGAACAATTATGCCGAGTCGTTTTCGCATCCGCTGCATCGCAGGCCTTGTCGTTTGTCTCGCTCTCGCGGCGACAGTATCCGCAGCACCTTCGCGTACCCTCGATCGAATCAAGAGCGAGGGAACCATCCACCTCGGCTTTCGCAGCGGTGCTGCACCTTTTTCGTTCAAGGAGCGTAACGGCATCGTCCGTGGCTACAGCGTGGAACTGTGTACCCGCATTGTCACGGCGATCCAGAAGCAGCTCGGGTTGCCCAAGCTGGCCGTTGACTGGACTCCCCTCGATGCCTCCGACCGGCTCGATGCAGTCGCTTCGGGCAAGGTCGACATCGAATGCGGTACGACGACCATCGCGCTCTCGCGCATGGAGCAGGTCGATTTCAGCCTGCCGATTTTTGTCGACGGTGGCAGCGTGATGACCAAATTCGACTCCAAGATCACCCGTCTTGCCGATTTCAATCGCAAGCGCGTGGCGGTCATCCCCGGCACGACAACGGAAAGCGCGCTCAAGCGCGAGCTCGCCATTGTCGACGCCAAGGCCGAGCTCGTTCCCGTGAACGACGGTTCGGCAGGCGTCGCCCTGCTTGCCGCAGGCAAAGTCGATGGCTATGCGGGAGACCGCATCGTGCTCATTTCCTTGCGCGCGGGTAGCCGCGATCCCTCCAGCCTTGCTCTGCTCGGAGCCGACTTTTCCTTTGAGCCGTACGCACTGGTCGTGCGCCGCGATGATCCGGACTTCCGTCTCGCCGTCAACCGCGCTCTGGTGGAGCTCTATCGAAGCGGTGAAATAGACACGATTTTCGAGCGCTGGCTCGGAGCGCTGGGCGCGCCGGGGCCCCTGTTGCATTCGATGTTCTATCTGAGCACGCTGCCCGAATGAACCTTCTTCCACGCAGGCTCGCGACCTTTGCTATCTGCGCTTGCGCCGCTCTGATTGGTCCGCGTGCGTTGGCGCAGACGCCGCCTGCAACCCAACCGCCGCTCGTTCTGCCGCCACCGATCCTGCAATCGCCCGGGTCGTCGTCGCCCAGCTCCTCGGGGCCTGCTGTCGGTACCACAGGCTGCGATCGTTGCGGGACTATCGAGTCGATCCGTCAGGCCGTCACCAAGGATCAATGGACTCCGCTGGGCAGCGTTCCATCCACCGCCGATAGCGGCCCGGCAGGCATGACCATGTACCAGATCGGCAAAGGCTTCACCAACCAGGGGCAAGTTTTGGTGGGAGCTGCAGGCGGCACGGTTTACCGCACTCAGCCCAACCAGCGCAACATCACGCGCTGGGAAGTGGCGGTTCACATGGACGACGGCAGTACTCGGACGTTGACTCAAAACTACGAACCACTGATGCAGGTCGGCGATCGGGTCCGCGTTTTCGGGACTCAGATCGAGCTGGTGCAGTGACCGCATCCGCCAGCGCCGTCGGCGTACCGGCGGCCGCTGCAGCAATGACGGTCACCGACGCGGCCGATGGCAGCCTTGAGCTGCGGCTGGCGGGCAGGCTCGACGCCTATTCGATTGCCGGCGTATGGTCGCAGGCGCGTTCCCAGGTCGAAAGCAATCGCGAGCGACGCATTGTCATCGACGCATCCGCGGTCGACTACTGCGATGGCGGCGGGGTGGCGATGCTGGTCGATCTGCTACGCCAGGAGCGTCCGGCCAGCGCGCCAGTCGTCGTACGTGGACTCAAGCATGAGTTTCAGACGCTGCTCGATCAGTTCGATCCGGCAAGCTTGCGCGCTCCCGCCGCACCGCCAGCCGAGCAGCTGCACGCCGTGGAGGAGGTCGGGCGCGAGGCGCTCAACATCAGACGCGACCTGGTGACTCAGCTCGCGTTCATCGGCGAAACGAGCTCCGCCATCTGGTACGCGATCCGCAACCCGCATCGCGTACGCTGGAAGGATGTCTGGTATACCTGCGAACAAGTCGGCGTCAACGCGCTGCCGATCGTCGCGCTGATTTCCTTCCTGATCGGCCTGATCATCGCGTTCCAGTCGGCAGTGCCGATGCGCCAGTACGGCGCGGAGTTGTTCGTCGCCGATCTGGTCGCGCTGGCGATCCTGCGCGAGCTCGGGCCGTTGATGACGGCAATTCTGCTCGCCGGGCGCTCCGGGGCTGCGTTCGCCGCCGAGATCGGGACGATGAAGGTCAATGAGGAATTGAACGCGCTGACCACCATGGGCCTCGATCCGGTTCGATTCCTTGTAGTGACGCGGATCATTGCGGCGTTGCTGATGGTCCCCCTGCTGACCCTGTTCGCTGACATCCTCGGCATCCTCGGCGGCGCCGTTACCATGGTCAGCTTCAACATTCCCATCCTTGCCTACCTGCGCGAGGTCGATACGCTGGTCGACGTCAAGGACCTCTGGGCCGGGCTCGCCAAGGCGCCTGCCTTCGCCATTCTGATCGCCGGTATCGGTTGCCTGCGCGGCCTGCAGACACAAAGCGGCGCCAGCGCCGTCGGCATTTCCGCAACGCGCGCAGTGGTGTCAGGCATCATTCTGCTGGTCGTCGTCGACGGTATTTACGCCTTCATCTACTATCTGCTGGATATCTAAAGCGCCTCCTTTTCGAAACGCATGGCGACAGATCCCATCATCCGCGTCGAGGATCTCACCGCAGGCTACGACGACACGGTGATCATGCACGACGTGAACTTCACCGTGAATCGCGGCGAGGTTTTCGTCATCCTGGGAGCGTCCGGTTGCGGCAAGAGCACACTGCTCAAGCACATGATCGGTCTCTACCAGCCCATGACCGGACGCGTATTGATCGACGGCGACGACATCGTGACGGCAGAGGGCGAGGCGCGGTATGCCATCCTCAAGAAAATCGGCGTGATGTATCAGAGCGGCGCGCTGTTCGGCTCGATGACGCTGCTTGAGAACGTGCGGCTTCCCCTGGAGGAGTATACGGAGCTCGACGACGAGGCCATGGATCTGCTCGCCCGGACCAAATTGCGACTGGTCGGTCTCGACGGATTCGCCGGACGCATGCCGGCGGAGCTCTCCGGGGGCATGCAGAAGCGCGCCGCGATCGCGCGGGCGATGGCGCTGGACCCGATGATTCTTTTCCTCGACGAGCCTTCGGCCGGGCTCGACCCGATCACTTCGGCCACACTGGACGAGCTCATTCTGCGACTCGCAGGCAGCCTGCACATCACTTTCGTCATCGTCACGCACGAGCTGGCGAGCATCTACACCGTGGCCGATCGGATCATCATGCTCGACAAGCGTAAACAGGGAATTATTGCCGAGGGCGATCCCAGAGTCCTGCGCGATACGAGCGATGATCCCTGGGTCCGCCAGTTCTTCCGCCGCGAAGCCGCCGTGGAGACGGCCTGATCCGTGAGCGCCCGCGCTAATTTCTTCAAGATCGGGCTCTTCGTGATCGGCGCGACGGTTGCGCTGGTCATTCTGCTGGTGCTGCTCGGGGCGGGTAAGCTCTTCCAGTCGAAGATAGTGATGGAGACCTACTTCAACGAGTCCGTGCAGGGGCTCGAGGTTGGATCCAAGGTCAAGTATCGAGGCGTCATTGTCGGAGAAGTGAAAAGCATCGGCTTCACTTATACGCGATATCAGCTGGACAAGCCGATGGACGAGCGGCTGCGCTACGTCATGGTGGAAGCGACCATTCTGCCGCGGCTGATCGGCGGCCGGACCACCGCGGGAGACCTGACCCGCCCCGATGCTTTGAAGGCGGAGATCGAAAAAGGGTTGCGCGTCCGTCTCGCGCCGCAGGGCATCACTGGAACGAGTTACCTGGAAATCGACTACGTCGATCCCAAGAATAACCCGCTCCTACCGATCTCCTGGGAGCCGGACAACCTGTACATTCCAGGCGCCACTTCGACGGTGACTCAGTTCGTCGCCGCTGCATCGGAAATCGTCGATCGGCTGCGCAAGCTTGATCTCGACGCAACGTTTGTCAACCTGAACACGCTTCTGGTCAACGCCAATAAGCGCATCGAGGCAGTCGACTCGGGCAAAATCTCCGATCAGACCAAGCAAGTGCTGAGCAAGCTCGAAACCAAGCTCGATCAGTTGCCGATGGACAGGCTCGGCAAGGAAGGAACTGCGCTCCTCGCGGAGCTGCGCGTAAGCAACCAGAAGCTCGCAGCTATACTCGAAGACCCTGCGTGGAAGACTCTGCCTGGCAACACCGACGCCGCACTGGCAGGCGCACGAAAGCTGGTCGAAGATCCGAATCTGCCGATTGCCATCGCGCATCTGCAGCGCACGCTCGCGCGGCTTGATCGGCTCACGGGCGGGGGCGAGGCCGATCTCACGGCAACGCTCAATAATCTGCGACAGATCACCGACAACCTGCGCGACCTTACCGAGACCGCCAAGCAGTATCCCTCGGGCGTGCTTCTGGGCGCGCCGCCACCGCCGATAAAAGGTGCTCAATGATGCAGTTGCGTCGCCGGCTTGGTTTGCTGCTTCGATGCGCGCTGGCTGCGATGCTCGGTTGCGCACTCGCTGGCTGCAGCCTGTCCAGGCCTTCACCCGTCAAGGACACCTACTTGCTCCAGGCGTCGCTACCGAAGCAAGCCATTGCGACCCCGCGCCCGGCGGCGCTCAAAGTGGGAACGATTGCCGTCGCTGCGCCATTTCGCGGCAAAGCACTCGTTTATCGCGAGGGCGATCTCAAATACGAGACGGATTTTTACAACGAGTTCCTGGTGTCGCCCTCGGCTATGCTGACCGAGTCCGCATCGGCTTGGCTCGCGGCTGACCATGTCTTCCAGGATGTGCTGCCAGCCTCTGCCAACGCGGATGGCGATTACGTGCTAGAGGGTTTTGTCAGCGAGTTCTACGGCGACTTTCGCGAAGGAGCCCGACCGGTAGCCGTCATCACTGTCAAGTTCTTTTTGGTCGACAATCGAAGCTCGAGCGGAGTACCGATGTGGCAGACGCAGTTGACGCAACGAGCTCCGATCAGCAGCCGCAACGCCGGTGCACTCGTCGGCGGCTTTGATTCTGCGTGGACGGCGATCCTTGTCGATCTGACGCGTCAACTCGAGAGCCTGCAGCTGCCTACGGCCAAATAGCGCGCACTGACGCTCCGCAACGACGCGCGTTTCCCGCTCAGAACAGCGGCGGCGGCTGCTGAACGCGCTCGGTGATGGGCGTGGTCTTGCCTGCGGCGGTCGACTTGTCAGCCAAGTCAACCCATCC
>Ga0126381_100000880_pt1 | contig 32627 bp, 24 predicted proteins | sample PanSoiMetPlot_28_FD_96465 | JGI IMG/M metagenome (GOLD analysis project Ga0126381, IMG submission 96465) | Tropical forest soil microbial communities from Panama - MetaG Plot_28 | ecosystem: Environmental > Terrestrial > Soil > Tropical forest > Bulk soil | place: Panama | collected 2016-02-17 | reverse complement strand
CCGCCGGTAAGGCTTTTGATGATAGGACACCTTCACCATGTAGACCTCGAGCGGAAGGCCGAAGAAGCTGCAGGCCATGGCAAGCGCGCTACCCCATTGGCCCGCACCTGTCTCGGTGGTCAACGCCTTGGTCCCGGCTTCCTTGTTGAAAAAGGCTTGAGCCACGGCCGTGTTTGGTTTGTGCGAGCCGACCGGTGAGACGCCTTCGTACTTGTAATAAATGTGAGCCGGAGTATCGAGCATCTTCTCCAGACGCAACGCGCGATACATCGGGGTTGGGCGCCACAACTTGTAGATATCTCGCACCGGCTCGGGAATCTCGATCCAGCGTTCCCGACTCACTTCCTGCAAAATGATGCTCATCGGAAACAGCACGCTCAGGAACTCCGGCGTCACTGGCTCCATGGTTCCGGGGTGCAGCACGGGCTGTGGCGGGACCGGCATGTCCGCATTAATGTTGTACCAAGCCTTCGGCAGTTGACTTTCGTCCAACAGAAACTTGTTTTGATTGCTCATCGTCGGTTCCTAACGATTGGTCTCTGGATTCATGACGTCGCGACTAGACCCGCTGGCCCGCAACAACGCGACGGCTCTATGCTGCTAGGGGCGCAAGGCGTTTCTATCGTGCAGTATCTAGCGCCTAAGCGCCATAGGGATAGCGTTACTTCCTGCCCTTAGGCGACTCGAAGGGCAGCGAAGTCGCGCAGCTAGAGTGGCCAGTAGTGCATAGTTGCACCGATAGGCTGGGGATCTGGTGACTATACGAGAAGCTGCGTCGGGCCTGCCGCGCGTGCTCGGGTTGCGAGACGTGGTTCTGCTCTACGCCATCGCCATCGTCGGGCCGCAATGGCTTTCGACGGCGGCGCAAGCCGGTGCTCCCAGTCTCGCGCTGTGGATTCTCGCGCTCGTAGCGTTCTTCGTTCCCTGCGGCTTCGCAGTCATGGAGATGAACTCGCGTTACGCGGGGGAAGGCGGTCTCTATGTCTGGGTCAAGCAGGCTTTCGGCGACCTTCACGGGTTCGTCTGCGGCTGGTCCTACGTCGTTTCCAACCTCGTCTTCTTCCCGACGTTGCTGTTGTTCATGACCGCGGCTGCGGCCTATGGAATCGGGGCGCCGGGACTCAAGGACGATTTCGCCTTCAATGCCGCGCTCTCGGTCTTCGTGATCTGGTTCGTGGTCGTGGCGAACATCTTCGGTCTCTCTCGGGCGAAGTGGATTGCCAATGCAGGCGCTCTTGTGATGGCGGTGGTGCTGGGAGTTCTCGCCGTCGCCGCGCTCGTCTTGGTACGCCGGTTCGGAAGCGCGACGGGCTTCGCGGGAGCTCTCCTGCCCGACCTTTCGGACGGTGCGCTCGTCAAGGCGTTCGCGACAATGATGTTCGGGTTGGTCGGCTACGAGCTGGCTCCGTTGATGGGGGCCGAGATTCGCGAACCGCGGCGCGTGATTCCGCGCGCGATCGTTCTGTCGGGATTGATGATCGTTGCGTTCTACGTGGGAGGAACGTGGGCGCTGCTTGCGGCGCTGCCGAGAGAGCAGATCGACGCGCTGTCGGGCGTCCCAGACGCAATCGGCACGATCGCCGGCAGGCTCGGTGCACCCGCGCTCGGACCGGTCGCGAGTCTACTAATCGCGATCGCCAGCATCGGCGGGCTCGCGGCGTGGGTGACCGGTGGGGTGCGCATGCCCTATGTCGTGGGCGTTGACCGCTACCTGCCGGTCGCGCTCGGCCGCCTGAACCCGCGGTGGCAGACCCCGGTGGTTGCACTTGTCGTCGTCGGAGCTCTTACAACCGTCCTTGTCCTCGTGGCGCTTGCCGGCGCGACAGTTGGCGAGGCCTACCAGGCACTGGTCGACATGACGATCGTCCTCACGTTCGTCCCGCTCGTCTATCTGTTTGCAGCGCTGCCCATGCTGCGTGCGAAGCGCATCGGCGAGCGGGAGGCGGTGCTGCGCATTCCCGGCGGCACTGCGGGAATCGCACTGGTCACGGCCCTGGGGGTCGGATCAACGCTGCTCTCGATCGTGTTTGCACTGGCGCCCCCCGAGCACGGCTCGGTACCGATGTTCTACGCCAAGGTGATCTCGGGTTGCGTTCTCTTTCTCGGGCTCGGACTCGTGTTTTATTGCTTGCAGCCCAATGCCCACGACACGCCGGCGCAGAGAGACGTGATCGATGAGGGTTAATCGCGTCCATCGCACACGGCTAGCGCGGCATCGACCGGATCGAGACCGGTCCCGCCGCGAGCTTGATCCGCTCGCCAGTGTCGACGAGCTTTCCGTCGCGAACCGCGTATACGGCAATGGCGCGTTCAACGTCGAATTGCACAAGGATGGTCTTGCCGTCCTGGCTGAACACGATACCCTGCGCCGCCTCTCCTCCGGGAAGTTCGTTCACCTTGGTCGCCCAATTGTCCTGGATCGAATACAGCGCGATCTTGCCGAGCTTGTTTCGACCCGGATCGCCGGCGAGCAGGTTGGAGCCTGCCATCGCCTGTACCGCGATCCAGCGGCCGTCCGGCGAGATGGCCACACCCTCCGGCGTCGCCGGCACCGAAATCTGCTGCACGGCGCGAAACGGACGCTTGCGCACGTCGACGAGCGTGACAACATCGGCATCGTCGACGGTTCGCGCGATGCCGGTATTGCTGATCACGGCGAAGCGGCCGTCGCTCGAGACATCGACCGAGTACGGATTGACACCGGTGGCAATCTTCTCCTTCGTGTCGCTGACAGTCGTCCCGTCGATGGCGAGCACCGCCGCGCCGTTCTCGTCGCGCAGGGCGACGATCGCCGCCTTGCCGTCGGGCGTGAACGATATCCCAGACAGACGTCTTTCGCCTACCTTGACCTGATTGAGAAGCCGCAGACTCTTGCCCTCGATGGCCAGCACTTTGACCGTGCCGTCGTGGCCCGCAGCCAGCAGTAGCGTGCCGGCGCGATTGATGGACAGCCCGTTCGTGTGCGCTCCAACGTCGACTTTGGCAGTGAGCCGGGGCGGCGTTGCGTCAAGATCTACGACTTGCAGGAAGGTGTCGAAGACCTCTTTCTTGGCGTCGTAGTCGTAGCGGGTCGGCGCGGCGACGACGGCAAGCTTGCCGTCCGGCGTGATCGCAACCGCCTGCGGCGGGCCTTGAACGGTGTGCTCGAGTCCTTCCACGGTCGCCTTGACGACCGGCGGAAACTGCGAGGCGTCGAGCAACACGAGGCTGTCCGGCGGCGCAGGTTGCGGATAGGTGGCGCGACCCTCAACGCGGACAAACTTGCCGTCCTGAGCCGAAACGATGAGGTCGGCGGCTCGCACCGCCGGGCCGATCGCAATGCCGCAGCACAATGCGAACCACAAACCCGATTGAATCCAGCGCATATCTCCCCCTTTCGCGGTCATCGTGGAAATGAATCGCGGTGCCTAGGCCAACGAATCGCAATGCTGCCACAACAGATGCTTCCGTGTGGGTCGATAGCTGCACCGAAGGTCCCTGCCCAGGGAAGACAGGCAGCCAAACTTGGTCGAACGGCTCCTGAACCGGGGCGAAACAATGGCAAAATGAACATGCGCCAGCGTCGACACCTTAGCTCTACCTCACCTTCACGCCGGGATTCGGCTTCCGATGACTCAGGGCGTTTCAAGAATCGTCCGCACGATGTGTCCGATGAACTGTCATCCGACGCTGTGCGGCATGCTGGCCGAGGTGCGCGATGGCGAGCTCATAAGTGTCAGAGGCGACGAAGCCAATCCTGATAGCCGTGGTTTCCTTTGTATCCGAGGGCAGGCGTCACGGGAAGTCATCGGCAATCCCGCTCGCATGCTCCATCCGCTCATTCGCGATCGGCGCAGTGACGAATTTCGCCGAGCAACCTGGGACGAGGCACTCGATCGCATCGTCGCTCGCATCACGCAATCGCCGCCCGAGGCGACCGCGATCTGGCCGGGTCACGGCCAGTTCACGACAAGCTATGGCACCCGTATCAGCGCCCAGCTCCTTGCTCGCTTCGCCAATTTCCACGGGAGCCAGTTCTTCAGCCCGACGATGATCTGCTGGGGATTGGGCGCTTTCGGGCTCGGCCTCACCGGCATGCTCGAGACCAACACCAAGGAAGACATGGGAGAGCACGCGCGGCTCATCGTCCTGTGGGCAGCGAATCTCACAAGCCAACCCAACACCGCCCGGCACTTGCTCGCTGCCAAGCGCCGCGGCGCTCATGTCGTCACGATCGACGTTCGTCGCACCGAAGCCGCTGCCAAATCGGACGATGTGCTGATCATCGGGCCGGGCACCGACGCGGCGCTGGCGCTCGCGCTGATGCATGTGATCTGCCTCGAACGGCGCCACGATGCCGCGTTTGTCGCCAAACACACACTCGGGTTCGAGCAGCTCGCTGACCATGTGCGCGCTTTCTCGCCGACCTGGGCGGCAGAGATCACGGGTATCGAGCCCGAACGCATCGTGGCGCTCGCGCGTCGCTACGCCGAGACCCGACCTGCGATGATCGTCCTCGGCGGCAGTTCCATGCACAAGGGGGCGAATGGCTGGCATGCTGCGCGTGCGATCGCGTGCCTGCCGGGGCTCACTGGAAACGTCGGCATTCCCGGCGCCGGCTTTGGTCCCCGACATGGCAGCGTTGCGCACGGACGAGGCCTCGGCGATATAAGGGCGCCGGAACGGCGCCGGACCGCCGCGCTGCCGAACCAAATGCCTCTGCTTACGGATTCATTGCGCGATGGCCGCATACGCGTGCTGCTGTTGATGGGTACCAACATGCTTTCATCGTATGCGGACGCTTCGGCAGTGGCCTCGGGACTCGAGCGAGCTTCGCTGGTCGTGAGTTATGACCTGTTTCTTAATGAGACGGCTCGTCGATTCGCTGATGTCGTGCTGCCGGGAACGGCATGGCTCGAAGAGTTGGGGTGCAAGATGACGCATACTCATCTCTATCTCATGGAGCCGGCGCTGGCACCGGCAGGCGAAACGCGATCGGTGTACCGCATGGTCAGCGAGCTCGCGGAGCGTTTGAACCTCGATGGGTTCCATCCGTGGGTATCGGAGGAGGCGATGATAGACGCCATTCTCGATCATCCGTGCACCGGTCACGCGACGGTCGCCTCGTTACGGGCCCGAGGCGGCATCGGCGCCCTCGACATATCGCACGTCGCCAACCCGACGCTGGAATTTGCGACGCCCTCGCGCAAGATCGAGTTCTACTCCGAGCAGGCAGAGCGCCTCGGTCTTCCGCCTCTTCCGACGCATGGGGAACTCGTCGAGCCAAGCCGAACCAAGGCTGGCGACTATCCGCTGGCGCTGACTCAGGGCCGCACGATGGCGCATTTCCACGGCTTCTATAACAACGGCCGCGAGCTGCCGACGCTCGCACGTCGTGAAGCTCAACCCGAGCTGTGGATTTCTCCGGCCGACGCGGAAGCGCGCCAGCTCAGGCACGGCGGCGCAATCCGCCTGTTCAACCAGCGTGGCGAATTACGGGCACGTGCCAATGTCACCGATCGCGTACCGCCGGGCACCGTATGGATGCGTGATGGCTGGCCAGGGCTCAACGCATTGACCGGCGGTGGATCAGTGTTGCCGGATGCCGCGGCCGACCTGTTCGATTTTTCGGGCGGGCAGGCGACGTTCGACGCGATGGTTCAGGTGACGTCGGCTTGAGGAAGCAAAATCATCACCGAGCGAATGCCCGAAAGAAAGGGCCCGCTCCCGCGGGCCAAGGAGAGTGAGCGTCCGGAGGAGAGACAGTCACTCGAACCCATCATAGGCAGTTCAGCGTCAGGCGCGCTTTGACAAGGATCAAAGCTACAGTCAAACATCCACCCAACTGATGCTTCATTTGTGATTACAATGTTTTTTAGACACACTGGTCAATTTAGATACAGATATTCAACGGTCGGCCGAAGCTACCTCGCATAGCGAGGAAGGGAGATAACGATGAAAAAATCATTGATGGCGTTTTCCGTGCTGGCTGCAATGCTCTTGGTCGCTCTGCCGGGGCTCGTGTTGGCCCAGGCCCCGGATTTTCAGGCGGTTGCCCGCAACCTCGTCCAAGCCGGGATGGTTAAGACGGGGGACAAGGTCCTGATCACGGGAGGCGTACGGGACGCGGCGCTCCTGGAGGACATCGCTATCGAGACGATGCAGGCGGGCAGCCGATGATTACCCTGCAAAGCGACGAAATGACTCGGCGATCGTTCGAGCAGGTGCCTGAGTCGTATGACTCGCTGCCGCAGACGCTTGGCCTCGATATGGTGCGGGTCTTTGACGTGCAGATCGTCGTCGACTTCGGTCAGTCGGAGTCGCTCATGGCAGGGATCTCTCCGCAGCGCCGCGCCGCGCGCGCGAAAGCGAGTGAGCCGGTGGCGCAGGCATTCTATGACAGGAAGCTGCGTTTCGTGAACTTGGGCAACGGCATCTATCCGACGGCGACACTCGCCAAGCGACTTGGCGTCCCGCAGGCGGAGGTCACTGCGGCCTTCTGGAAGGGGGCGGCGGTGCCGGCGGCGGAACTGCGAACGAGGGGGGAGGCGGTGCGCCAGATCTTCGCCGCTGGGAAGAAAATTACGCTGACTCACCCGAACGGGACCAACCTTAGCTTCGCCGTGGATGCGGGTCACGGGATTGTCTCGGATGGAGCGCTCACGCCGGAAAAGGTCGCCAAGGGGACGGCGGCGGGGAGCACCTGGCTTCCCGCTGGAGAGCTCATCCTCCCGGCAGTTCCGGGTTCTGCCGACGGCAAGGTCGTGATCGACAAGGTGCTCTTCGACGGCAAAGAGATCGAGGCGCTTACGCTCGTCTACGCGAAAGGTCAGTTGACCTCGATGACCGCGAAGTCGAACCTCGACGGGCTGAAGGCCGTCTACGACGCGTCCGGTGGCGCGAAGAGCGCGTTTGGCTGGATCGACCTCGGCCTCAACCCAGGCACGCGGCTCCCCGTTGGGACCGGCCGGGTGGTCTGGACTGTGCCGGGCGCCATCACCGTCGGCCTGGGGGACAACCGAGGCTTCGGGGGAACGAACGCGAGCAACTTCGGTTTGGCGACGCAACTCGCGGGGGCGACGCTCCAGGTGGACGACAAGGCCGTCATCCAGAACGGCGAGCTGAAGTAGCGGCGCCCGCGGTTACACGAGCAGTTCGCCTAGCAGGCGCAGCTGACTGCCGGGTTGTTCCGTCCTCAGATTCTCTGACACGCTCCGCAGGCCAGAACCAAATACGCGCCCGCTTCGCGTAGGACTGTCTTCGGCATGAACGGATCAATAAGCGGCTCTCCGGTGTCCTACGAGAGGGGCAAAGGAGAGAACGATGAACGACATTACGAGAGATGAACTTGGATCCCCAAAGCTAGTCGATCGCACCACGTTCCAAGCAGAGCTGGATGCATTGCGGGCCCGAGAAAAGGCCCATACCAGAGAAGGCGACGCCATTGCGGCTGCTCGCCGACGGCTTCCCATGGTCGACGTCGATGGCACCACACCGCTCATTGGCGAACGCGGCGCCGTGACATTATTGGAGGCGTTTGAGGGACGCCGGATGCTCATCGCCTACTACTTCATGTGGCACACCGGGCACTCGGCGCCGGAGCAGTGCGAGGGGTGCACCTGGGTTACATCACAGGTCAGCGAACTGTCCTATATTCACTCTCGCGACGTCACCTTCGCCGTGTTCTGCCAAGGCCCGTACGAAGAGAGCGCTCGGTACCGCGAATTCATGGGCTGGGAGATGCCCTGGTACTCGGCCCATGGCTCGCTCGACACACTCCTGGTTGGACGCTGGGTGGGCATGATGCACCTCGTCTGCTACCTGCGACAGGGATCCAAGGTGTTCGAGACTTACTGGACGACGATGCGCGGCGTCGAGGCGATGGATAACAGCTACCGGTTGCTCGACCTGACCGTCTACGGGCGGCAAGAAAAGTGGGAGGACTCGCCGAGCGGCTGGCCACAACGGTTTCAAGGCAAGCAAAATTTCCGTAGCGATGGACGTCCCACCGCGCAGTGGTCTCGCCTCAACGCAGGGTATTCCGACGATCTCGGCGGCCGGAGAGGTTGACGGCGCGCGAACTAGGCCGGAGGCAATGCACCGCTTCGCAGCACATTCATTCTAGTCAGTAGTCGATGCCGTTGAGGCTTGGGCCTTGCCTTCGGTCCTGTCAGCGAGTGCCATCTGCCTTTGGAGAACACATCGGCATAACCGCCTTCAGCGAGAATGAAAGGCGCGTCAATCGCGCCCATGTGATCCATTTTCATGCTGCCTTTCTTGTGGTATTCCTCGAACCATTCCGGCAGGACAAAGTCCTGCACCCTCACGCCGTCAATCTTGTAGTAGTTTTCCTGAACCGGATCGCAGACCTCGAACGCGAAGAATCCAATTCTGTGTCGGCCCTTGAAGTGGAAGGGGCCGCTGGCGTAGAGGTTCAAATTAGGATCAGCGATCATCTCCAGTAGTTCGTGCGAGAGCGTCGAGGTGTATTCACCTTCAGCGTCCATGTCGTCTTTGGCATAGATGTAGCCGACCGGCTTGCCGCCCTCGATGTGAAAACCCAGGTCACCTCCTTTGGCGTGATCCCTTATGACCATCTTCATGTCGAATTTCGTGGCCTCGAATCTGAGGTTTGCACCCCAACCCCAGGCTGGTTCAAAGTCTCGGGTAATCTGTTTCTGCAGCGCGGGCAGGTTGCGCTTTATGTCCGCGTCGGAGACAGTCCGGGAACGATTCACGACTGAAATGGTTGGGTTCATTGTCTTCTTCTCCTGACGCATGGTTCGCGGGATAACTGGACGTTCGTGAGCTAAGCTCCGGCCACAAACGTCATACTGCGAAGCAAGCAAAAGCGGTGTTGGTCTGCCCGCCCATCAGTTGCGGAGCGAAAGCCTTAGGTCGCTGTTTTTGTGATCGCATAAATCATTCCTCCCGCGCCCCCGAATGTGCTCGCAAATGCATTCCAGCCCCCGTGGCCGATGGTCTTGCCGTCGCCGACGTTGCCGGTGCCATCGCGGTTCGCGTCCAAGAACCAGAGCAGGTCTCCATCCTGCGTGATGGCATAGATCACGCCTTCGTCGCCGCCGAACACATTGACGAAGTTATTCCAGTCACCCTGGCCGATGGTCTGGCCATTCGCCACATTGCCGGTCCCGTCGCAGTTCTGATCCTTGAACCAAAGCAGTTCATTATCTGGCGTAATGGCATAGATCACGCCGTCGCCGCCTGAGAAAACGTTTGAGAAATCACTCCAGCCGCCGTCTCCGATGATCTGGCCGTTGGCGACATCGCCGCTGCCGTCCCGGTTGCGGTCCTTGTACCAGAGAAGGTTCCCGTCTCCTGTAACAGCGTAGAGGATCCCTCCGCCTCCCGAGAAAACGTAGACGAAATCGTTCCACCCGCCGTGGCCAATCACCTTCCCCTTGTCGACGTCGAACTGCTGGCTGCCGTACCACAGAAGATTGCCATCCGCGGTAACAGCGTAAATCATGTCGTCCCCGCCGCTGAAGACGTGGGCAAACTGGTTCCAACCGCCACGCCAGATGATTTCGCCCGCGCCCACATCAGCCGTGCCGTCACGATTATGGTCGATGTACCGGAGCAGGTCTCCTTCACCGAAGCGATAGCGTAAACAGTTCACCAAGTTCTGCGAGACGCGTTGCACGTTTCCAGCGTTTGACCGCAGACCCTGGCTCCAGCCGGTTGTACCGGCCGCAAAGACGACGCCGCGATCATTCTTCAGATACATGCCCATCGTGGCCTGCCGGCCGTCGACATCGCGCCAGTCGTCCAGAGTCGCATTGGCAAGGATCATAAAATCCGACGGTGTGGGTGCAATCGGATTGCCTGCGTTGTTGCACACCGCAGCATCAGTCTCGTAGCCCATGATGCCTTCAGCCTCACCGAGCAGATCACCTTGATGCAATCCCGTACCGTCGAACACCCAATGCGAGGGCATCTGGACGGTGTAGCCCTTGGCAGGCAGAGGCGAAGACCAGTGGCCGGCACACCAATTCAAGCCGGTGGTCAGAGCCTCTGCTCGACCGAGCGCTTGCCACGAGTCAGCGAGCCTCACCATCCGCCTGCCATCGAAGTCGACGGGCCGATAACACGTGTTGCCGGTCAAAAACATGACGTTGCCGCCCGCAGCAGCAAAGGCGTCGATCCGGTCGCGCATGATCGCGGACCAGTACTCGTCGTGACCCGCGCTGATGAATAGCTGGTAGGGATTCAACAGCTCCCCATCGGAATGAAGATCGATATTGGTGCAGAACTCGACTGCGTAATTGCGTTCGAGCCACGTGATGATGGGCTCGTCATAAAGGATGTAATCCCAGAGCTGGCATGGCCGGTCGAACGATAGCGGACTGACAAAATCGGAGCTGATCGGCGGACCATAGAAACTGAACCCGCCCCAGGGGTTGTAAGCCTGGTGTGTATTTACGGAGACCTGGCAGAGAATCTTGCTCGTGCCGGGATTCGCCGGTCGCACGACAAACAGCGCGTACGTCGTGTCCGCCTGATAAGTGAAGCGCGCAACGTAGACGCTCGATGCCACGTCCGGCACCTGCCACGAAACGGCTACGGGCCATCCGCAACCATTCGTGGCCGCGTCGGGAGGGGTCGCATAGCTTGCGGGCGCAAACGAGGTCTGGAACAACGGCGATGATCCAGGTCGGACGCTGATCTGCTGGCGGTAGTTGTTCAGATAGATGCTGTCGGCCTGAAGGCCAAACTGACTGTCGCCGTAGCTGAGTTGACTGGAGCGATAGATATCCATGGCGACCTGACCGGCCCCAGGTGTCTTCACGGATACATGAAAGCTGATCTCCCCGCCGGGAATGACCGAGGTCGCCGATGCGTAAGCTTCCAATGGTTGAACCGATTCAGAGGGAAGGTTTGGCATGAGTAATTCTCCCAATAGAAACTGCGTTCATTCTGATGCAAACCCGCCTGGCGCGTCTGGTGACGCGACTCGGATCGATGGCGCTTGACGTGCGGGATTTCCGTCGAGACTTGCCTCGTTCGCTACAGGTACTATAGTGGTTTGAATAGCAACTGTCGCGCAGCAAGCCGGCGGGCGCGACGCGCGAGCACCCCGGAGGCCCGGCGAGCTCACCAACACCCGCAGGAGGTTCCGACCCGGCTGTCACTTTCGCGCGGGTCGACTCTGATAGCACTTGTCAATGAGCATCATACGAACAGCAAGGAGAGGGTGGCTATGGGTAGCGCTTGCGCTGAACATCGCTTCGCCGGCCACCCTGCACGATGCGATGGGTGCGAATCCCACTGCACCCGCCGCCGGCAACCCAATGACACCGCACCGGTACCTGCGCTACGACGGTATCAACACTTACGTTGAGATTGACACCAGTCCGGATCTTAGTGTCGGTGACACGGGCCTCACTATCGAAGCGTGGATGCGTCCCGATGCGCTCGTTTTCTCGCACACCGAAGGATCACGGGCGAACGAGCAGTACGTGCATTGGCTGGGCAAAGGCAAACGCGGCGAGCAGGAGTGGTCGTTCCGCATGTACAGTGCGACCACTCCGCCGGGCCCTCGCGCGAACCGCATAAGCTTTTACGTATTCGACGCACAGGGCGGCCGAGGCTGCGGAAGCTACTTCCAGGATCCTCTTCAACCAAAACAATGGCTTCATGTCGTGGGCGTGGTCGACACGAGCGCGCAGACGACCGCGATCTATAAGAACGGCGTATTGCGACACGTAGATTCGTTTGCTGGACTTCTTACGACTGCCGCCGGATCGGCGCCGTTGCGCCTCGGCACCCGCGACTTTGCGAGCTTCTTTCTTGGAGGGATTGGTCCTGTGCGGGTATGGAAGCGGGCATTGAATGCCGAGGAGGTGCAAGGATTGTTCTTGACTGGAACGATTCCGCGCAATGACTTGGTCGCGGAGTACCTATTCGAGGAAGGACGCGGCAGCACAGCAGCCGACAGCGCCGATAGCCACGACGGCAGCATTTTCGGAGCCCGGCGCGACTCGCGTCGTGGCCCGCTCGGCACCGCGACCGGTGCAAGCGGGGGTGGGTGCTAAGAAACGCATTCGTTCGGAAGATCGTTGGCCAGGGTGGCGCCCGTCAATTCTATGTCCCCAACCGAACATTGAGCGTCTTCTTGAGCGATTCCACAAGCCGGTTCAAGCCACCGCGCAGTTCCTCCTGGTTCTTCCAGAAAAGAACCGGCACGTCGGCCAGGTCGAAGGGCAATTCGGTTCCTTTTTCTGCCGTCAGTATCACGGGCTTCCCACAGCCCTTTGCGTACCCAACCTCGAAGAACACATTGGGACTCGCCTCAGACAAGTCGGCGACGACGAACGCGCTCTTCGCGATGCCCGCCTCGATCCGTGGGTTGATGCGATCGAGCGACACGGTCTCGTCGATACGATCTGCTAAAAACCCATGACCTTTGCAGACTTCGTCGAACGTCCTATACACGTCTCGCCACTTCTTTTTGAACGACATGACGGGAAATACATTCTTCGGCACAAGCAACTGCACGGAGAGCTCGATGACGGCTTTGGCGTAGTGCTCCGGCTCGCTACCGACTTCGTTGAGTTGCTCGTATCGCTCGCTCTTAGCCGGATCTATGACGCGAAGGTGACGCAGTTCTTGGACATAAATTTGCTCGCCGGCGCCCCCGAAACGTGGCACACCGACGATGGTTCTTCTTGCCCAGTGAGCCCAGTTCCTTGCGAGATAGGTGCCTTCGGCTCCGCCCACGAAGATCATGACGTCCGCGTTTTCGATCTGCTCGGGCACACGCAGCTCGGAATGAGACATTTTCCAGTCCGGGAGGGCCGACGCGCGAAGTGTCCCGCAGTTGTGTGCGCGAGCAACATCTCGCTGCCAATAGCTGATTAGGTATCGCTTGGGATCCCGGTCGTTTTCCACCAACCATTGATGAGCAGCCTCCGCGATCTCCTTGTCAACGACGTTCCGACAACCGTTCAACAGTATGTGCCCTTCCTGAACGACTGCGCGGCCAAGCGCCGCAACGAACTGCCGGCAGGAATCCGCGTCAGCAACGTCGCGAAGCGAGCCAGCCACGAAGACTCGCATGTGTTCTCCTTGCTACGATCGAATGCAACAGATCGACATACAAATATTGGTCCGGCAGGGGACTATAGTCAATCGGTGAAAAAAGCTACGACGTTCTGAGTACCGCAGTACCTTGTGCGACGGGTGCTCGACACGTACTACCGTTGCTGCCCGAACTGCGGGCTGCGTCGCTCGCGCAACGAAGCCAGTCCCTCTCGCACATCGGGGCCCGTGAACCCAAGCATCTCAAGTGCGAGCGATGCGTCAAATGTTGGTCCGGCCATTCGGAGCCAGTTATTCAGGCTGTATTTGGTCCAGCGCAGTGCCGACTGCGATCCTTGTGCCAACCGACCTGCCACCTCGCGCGCTTTGTCGACGAGTTCGCTTTCGTCCACACAAAGCGACACCAGTCCGATTCGTTCCGCCTCTGTCCCACTTACCTCGTCGCAGAGCAGCAGGTAATACTTCGCCTTGGCCATGCCGCACAACAGCGGCCATATGACCGCGGCGTGGTCGCCGGCCGCGACGCCCAGACGGGTGTGACCGTCGATGATGCGGGCATTGCGGGCAGCGATGGAGATGTCGGCGAGCAGGCCGACGACCAGGCCGGCCCCAACCGCCGGACCGTGTATCGCCGAGACGATCGGCTTTGAACAGTTGATGACGTTGTAGACAATGTCGCGCGCCTCGCGCCAAACCTGGGCGCGCGTTTCAAAGTCCTTGGCCATCGCTGCGACGAGGTCGAGGCTGCCGCCGCCCGAGAAACCTTTGCCGAGTCCACGAATGATCGCGACCGAAGCCTCGGGGTCGCGATCGATATCGAGCCAGATTTCGGCGAGTTCACGATGGCCGTCGGCGTCGGCGACGGCGAGCTTGCCTTCCTCGCCCATGGATATCTCGAGGACGCCCGTAGAAGGACGGGTGAACTTCAACGTTCGATATTGCGCGTAGCGTTCCATCGCATCCCTCCATGAGGTGATGGGAGACCTTAGATTTACCGATGCTGGCTCGGCTCTGTTCCGGTAATCAGACGCGCGCCTCGCTGAAAGGTCACGTATTGCCATGCCCAGGAAAACGCGACCGCGAAGCGGCTCCGAGCTCCGATCAGGAAATAGATGTGCACGACGCTCCAGAACAGCCAGCCGAGCGCCCCCGTCAGGTGTAAGTGCTTGAGATTGACGACCGCCGCGCGTCTGCCGATGGTCGCGAGGTCGCCCTGGTGTCGATAACGGAATGGGCGAGAGTGCGAACTACCGCGGATGCGCGTTGCGATCACCTCGCCGACATAGCGTCCCATCTGCTTGGCGGCGCTTGCAAGTCCCGGGACGAGTTGGTGGGTCCGCCAATTCACCGCTGCAGCGTCGCCGACGATGAATACATCCGGCAGGCCGGGCACCGACAAGTCCGGGTTGACTACGGCGCGGCCGGCTTTGTCGCGAGCCGCGCCGATCCACGAGGCGGCCGGTGATGCGACTACGCCTGCTGCCCAGATGATCGTGCCTGCGGCGATGAGATTGCCTCGTACTTCGACGCCCTGTGCATGACACTCGGTGACGGCGCTCGAGGTGAGAACTTCGACGCCCATCCGGGTAAGCGTTCTTTGCGCATATGCGGAAAGCGGTTCGGAGAGCGCGGGAAGGAGTCGAGGCCCGGCTTCGATCAGCAGTATTCGCGCGGTGCGAGGATCGATCCTGCGGAAATCCGGCGGCAAGGTCTGACGCGCGACCTCGGCGATCGCGCCGGCCATCTCCACGCCGGTGGGGCCTCCGCCGACGATGACGAACGTGAGCAGCCGCTGCCTCTCAATTTCGTCGTCGGCGAGCTCGGCACGTTCGAACGCGATCAGAATTCGCCGCCGAGTGCGTGTCGCGTCGTCGATCCCTTTCAAGCCGGGCGCGACTGCTTCCCACTCATCGTGACCGAGGTAGGAGTGAGTCGCTCCGGTGGCGAGTACGAGGTAGTCGTAAGGGACCGTCAGCTCAGCCGTCTGCACGACTCTGAGCTGGGTATCGATTGAACGGACTTCCCCCATCAGTACCGTGGTATTTCTCTGGCGGGCTAGCATGTGGCGTATCGGCCAAGCCACATCGGCCGGAGACAGCGCAGCGGTCGCAACCTGATAGAGAAGCGGTTGGAAGCAATGGTGGTTGTGGCGGTCGATGACCGTGACGTCGACGGCAACGGTGCGCAGCGTTTTCGCGGCCTCTATGCCACCAAATCCGCCGCCGATAATGACCACGCGCGGGCGTGCATTCCCGCGTGCGTCCTCGCGGACGATGTCCGTCGTTGCAGTTCCCATCACGTCGCCTCCTTCAGCGCCGCGAGGCTGGCCCGCAGCTCGCCGACCTCTTTGTTCAGCTGTACGAACGCCGCACGTTCGTAGCCGGCGGCGGCGCGTGTCGCGAATTCGCTGAGCATCTCGCGCTCATCAGGATCGATATCGTTGCCATTCTGGTGTGGCCCAAGCAGGGCAATCGCGATTCCCCCGAGCGAATCGCTGCACACGGGCACGGCGAGGCAGGGCGCGAGAAGTTCCGGCTCGAGGCCGGGCCGTTTCCACGCGTCTCCCGGCAGTCGAACGGGTGCACAGCCGTCGATGCTGCGCAGCGCGGCGGCATCTTCCGGTTTCCACAACTCCTGCAACTGCGACCTCTCCCATCCGACGGAATGCTGGCGCCGGAAGATATTGTCGCTCTTGCGAAATACCGCTCCCGAGGAGAGATTAAGAGCCTTCAATGACACGTCCACCAACATGCGATCGATCTCGGCGAAGTCGCGCGCTTTCAACATCGCCGTGCCGGCATCCTTTAATTGCTCCCGAGCTGCGTGGAATCGCCGGTTGAGCAGGCGATCCACTATATGAACGCCGATTTCGTGCAGCCGCTGCAACAAAACCAGTGCGATGGGAGCAACGACCAGCAACCATACCCACTCAGGGATCTGGAAACTCTCCTGGTAATGCGATAGCAGTTCGTGCAGGTTGACGATCGGTATACCAACGGCGAGCGTGAGCACGCTCAATATGGTGCCATAGCGCAGGGGGATGGCGACACTGATGACCCGCCTGTGCAACACCGCTACCGATACGAAATATGCGAGCACTCCGTTGAGCAGGTAGAGCAGTCCGATGACCGGAGTCGACAGCGACGCGCTCAGCCAGTGCTGCAGCAATGATGTCGATTGGGCGATCTCGGCAAAAATGAACGAGGACAACCCGATTGCACACCCCCAGATGACCCATAGCATGCGCTGCTGGTCCTGCGCCGGGAGCGATGGACGGCGTTTCAGCAGAACGAACAAGACGGCAGCGTCGACCGCGTAACCCACGAGGAAGGCAATCGACGTGAGCGTCTCGGTACCGATTCCAAAGGCGTTGGCGAAGCTCGCGAGCCATAGCAAAGCAATGACGGCTCCGAGAACCGGTGCTATCCAGTCGAAGCGTGTCCATCGCCGACTTGGCGCATCGCTGGGAAAGTGCAGTGCGAAAATAAGCAGGCCGGCGAACCCGGCGCCGTGCGCAAGCGCCTCGGCGATCTCTTGCACGAAGACAATGAGCGGCCACTGCTGCAGCAACGCGTAATAGGCGTAGGTCTGCCCCGGGTTGAACCAGATCGCGTAAAGGAAGAATCCCCAGGTCACCTTCCCAGGGTGAACCCAGACGAGCCTGAATGCAGCCAGGATTACGATGATGCCGACAAGAGTGTCGGCCAGCAGAACAACGCGGTCTCCCCAGCCACGCTCGGCGCGAGCCGCCTCCATGCGCACAACCTTTGTCGCTCCGCCGCTGGCTGGCCGGATCACAAGCTCAATCTCGCTACCCGGAAGAACTACTTGTGTGCCCCCCAAACCGCCCAGCACTGAGAGCAGGCTGCGACAGCGCGGCGCATCGAGCGGAGCGCAACGCATCGCGTGCAGATCGATCCGATCGTCGGGCCTGATACCGGCAGTGACCGCTGGAGACTGGGCTGGCGTTGTAAATGGACCGACAACGTCGACGATCACACCATCGTTGTTGGCGACGACTCCGAAGGACGCGAGCGAACCGAATACCCGGTACAAATCGGGAACGATCATCAATATGGCCCAGCTCGCGAGCACTACCAGGAGCAAGCGGCCCGAAGTGATTTTCGGCAACTTCATCGGAACAAAAGATCTCGCGTGACAATCGCCCGCATCTTGGTCATAGTTTTCCCAGCTTATCCTGCATCGAGGTGGCCGCAGGTCGCCTCGATGGGACGTTCATATCATGGGGGAGAAATCCATGTTGCGTAAGGGCCTGATGGCAACAGCGGTGCTTGTCGCGTTGCTCGCGTTGCCGATCGATCCACCGTCGGCACAAATACCGCGGCGCACTACCGGTGTCTCTCTTGATTCAATGGTGGAACCGATTCGGGTCCGGTTCGAACTTCCTGCTCTGGCCGCGGCCGTGGTACAGAACGGCAGGATCGTCGCGTCGGGGGCGGTGGGGACGCGCCGTGCGGGCAGCGTTATTCCGGTCACCCTGGATGATCGTTTTCACATCGGCTCCGACACCAAGGCGATGACCTCGCTGCTCGCCGCGATGCTCGTGGAAGGCGGAAAGATTAGATGGGACTCAACGGTCGCGGAAGTCTTTCCCGAGCTGGTGGCGACGATGGATCCGGGGGTCAAAGCGGTGATGCTGGAGCAGCTGCTATCGCATACCAGCGGCATCCCGAGCGACAACGACGCGTCTGTGAAGCTCTTGCTGCAGTCCTTTGCAGAAGACCACAAGAATCTCGATGAGCTGCGCTACTGGGTAGTCGGGCAATTGGTGAAGCAGCCGCTGCAATCGAAGCCCGGGACGCGATTCGCATACGCCAACATGGGCTACGTGCTGGCCGGCGCGATGCTGGAGCGGGTGAGCGGCAAGACGTGGGAGGAGCTCATTGTGGAGCGCGTGTTCAATCCGCTGGGATTGAAAAGCGCAGGGCTTGGCCCTCAATCGACGCTGGGACGCATCGACGCGCCAGTAGGACATGAAGCGCTCCCGGACGGAACGCTGAAAGCCTTGCTTGCCGGGCCGAACGGCGACAATCCCGAAGTGATGGGCCCGGCGGGCACTGCGCACATGTCTGTGCTCGACTTCGCGACCTGGGCGGCATGGAACGCCGGGGAAGGCAAACGCGGGCCTGCGCTGGTTCGGGCGGAGACGCTACACAAGCTGCACACCAAGCTGATCGATATGCCGCCGAAGCCGGATGCGCCCGTCGGCACGCCCTCGAGCGGCAGCTATGGATACGGCTGGGTCAGCGTGACGCCGCCATTCGCGCAGGAGCCTTTTCTTTTCCACGGTGGCTCGAACGAGATGAACGTGGCGTACATCATGCTCCAGCCCAAGCACGATTTCGGAATCGTCATGATGACGAATGTCGGCGGACAGAAGGCCGACAAGGCGATGAATGCGCTGGGGGAGGAACTCTACAAACGCTTCGGCCCGGGGCGCTGAATGTGCCGGTAGACCGCCGTTAACTACTCAGATGCTATTTCCGGTAGCGGGCGCTTGCGCTCCAGGTGGTAACGCACCAGCGCGACGAAGCGGTAGATCGCATGCACGAACTTGCCGTACGGGAGCGTCAGAAACAACGCCATCACCGCGCCGAGATGAGCGGCGAGCAGTGAGCCCATGGCGGCGGTCTGCCGCAGCGCGAGCAGCGACAGTCCGCTCGAGCCGACCAGTATCAACAGCACGAGGAACGCGAGGTCCATTCCCGTTTGCCTGGGGCTCGTGAGCGCCGAATCGCTTTCGGCTCTGAGCCACAACAATCCCGCCGGTCCGGCGAGCAATCCCACACCGCCGATCGTGCCCAGGATCACCGGCCAACTTGCAAGCGGGTAGGGCGCGGGCCACCGTAGCACATAGTGATAGACCGTCGCGACGCAGGTCGCGGCGAAACACAGCAAGAATCCGTAGAAGGTGAGGTGGTGAAATGTACGGCGAAGGCCCGATGGGCGGTCGTCGGGATAGGTGCAGCCGTCGCCGCCTCCGCCGAGATACCTAAGCGTCGATGCGTCGGCGAGCGCCCCGCTTAACGAGCCCGCGCTCGCGAAATCGCGCGAGCGTTCCTCGGTGTCGCTCCAGAAGCGCGCCGCGCCGATACCAAGTGCGACGACGGCGAATGCGAATGGAACGCCGAACAGCCATGCCATCGCGGCGTGAGGCATCAACGCGTAGAACGCGCCTTCTGCATCCGGGTGTGCGGCGAAGAACGCGCTGCCGCCGGCAGCATATCCGATGCCGGTCAGGAACGCAGCGAGCATCGCTGCAGTGGCAATGCTCAGAACCAGCCCGTTGCGCTCGAAAGCCCGCGCCAGCACGTCAGGCCATGCGTATTTTCGATACGACGCACCGCGGATCTCGGCAAGCATCCGCGGAAAGTTGAGCTCGAACTCGTGCGGTGGCGCGTACTGGCAGGCGTAATAGCAGGCGCCGCAGTTGTGGCACAGGTTGGCGAGATAGGCGAGATCGCGCTCGGTGAAATCCAGCCGGCGCTCGAGTGCAGGAAAGACCGCGCAATAGCCTTCGCAATAACGGCAGGCGTTGCAGATTCTCGCCATCCGCACGCCTTCCGCCACTAGAACGGGTGCAATCGCCTTGGTTTCCTTAAGCGACGGCACGGCGCGCAGCCTCCTCGCCTGCGATGCGTCCGAAGGCGGTGCCGATCGACATCCCGATCCCGGCGAGATATCCCTTGCCCAGCACGTTGCCGGCCATGATTTCGCCGGCGGCGAAGATGTTGTCGGCGGGACGATCGTGCTGCAGGATCACTTGCGCCCGCTCGTCGACCGCGACACCCAGGTACGTAAACGTGATGCCCGGCCGCAGCGGATAGGCGAAGAACGGCGGCGTGTCGATCGGCCGCGCCCAGTGCGTCTTCGGCGGCGAAAGGCCTTCGGTGGCGCAGTCGTCGAGGCGAGTGTGGTCGAAGCTGCCGGGTCGCACTGCGGCGTTGAAGCGCGACACGGTCGAGGCGAGTGCGTCGGCGTCGAGCGAAAGCGCCGTTGCGAGCTCGCGAATCGAAGCTGCGCGCAGCGGCGGATACACCGCCGGCATGAACTTGCCGATCGCCTTGGCGTCGATGATGGAGTAGCCGATCTGATCGGGTTGCGCGGCGACCAGACGACCCCAGATCGCGTAGCGCTTGGGCCAGAAGTCCTCGCCCTCGTCGTAGAAGCGCTCGCAGTTGCGGTTGACAACGATCCCCAGAGACACGCAATCGACGCGCGTGCAGATGCCTCCGTCGAACTTCGGCGCTCTCGCATCGATCGCAACGCAATGCCCCTGCGTAGCATCGCCGATGGTCTTGGCGCCGGCGTCCATGAGCATGCGCAGCACGCGCCCGGTGTTGTAGGGCGTGCCGCGGATCAGGAAGTTTTCAGCGATCGAGCCCCAGGCCGCCTTCAGCCATTCGAGATTCGATTCGAATCCTCCGGCAGCGGCGACAACCGTGCGAGCGCGGACGACATGCTCGATGCCGTCGCGAACGACGCGCGCCGACCGGAAGCGCCCATCGGCGATGTCCAGCCCGGTAACTTCCGTGTCGTAGCTCACATCGACGCCGAGCCGCTCCGCGCTGCGATAGTAGGCGTTGACCAGCGCCTTGCCGCCCCCCAGAAAGAAGGCGTTGGTGCGCGACAACTGCAGCGTTCCCCCGAGTGAGGGCTGAAAGCGCACCCCGTGCGCGTGCATCCAGTCGCGGCAGGCAGCGGTGGAGCGGATGGTGATCCGCGCCAGCCATTCGTTGGTCTCGCCCCCGGTGACACCCAGCAGGTCCTGCCAGTATTCCTCTTCCGAATACGCGTCGGTCAGCACACCGGCCGGCGCGTCATGCATACAGCGCAAGTTGCGCGTGTGGCGGCTGTTGCCTCCGCGGAAGTGCTTCGGCGCGCATTCGAGCAGGAGCACGCTGCAGCCGGCCTCGCGCGCAGTGATTGCGGCGCACAGTGCCGCGTTGCCGCCGCCGAGGACGAGCACGTCGTAGGTCCTGCTCGTGTCCATCACTGCCTTCCCCCAGCGATGCGCTCGGCGCCTTTAGGAGCTTCGCTTGCTATTGGCCGGCAACGGCCGCTCGCATCGCGGCGATCGTGTCTTTTTTAACCCTCGACGCCATCTCGTCCTGCACCGGCAGCATCGCCTTGATCCAGAGCTCCTTTTCAGCAGCCGTCGGCGTATAGATTTCGCTCTTTCCCGAAGCTTTGATTGCCGCGATGGCTGTCTGCTCATCCTTCTCCGCCACCTGGTCGTTAAGCCGCGTCGCATCGCGCATCGCGCCTTCCAGCGTCGAGCGGATGTCGGCGGGCAGCCCTTCCCAGAACGTCTTGTTGACGATGACGACGTAGTTGCTGATGGTGTGGTAGGTGAGTGTCACCTGCTTCTGCACTTCGTACTGCTTTTGAGTGTAGAGGTTGGACAGCGGTCCTTCGGTGCCGTCGATCACTCCCGTCTGCAGGCCCTGGTAGACCTCGGAGAAGGCCATCGTCTGCGGCAGCGCGCCGACCGATTTCATGATCGCGGCGTTCACCTTGGACGAATTGATCCGCATCTTGAGTCCCTTCATGTCGGCAGGGACGTGGATCGGGCGGTTCGCGCTCATCACGCGAAAGCCGTTGTCCCAGAACGCGAGCCCGAGCATGCCCTGCGGCTCGAGTTTTTTCATGAGCGCCGCCGCGGCAGGCGAGCGATACGCACGATGCACCGCCTCGATGTCGGGAAACAGATAGGGAAGGTCGAACACCTCGAACTCGGGAATGCCTGCCGGCCCCAGCTTGCCGGGCACCGGTGCCAGCATCTGCACCGAGCCCAGCTTGAGCGCGTCGAGCTCTTCGGCGTCCTTGTAGAGCACGCTGTTCGGATAGACCTCGACCTTGACCCGTCCCTTGGTACGTTCCTCGGCGAGACGCTTGAACTCGTTCGCCGCCTGTCCCTTCGGCGTGTCGGTTGCGGCGACGTGGCTGAACTTGATGACTATGGGCTGCTGGGCGCCGACGGGAGCGGCAATGACCAGCAACGCAGTAACGCAGCAGGTAATAAGCGGTTTCATCATGGCGAGTCTTCCTTTCGCGGGCACGGATTCCATCGGTCACTTTGCGCCAACGCTTTGCAGCACGCGATCCACCATCACGCCAGACTGGCCAAGATAGTTCACGGGATCGCACAGCTTAGCGAGTTCGGCGCGGCTCAAGTGCTTGGTGATTTCCTTGTTCTCGGCGAGCAGATCGAGCAGCGGGCGCTTTTGCGCGATCGCCTCGCGGCAAATGTCGTACACGATGTCGTGGGCGTATTCGCGGCCCAGATATGGACCGAGCCCCATCATCACCGCCTCGGAGACCACGAGGCCGTGGGTCATGTCGAGCACTTCGCGCATCCGCTGCGCGTCGACTTCCAGGCCGCTCACGATAAAGCGCGCGTGCTTGAGCGCACCGGAGGTGAGGCAGAACGCCTCTGGCAGCGCGATCCATTCGATTTCCCACGGACCCGTCGATCGCTCGTGGTCGGCGACCATCGCATCGAGGAGCGCCGCAACGTGTTGCCGCACCATCGAGATCGCGGCATGGATGTAGCACGAGGAAATCGGGTTTCGCTTCTGCGGCATGGTGCTGCTCGACCCCCTTCCCGGTGCGAAGGGCTCGTAGACTTCGCCGACCTCCGTCTGCATCATGAGTTTCACGTCCATCGAGAGCTTCCCCAGCGTGCCGCCGACCAGGCCGAGGAAGCATCCGACCTCGGCGATAGTGTCGCGAATGGTGTGCCACGCGATCAGTGGCTGCTTGAGTCCCAGCTCCTGCATCAGGCCAGCCTGGGTCTCCATGGCGCCTTTCTCGATCGAGGCGAGCGTGCCGGCGGCACCGCCGAATTCGCCCATGAGCACGCGGGGTTTGAGCTGTGTCAGCCGCTCGCGATGGCGCTCGATCGCCGACAGAAGCTCCGCCATCTTGAAGCCGAACGTGATCGGCACCGCCTGCTGCAGGTTGCTCCGCGCGACCATTGGCGTGTCGCGATAGCGCCGGGCGAGGTCGGCCAGCACAGCGGAGATCGCAGTGAGGTCATCGTCGATCAGTTCGAGCGCTTCGCGAATTAGCAGCACCGCTGCGGTGTCGGTGATGTCTTGCGCGGTCGCGCCCCAGTGGCAGTACTCGCCGAGCTTGTCCCGGCACAGGGCGTTCAGTTGCGACACGACGCCCAGTACAGGGTAGCCGATGCGCTCGGTCTGGCTTTTGAGCTTGCGCATGTCGATCTCGGCGATGGTGCAGTGCCTGACGATCTCGTCTGCAGCTTCTTGAGGAATGATGCCCAGCCGTCCCTGAACGCGCGCAATCGCGGCTTCGATGTCCAGATACTTTTGGGTCCTGTTCTCGTCGGACCAGACTTCGCGCATCGCCGCGGTGCTGAAGATGTCACCGAAGATACTGGAATCGATGATCGTGGATGGCATTTGGCTCTCGCTGGGCTGTTAGGGACGGGCGTCGATGCAGCCCGCAGGTTCTATGTTTCTAGGGACGAATGGTCGCACGGCCGGCGCGGATAGGCGAGGGAATCGAGCACGCGCCCTTCAGTTCTTGGAATGCGTTGCCGACGATGTGAAGCGCGGAGTCTCAACCGGGACTGCTCGCCGGGCGGTTTCGCGCCGGATCGGACATCCCGCTGTGTCTTATTGCAACAGCGCGGCGATGGCGCCTACAACTTGCGCCTGGACTTTGGCGTCCTTGTCGATGTTGATGTGCAGGATTCCGGAGTCGCTCTCCATGTTGATGTTGGAGAGCTCACCTTTGAAGCCGGGATCAGCGGTGAGCGGCGATCCCCAGCCCGGGGATTGATAATAGTCGATCGCCCGCACCACGTTAGACGGCACCGGGTCCTGCATGAATGGCGCGAGAGTGATCAGCAGGTCTACTGGAATGTTGTGCTTGTCTAATTCGCGAGCCATGTCGATCACGTTGTTGGCGCCCTGCGAGTGGCCGACCAGCACGATCCGTCCGCTTCCGTTTGCTTTCCAGTCGTCGACGATTTTCGACACGGCCGATCTCCACTCAAGATGGCCGATGGCCTCGGCCTTGATGCCCTTGCTCTGAAGCTGTTCGGCCATCGCGTCCATCCCGGTGGAGAAAACACCGAACCAGCCGCGGACAAGATAGACGCGTGTTTCAGCGTAAGCGCAGTTGCAGTAGGCGAACGCAAGGGCGAGCAGCACATAGGCGAGACTGAGCCGCCAGCCGACTCGAACAGGCGCGATACTCAAGCGCGCTTCCGGGGACTTCTGCCCGACCGAGATGAAACCTGCCGTAGCGCCCTTGTTCATGTGCTGCACACTCACTGCGCTTTCTCACAAGGCGAGGCTTTATTCTAAATCCTGTTTCCGTTGGCGTACGCTATGCGTTCGCAATTAACCAAGCGTTGTAAATCTGACAAAGATGTCGCTCCTCGCGCTTCTTCCCTTGCTGCTCTCGCTCGCCATTTGCTTCGCCCCAATATGGCTGCTGCGCGGGTTGGAGCATCGGCGTGCGCAGGACTACTTCGTCACTTCCCAGTATGTGCGGCCCGAAGTCATCCGAAATTCGTCGATCGCTTATGGATTGCGCGTGGCTGCTTTGGGTCCGTTGTTCTTGTGGGGTGCGCGCGGCGATCTATGGCCGGCAATCATAGCGGCCACATGCTTCGGCTTGGGCATCTACATGGTGTACATCTTGCGTCGGCCGCTGCTCGCTTTTGTGGACGATGCGCTGAGCCGCGACCAGTCCATCACGGTCCACGAATTCGTTGCGAGGCAGCACGGTAACCACCGGCGAGTCCGCTTGCTGACATCGAGCCTTTCACTATTCGCCCTGTTGGGACTGATGGTCGCGGAGGTACTGGCGGTGGCTGCGGTGCTCAAGCCAATGCAGCCTGACAGCACGTGGGCCGTCTATATGCTGGTGATCGGCGTGATCATGCTGACGGTCTTGCAGGTTTTTCCCGCTGGCCAAACTGGCGCGATGCAGTCGGGTCAGCTGCAACTCGGGATGCTCTATCTGGGACTGTTCGGCCTTGCCGCCGTGTTGTTGTATCTGCAGGTCTCGGCGCTCACTTCCACGCTGCCATACAGCACATTCGCCACCGCGGCGGCCAGCGCCTGCTGCGCAATCATGCTCGCTTACCGGAGCTCGAAATACGTCGACACCTACCCGGTGCGGCTGGCGCCACAGAGCCGGCCCTCGCGAGGTGCCCGTTTTCTCAGCAGGCTCGGCAAGATCTTCAACATTGCATTTTCGGTTCTGCTCATTCTGATCATTGCTCTTGCGATTCTGGGATTCCAAGCAAGAGGCGTTGCACCCATCGTACGGGACACCGCTGCTACGCTGCTGAGCGCAGCACAGATGTCGGCTTTGGAACTCCTCGCCTTGTGTCTCCTGCCACTGTTGTACCCAATCGTGGACGTTACGACCTGGCAAAGACTTGCAGCGATGCGAAAAGCGAACGCTGGCGGCCTTGACCTGCAGCGGCGGCCCACGCTGCGAAGAGTTTTCGGCATGTACGCCGTAGAAAACTGTCTAGTCTGGCTGTTCATGAGCCTGCTCGGGAGTCTCGCGATCGTGACGATTGGAGCACCGGGGGAAGCCGATGTCCCCCAGCGCTTTGTGGCGCAGATCGTGCGGGGCAAGCAAATCGACGTCGTCGCCTCGTCGTTGCTGCTGATCTTTGTGTTCGGAGCTGCGCTATCGACCATGAGCGGGTTGCTCTCGGCAAGCCTGTGCACGATCCGCTATGACGCCTTGCCGGGGCTTTGGCCCGAGATGGCGGCGGGACAGACGCATCCTGCGAACGAAGCAACGGCAAGACGTCGGACACTTCTTGCAGGCGCCGGACTATGCCTCGCGGTCACGGCGGCATTTTGCTGCGCTCAAGCGTCGCTCGATGCGAACTATGCAAGCCGGGTGTTCCTCTCGTTACTGCTCATGTCGTGCTGTGCACAGCTGTCGTTCGCGCCGCTGGTCTTGGCACCGATCATCGGCAGGAGGCGTCGAGGTCGCTCCCAGCCGGTGGGTCCGCGATGGGCGCTCATGATCGTCGGTTTCGCCACCGCCAGCGCCGCAGCCGCGGTAACCTTCTACCTCGCGACCGGAATTGAGGCATGGCTCTGGGCCGCCGTCCCGGTTTGCATTGGATCGGGCTGGGTGATCTATGTTGTTGCGCGTGTTCATGGCGCTTTGCAAGCACGGAACCGTGGGTGACTGAACCATAGAGAACGCTTATGACGCTGTTTCGAACACTAGCGACCGTGCGCCATCACGGAATGGAGCTGACCGACTACGAATTTACGGTACCGCTCGATCACAATGCGCCATCGGGCGAATCGCTGTCCATCTTCGCACGTGGGCTGAGAAACAGTGAGAAAGCATCGGAAACGCGGCCGTGGCTGATCTTTTTGCAGGGAGGACCCGGGTTCCCTGGGCCGCGACCACTCAAGAATTCAGATTGGCTCAAACGAGCGCTCGACGACTACCACGTACTGCTCCTCGACTCACGCGGGAATGGGCGCAGCAGCGTCGTGCTGCCACAGACCCTGGTTCGTCGCGGCAACGCGCGTGCGCAAGCCGACTACCTCATGCATTTTCGCGCCGACAGCATCGTGTGCGATGCCGAGCTCATCCGTCGCCGACTGGTGGGCGAGGACGAACCGTGGAGCGTGCTCGGTCAGAGCTACGGCGGGTTCTGCGCGGTGCAATACCTCTCCGCCCATCCGCACGGCTTGCGTGAAGTCTTCATTACGGGAGGCTTACCGCCGCTTTCGGGAGGCCCCGATGAGTATTACCGCCACACGTATGCGGAGGTTCAACGCAAAACCCGCAAGTTCTTCGAGCGCTATCCCGCGGACGAGAAGTTGTGCACGAGGATTCTGGAATATCTGCATCGGCACGACGTCGCTCTGCCCACGGGCGGCCGGCTGACGGTTCGTCGCTTCCAGCAACTCGGCTTCATGCTCGGATTCGACGATGGCATGGAGAATCTCCATTACCTGCTGGAGAGCGCGTTCTGCGCTGGCGCGGGAGGAGAAGAATTGAGCCTGCCGTTTCTGCGTGCGCTGGAGAATTCGCAGTGGTTCGAGACCAATCCCATTTTCGCCGTCCTGCATGAAATGTGCTACACGCAGGGAGCCGCGGCACGCTGGTCCGCCGAGCGAGTGCGCGGGGAGTTCCCGGAAATGAGCTGGTCACCCGGCCGAGTACCATCGTTCACGGGCGAAATGATCTATCCCTGGATGTTCGAGGACTATGCGAGACTGCGGCCGCTGCGCGAGGTGGCCGAATTGCTTGCTAGCGAGGAACGCTGGCCCGTGCTCTACGATCCGGCACAACTCGCTCGCAATACTGTTCCCAGTGTCGCCGCGATCTATGCCGAAGACATGTACGTTCCGCGTGCCCTTTCGGAACAGACCGCCGCATCGATCGCCAATATGAAGGTCTGGCTCACCAACGAATACGAACACAACGGCCTGCGTAGCAGTCCCGCGGTGTTCGAGCGCCTGCTTGCGTTGCGGCGGGACCTGGTCTAGATCGGGGCGCCTGGGAAGCCGCTCGACCGGCGTTCTCGCCGATTCATACCGTTCGAGCGTCGTGCCTGCTTTTTAGGTTGGACAGCTAGGACGCGCTGTCCAGATGCTTGGCGTCGCTGGACACATCGATATCGGGTAGCGCGATCGACCACGACTCGTAGACGGCATGCGGCGGCGCCCTCCATCTCAGCATCCAGATATCGGGTCTTTGGAAGACAAGCTCCCCATGCTCGCCAGGCTCGCGAAACAGCGCAAAACCTTGCTGGGCTTCATTGGGTAGTCCGCAAAACATGATAAACGGATCCCAGATTGCCAGATACGAGTAGGCAATTGACAACGCTTCATCGAGGCATCGATGCGGCCCTTGCGGAATTGCGATGGGACGACAAGGGCCCTGAGGGAAGAGCGCAAGAAATTGACGCCACGTCGATTCAACCGCCATGGGCCAGTCGACAAACTTCACTTCGCTTGTCCGGGTATTCACGCTTCCGCGGTCAACGCGTCGAGATACTGCCCGACCGTCGATGGTCGCCAGCTGCAAACCGCTGGATGCACCTCCCGCATACACCGTCTTGCGCAACGTTGGCTCGCCTTGAGCGTCGCGCCCGATGATCAAGTAGGCGCGCGCGTCGCCGTCGGGTAAGAGTTCATAACCAAACAGCCCACCTTCGCTGATGGGCAATAGATCGAGAGTGGGATTGGCGTGGATCGGGAACCTGCTTGCGCCAACCAACAAGTCGCGCCGAAGACCCGGCAGGAAAACCTTGGCCTCAGAAAGTCGAGGGCAGGCCATTGGGCGCATAGCTACGTCCAAAAGGAAAGAGCGCAACACAAATCGCATAGCCCCGCATAGGGGGGCTTGCGGCCGAAGTCACAATCTGTAGACTACTCTTGTTGCGCCAGAATCGCTAGCGCAACGCCACAAGCGCTTCCTGCGCCGCGTGACAGTTGCTAGAGGTTCGGCCAGATGGGTTGTTTGGCGGTTCTGGAATGACAACATCGGCGGTCGGTCGTGTGGTTGACGAGCATCTGGCCGGCATTCCCACGCTCGTTGTCGTTCTGCACGACATCTGGCAGCAGTTCGACGTCAAGGGCGCCATGTCCAACGATCAAACGCCATTCCTTCTCACCTATGTCGAACGTCCGCGCGCGCGGACTGGGCGCGGACAGCAGTCGGACGCGACGCGAGCGCGCGATGACTATGCAGTTAGGAATCGCCAATGACAACTGCTGCGAACGGCAGTGTCGTCGATAGCAGCGGGGCAGGCCTGCAGGGCCTCAGAGTCATTCTCGAAAACGCATCGAGCCTCAGGGACCACGAGGTTCTCGATCAGCAGGTCACGGATTCCAGCGGCAAGTTCTCGCTCAGCTACAAGAAAGATTTCGACAATGGCGACGAGCCGGGTAAGCAGGCTCGACAACTGCGACTTAGCGTCCTGCTCGGTCAACATTCGCTCAGTGAAATCCTGCGGACCGACGTCCCGGCCGAGGACCAGCTGACCTTCGACCCGATCATCCTCGCGCCCGCCGAGGCCGATAGCCACTGGGCAACGCTCGGAAAGGAGGGTGAGCCGTCGCGCCTGACGCAGGGCAACGCGATCCGCTGGCTTGCCGACAACGTAGACGGCTGGAAGCAGGTGGCGGAAGTCATCAAGCACGGGACAACGCTCGACGTGATGCAGCTTGACATCCAGACCAACAAGTTCAATGCCGACCCAACCCATGAGACGCCGAACATCGTGTTGCAATTTGACGGCGACTCGTCCACGCCCCCCAAGCCATACGACAGCCGGGTGCCACGAGTCATCGGCATCGCGGACGATCGCGTCGAGCGCCGCCTGCTCGAGGCGAGCATGCGTGGATGCATCGTGCGCATCCAGATTCCCAGATGGCAGGCGGACGTCCACGCGCTGATGGTCGTCGGTGCGGCGCTGATCATCGCGCTAGGCGCCATTTTCGCGCCATGGTTTCTGATCATCGCGGCAGCCGTCGCCGCGCTGGTGGCCGGGGGAATCGTAGTCGCGGACCACTACCTTGCCAAATCCTTCAAGGCGCCCGAACTGACGCAGTGGTTCAACGATGCTGGCCAGGACGCGAGGAACGTGCGCGTCCGCGAGCTCAAGCTGCGATCGACCTTCGTCACCCACGCCAAGATCGTCCTGGATCGCGACAAGGAGGCAATCGTGCTCGGGTCGCCGTTCGACCAGGACTATTTCGATTCACTCCAGCACGTCATCGACGAACCACGACGCGGAGCCACGCCAGCCAAGGGGCCGATCCACGACGTCAGCGTCGGCGTGCGAGGACCCGCGGTCGCACACCTGCAGGAACTCTTCGACAATCACTGGAACCAGGCGGACCCGAGCGATCCGCTGACCCCGCCTGACTCGCTGCCGGCGATAACGACGGCTGGCGACGGCGAGATCATCACGCCGGCCCAGGTCGTGCGCACCCTCGACCGGCAGTTCGCTCCGGAGACCAATGGCGAAAAGGGAGTGCTCGAGGCGTACCTGCGCGGCATCCACTTCGCCGAGCGTTTCATCTACATCGAGAACCAGTACTTCAACAATGACGCGATCACGCAAGCGTTGATCGACGCGCTCAAGGCGAAGGCCGCTCTGCAGCTCATCCTGCTCGTCAACGTCACCCCTGACATGCCCTTGTATTCGAGATGGCAGCAGGCTGCGATCCGCCGCATCATCGACTCGATGGGATCCTCCGCCAAGACTCGTGTCGGCGCGTTCACCAAGTGGACTCACGCGGCGGCGGACGCTACGCACCCGAAGCCGCGGCTGATCGACAACTATCTGCACACCAAGTCCGCGCTGATCGACAACCGCTGGGCCACGGTTGGCTCAGCGAACCTCGATGGCGCTTCTCTCGACTTCGTCCAGTACGCGCGAGCGCTACTCGATGGCGATCTGCGCAATACCGAATGCAACATCGTCGTCTACGAGGAGACACCGGCAACACCCTCGCCGGTGGACGCACTGCGGCGCAGGCTGTGGTCCGAGCACCTCGGTTTGTCGGGACCGCAGGATACGGCGCTCGACGACGCGCCGCAAAAGGACTGGCTCCAACTCTGGACGCAGAAGGCCGAGGAAAAACTGGCGGGCCTCGTGGTGAATCCGAACGTCGTGAACCCCGCCCAGATCCTGCCCTGGCCTTCATCCGCGTTCGAGGAGGAGTTTGGCAAGCACATCGTTTCCGATTCGTATCTCGCGACGCTGTTCAGCCAGGACCATCAGAACAGCGCCGCGCTGGTCTCGCAGTTCGATCTGATGCCGGCCGGGCCACCGCCCTTCCCGTTCACGTACAAGTAGCGAACGCGTCGGGCGTCGATCCGCATGGCCGATACGCTCAGTCAACTCGCCTACGAAGGAGGCCGCCTGCTGCGGCTGTTCGGCGCGGTGGTTTCGGCCGACGGCGGGCCACGGCGCTTTCTGAACTCGTTGGGCTGGGATCTGCCGCCCGGCGTCGAGGACATCGGCCTGGCCGCGATCGACTTCACCGCTTTGATCGCGAAGATCGAAAGCCTTGAGGAGGCCTTGAGCACAGGAGTGAGCGGGCTCGAGCTGGATGCGAAGTTTGCCGACGTGCTGGTCGAGCTCGGACAGGCATTCGTTCACCTGCGGGCAGCCGTGGCCGGTCTGAGCGCGACCGGCGACTATCTCGACAAGACGCAGATCAAGTCACAGCTGCTGCCGCGGCTGAACAGCTTGCTGGTGGCGGGGCGCGTCGGATCGTACTCGCCGCTCGCCTTGCTGGTACTGCAGCTGTTTGGCGTCGTGACGGTGAGGCACTTCGACGCGGACCCGAGCATCTTTCAGGTCGAGCACGCGCGCACGAATTTCGATTGGGATGCGCTTGGCCGGTTGTTCACCGATCCGCTCGGCCTCATCGAATCGCGCTACGGATGGGGAACGCCGGGCTTCGACGGCCGCGCGTTCGTCATCAACCTGAGCGCGCTGGTCGAGGCGCTCGGTGAACCGGCTCGCGTCCGCGACTTGCCACGTCGCGTTGAAGAGCAGTTGGCCGGACGATTCATTCCCGAGGCCGATACCGATCCCGCGCCGCAGCTCATCGCGAGCCTCGTTCGCGGCGACGACGCAAGCGGCCTCGATGCAGGCATCTCGCTGTTTCCGTTGCGCCCCTCTGCGGCGGGAGCGAGCGACGGCGGCCTCGCGATGCATCCGTTTGCCTATGGCAGCGCAGACCTCAAGTTCCCCTTGTCAAAGCAGTTGACGCTCGAATTCGAGTCGACAGCGGCGCTCGACTCGGGCGTGGTGCTCCAGTTTCGACCTGGCCAGCCGCCGACCCTCCACGCAGGGCTGGTCGGTAACACCGGCATCGTCAACGGCATCACCGGCAATGTCCTGGTGCACCTGTCCAACGCGGCGGCGACGGGAAGCACCCACACGCTGCTCGCGCTCCCAGGAGCGGGGATCGTCGAGACCGAGTCGATTTCGTTCGGCGCCGGGGTCGAAGTATCCGGCGGCGCATTCACGCCAAGCTTCGTCGCCCAGTTGAAGGGAGGGCACGCGGCGTTGAAGGCCGACGGCTCCGATTCGTTCATCGGATCGCTGTTGCCGGCCGACGGAGTCGACTTCAAATTCGACATCGGCATGCGCTGGTCCGGTGCGCACGGTTTCAGCTTCGAGGGCTCCGCGTCGGCCGAAGTCGATCTGCCTGCGCATCTTTCGATTGCGGGACTCAACATCGACGGTCTTCATCTTGGCGTTACGCCGTCGGACTCCGGCATCGCTTTCGAGGTGAGCTTTGCGGCGAGTGCGACCATTGGACCGCTGAGCGCCGCGCTCGATCGAGTTGGTGCGCAGCTCACCGTTGCCTTCCACGATGGCAACCTCGGTCCGATCGACGTCGGTCTCGGCTTCAAGCCGCCGTCGGGGATCGGTCTTGCGCTGGACACGCAGGGGGTGGTGAGTGGCGGGGGTTTTTTATTTCACGATGCGGTGACGCAGAGCTATGCGGGGGTGATGCAGGTATCGGTGTATGAAGTGCTGACGCTGACGGCGTTTGGGT
>Ga0126381_100000878_pt1 | contig 32639 bp, 27 predicted proteins | sample PanSoiMetPlot_28_FD_96465 | JGI IMG/M metagenome (GOLD analysis project Ga0126381, IMG submission 96465) | Tropical forest soil microbial communities from Panama - MetaG Plot_28 | ecosystem: Environmental > Terrestrial > Soil > Tropical forest > Bulk soil | place: Panama | collected 2016-02-17 | reverse complement strand
TCCCTACGCTCCTATCGGAGGTTCGGGAGACACCCTACCCGCTTCGCCCTTCGGGTGGCCTGCCACCCGAAGCGCGTAGCGCGTAGGGTGGCGGAGGGAGTGGGATTCGAACCCACGATACGGTTTCCCGTATACACGCTTTCCAAGCGTGCGCCTTCAGCCACTCGGCCATCCCTCCAGGGTGCGCCGGCAGTATAGCAAAGGCGGCGAGGTGACAACCGGGCCCCCTCCCCAACCCTCCCCCGCAAGCGCAGGGCAATCGCATATGGGCGGTCGCCACGCGTGCGGCGGGACTCCCTCTCCCCAGCTGAAGTCGGATATATCCGACTTCAGCCAGCTTAATTAAGCGATCGAACTCGGATAAATCCGAATTCGAAAGGGAGAGGGCTGGGGTGAGGGTTTACAAACTCTCGTAGGCCCGAACCCCCCTCACCCCAACCCTCTCCCCAGCGAAGTCGGGCTTGCCCGACTTCGCCATCTAAGGTGATCGAAGTCGGATATATCCGACTTCGATCGGGGAGAGGGAGCCCGCCGTGTCATATTCTATTGCCCTGCCCCGCAAGCGGGGGAAGGAGCGCGCCGAGCATGCGGCACTCGTGCCGTTCGACATCGGAGCAGGGCACCGCAAGGGCCTTGCCGCGGGCGGCGCGTTGGACGACCATCCGGGCAACGCCGTTCTCAATCCAAACAAAGGAGACCTGCCATGCATCGCCGCTTCGCTCTTGCCCTGCTGACTGCGATCCCGCTGGCGCTGGCGGGGCGCGCTGCTGCCGCCGCCGACCTCAAGGTGTCGGCCGCAGCGGCGGTCAAGGAGCCGTTCCAAGAGCTTGTCGCCATGTTCAGCAAGGAGAGCGGCAACAAGGTCGAGGCGGGCTTCGGGCCGGTCGGCGGCATCGTGAACAAGCTCAAGGCGGGCGAGAAGCCCGATATCATCATCCTGTCGGCGGCCGCCATGGACGGGCTCGATAAGGAAGGCTCGCTGGTCGCAGGCAGCCGGGCCGAGCTCGGCCGCGCTGTTGCAAGCGTGGCGGTCAAGGCAGGCGCGAGCGCGCCCGACATCTCGACCCCGGATGCGTTCAAGGCTGCGCTCGTCGCCGCGAAGAAAGTCGCCTTCACGGATCCGGCGGCGGGCGGCACGGCCGGCATCTATTTCGCGGGGCTGCTGCAGAAATTCCGCATCGCCGACCAGGTCAATGCGAAGGCGATTCTCGCGTCAGACGGCGGCGCGGTCGCGGCCGCGGTCGCCAAGGGCGATGCCGATCTGGGCATCACCTTCGGCAGCGAGCTCCTGCCCAACAAGGGCGTCAAGATCGTGGGCCCGATCCCGCAGGCGATCGGGCTGACGGTGGCGTATGTGGCAGGCGTCGCGAGCTGGAGCCGGGAGGGCGATGCCGCGAAGGCGCTGATCGGGTATCTGACCAAGCCGGCAGCGCGGGAGCATTTCAAGGAGGCGGGGCTGTAAGGAGCCGGCGATAACCTCTCCGCGGTCGTCCCGGCCGAGCGTCAGCGAGAGCCGGGACCCATACGCCGTGTCCTCTCGATAGCTCACGGCGTATGGGTCCCCGCTTTCGCGGGGACGACGGCGGTGGGTGTTGCGAGGCGGTTGCCCATCTTACATCAAGGCGATGGCGAAGGACTCCTATCTCATCCGGCCCGATCCGCTCGATCCGCGGCTGACCGAGCGCGTCACCGGCATCGACCAGACGGGCGCCACGATCGAAACGTCGGTGACGGTCGAGCGCGCGCTCACGATCTTCCTCAATGCCCAGGAGATCGTGACCGCGATGACGATCAACGATTACCCGGACTACCTGGCGCTCGGCTATCTGCTCAACCAGCACATGCTGCTCCCCGACGACGAGGTCACCGGCATCGACTACGACGAGGAGCTCGCGGTCGTGGTGGTGCGCACCAAGCGCAAGACCAATTACGAGAAGAAGCTCAAAAAGAAGGTGCAAACGTCAGGCTGCGCCCAGGGCACCGTGTTCGGCGACCTGATGGAGGCGCTGGAGAACGTGACCCTGCCGCAGGCGGAGCTGCGCACGTCATGGCTCTATGCGCTCACCAACAAGATCAACACCACGCCGTCGCTTTATCTCGAAGCCGGCGCGATCCATGGCTGCGTACTCGCGGTCGCGGACCGGCCGCTCGTCTACATGGAGGACGTCGGCCGCCACAACGCGGTCGACAAGATCGCCGGCTGGATGTTCCGCCACAAGGTGCCGCCGCACGACAAGATCTTCTACACGACCGGGCGGCTTACCTCCGAGATGGTGATCAAGACCGTGCGCATGGGCATCCCGATCCTGATCTCGCGCTCGGGCTTCACCGCCTGGGGGGTGGAGCTCGCCCGCAAGGCGAATCTGACGCTGATCGGCCGCGCCCGCGGCAAGCGCTTCGTGGCGCTCGCGGGCGCCGAGCGCATCGTGTTCGACCAGGACCTCGCCTATGTGGAGGAGGAAAGCGCCAAGCATCGGCGCAAGGCGGCGGTCGGGGATGATTGAAACTCCTCCGGCTGGTCTCTCCGATCTCTCCCCGGGTCGTCCCTGCGAAAGCAGGGACCCATACCCTGTGCCCTATCGAGAGGGCACGGCGTATGGGTCCCCGCTTTCGCGGGGACGACCGCCGAATCTGCTGCGGGGCATGAGGTGACCACGATCGCAACCCCGCTCGGCCTCGTCCTTGCCGGCGGTTTGGCGCGGCGGATGGGCGGGGGCGACAAGGCGCGGATCAGGGTTGGGGGCGCGACGATCCTGCAGCGGGTGCTAGGCTGCATCGCGCCGCAATGCGCGCGGGTGATCATCAATGCCAACGGCGATCCGGCGCGGTTTGCCGACACCGGGCTCACGGTGGTGGCGGACGAGGTGCCGGATTTTGCCGGGCCACTCGCTGGGATTCTGGCGGGGCTCGATTGGGCAGCGGCGAACGTATCGGGAATTTGCGACATCGTGAGCGTGCCGGGGGATTGCCCGTTTCTGCCTCCCGACCTGGTGGCGCGGCTTGCAGTGGCGCGGGAGGAGGCCGGCACGCCGCTCGCCTGCGCGCGGTCGGGCGAGTGGCGCCATCCGGTGGTGGCGCTGTGGCCGATCAGCCTGCGCGAGGATTTGCGGCGCGCGCTGATGCAGGAAGGCCTGCACAAGATCGAGGTGTGGACGGCGCGGCACGGGGTCGCCATCGCCGAATGGCCGAGCGCACCGGTCGATCCGTTCTTCAACGTGAACACGCCGGAGGACGCGGCCGCGGCCGAGCAGATGGCGGCGGCCGGCGCGTAATTTTTCCATTCGTCCCCGCGAAAGCGGGGACCCAGTGCTTGCTGCAAAGAACTGGACCCCCGCTCAAAAGGGCGTTTACGCCCGTCTTCGCGGGCTATGCGCGGGGGTGAGCGGAGAGGCTCCCGATGTGGGCTACGTCAGCGCCGCATATGACAAGAACCCGACGCTGTCGCCGGGCTCGATCCGGGTCGTGTCCTCGAGGAGCTCGACCAGGCCGTCGGTTTCGGTGAGCGAGGTGATGACGCCGGCGCCGTCCTGGGGGTGCTTGGCGGCTTCAATCACGCCGTCGGCGGCGCGGTGCAGCGCCACGCGGACATATTCGCGGCGGCCCTTGCGCTTGCGATAGGGAAACGTGGCGCGCACCGGCAGTGGCACGAGCGGCGCCGCCGTCTCGCCGGCGAGGCAGGCGATGAGCGGGCGCACCACGCGCGCGAAGGTGACGAACACCGCGACCGGGTTGCCGGGCAGCCCCACGAAAGCTGCGCCGCCTTTTAGGATCACCCCCATGGCGACCGGACGCCCGGGCTTGACGGCGACGCGCCAGAACACGAGGCGGCCGATCGACTCGACCGCCTGGCGGACGTGATCGGCCTCGCCGGTCGAGACGCCGCCCGAGGTGAGAACGAGATCGTGCCCGGCCGCGGCGGCGGAGATCGCTTCGATGAGCCGCGCGGGATCGTCGGGCAGGATGCCGAGGTCGCTCGCCTGCGCGCCGACACGGGAGAGCAAGCCTTCGAGCAGATAGCGGTTGGCATCGAACAGGGCGGCGGCGGGGCGCGCGCCGCCGGGCTCGATGATCTCGTCGCCGGTCGAGAGAATCGCGACGCGGATGCGGCGGCGCACCGGCAGCTCGGTGAGGCCGACCGCAGCGGCGAGCGCCACGTCCTGCGGAGAGAGGCGCCGGCCGCCCGGCAGCACAACAGTGCCGGCGCGCGCATCCTCCCCGGCAAGCCGCCGGTTGGCGCCAAGCGCAAGACCCGCCGGCACCACCACGGTGTCGCCGTCGCGGCGCACGTCCTCCTGCATGAAGACGGTGTCGGCGCCAGGCGGCATCGGGGCGCCGGTGAAGATGCGGACGGCCTCGCCGGCGTCGAGCGCTGGCGCGGCACGGCCGGCGGTGACGCGGCCGCCGACCTTGAGGCGCGTTTCGCCATCGCGCGCGAGATCGGCTGCGCGCACCGCGTAGCCGTCGACGGCGGAATTGTCGAACGGCGGCAGATCGATCGGTGCCGCAACGTCGCTCGCCATGACGCGGCCGTGGGCGGCGGCGAGCGGCACCGTCTCGATCTCGGCGACCGGCTTGACGCGCTCGCGCAGGATGCGCTCGACCTCGTCGATCGGCAGCAGCGATCCGCCGAACGCGAAGCAGTCGTCGGAAAGCTGCGCCATCACGCCGCTCCGTCCAAACGCTCGACCGGCATCGATTCGACCAGCAGAACGTCGGCAATGGTCTCGATGTCATTAAGCGAGATCACCGGCAGTTCGACGCCGTTTAACGGCGCGTCGGAGGCGACCGCCACGATCCATGAATCATTCGGATGGAGCAGCGGCTTGCCGAGCGCGGCGCGATAGACCTCGAGCTTGGGATGGGGATGCGCCTTGTAACCCTCCACGATGACCAGATCGACTCTCGCAAGCCTGGCCAGCAATTCACCAAGCGGCGGCTCGGGCGCGCCGCGCAGCTCATGCATGAGCGCGAACCGGTTGGCGGAGCCGATCAGCACCTCGGTGGCCCCGGCCATGCGGTGGGTGTGGGAATCCTTGCCGGGCTGGTCGAGGTCGAAGGCGTGGTGCGCATGCTTGACGGTCGACACCGTGCGGCCGCGCCCGACCAGGCAGGGAATCACCTTGGCGAGAAGGGTTGTCTTGCCGGAGCCGCTCCAGCCGGCGAGGCCGATGATGCGCATGGTTGGATTATAGCAGTGTGCGGCGAAGGCGAGAGGTTGGGAGAGTATCGCCTCGCCGCTTGCGCAGGAGTACCCCCTCCCCCGCTTGCGGGGGAGGGTTGGGGAGAGGGCCCCGCCGCATACTCGGCGTTTGTGGACTTGCCCCCTCCCACCCTCCCCCGCCAGCGGGGGAGGAGTTCCGTGGGGCGAGGCCCTGCCTCAAATTGCAGCCGGGTGCATGCCCAGCGCTTCGATGCGCGCCCGCACTTCCGGATCGCGCAGCGCCGCCAAAAAGGCCTGCACGGCGGGGCGGTGGGCGCGGGCCTCGACCAGGAGGAAATCGTAGTGCTCGGGGGCGAGCGGCAGGAAGGCGAGGCCGTACATGCGGGCGACGGATTCGATTGCGATGCCCCAGTCGGCGCGACCCTGCGCCACGGCGGCCGCGACGGCGTTGTGGGAGCGCGGCTGGTTGCCGTAGCCGGGAGGACGCGCGGCGCCGATGAGCTGATCGATCAGCACCCGGGTGCCGGCGCCGGCGTTGCGGTTGACCATGCGGCAGCTTGCGTCGGCGAGCGCAGCCTTGACGGCATCGGGAGCGGCGAGGCCGGCGAATCGGGCATCGCCGTCGCGATAGAGGAAGCCCTGCATGCGCTGCCAGCCCTTCACCAGGGCAAGGCCCTCGCGCAGCAGGTGGCGATTGTAGACACCGCTCGACGGATCGAGGAGGTGCACGGGCGCGAGATCGCATTCGCCGCGCTCGGCGGCCGCGACCCCGCCGAGGCTGCCGACCGCAATGGTGCGCGCATCGAAGCCTTGCTGGGCGAGCGCGGAGATGACTGCATCGAGCGCGACGCAATGGCTGCCCATGATGACGAGATCGGGCAGCGCCGCGGCGGGGCCGATCATGGTGACGCGGGCGCGGCTGCCGGCATCGAGCGCTGACGCAAGCGCGTCGATCTCGAGAAAGCCATCGGCCTGGGAGAAGCTCGTCACCGAGCCCGAGCCCTTGGCGGTTGGGAACGCGATCGGGCCGTCAGCGCCTTCGACCAGCGCCACCAGCACGAATTCCTGCCGGCCGAGCTCGGAGGCAATCCGCAGCGGCACCTGCGCCTCGATAGTGCGGGCAGCCTCGGGCGGCAGGCCCGCGCGGGCGCGGATCAGGGGCGCCACGAAGGCATGGAAGGTGAAGATGGCGGAGGTCGGGAAGCCCGGCAGCACCACGATGGGCTTGCCTTTCGCCACCGCAAGGCAAAGCGGCTTGCCGGGCTTGAGCGCGACCCCGTGCACGATGATGCCGGGCGCCCCGAGCCGCGATACCACGCGATGGCAGAGATCGCCGGCGCCCTTCGAGGTGCCGCCCGACAGCAGCACTAGGTCGCAGCTTTCGAGCGCGCCGCGGATGGCGCGCTCGAGCGCCGCCGCGTCGTCGGGAACGGCGCCGAGCGCGATCGGCTCGCCGCCTGCTTCGGCGACCGCGGCCGCGATGATGGCGCCGTTGCTGTCGTAGACACCGCCGGGGGTGAGCGGCGCGCCCGGAGGGACGAGCTCGTCGCCGGTCGAGATGACGGCGACTTTGGGGCGGCGCACGACCTCGACCTCGGCAATGCCGCAGGCCGCCGCCATGCCGATCTCGCGCGAGCCGATGCGCGCGCCCCGCCGCAGCACCGTCTCACCGCGCGCGATGTCGGAGCCGGCATAGGAGATGAACTGGCCAAGCGGGGCGGCGCGGCGGAGCGCGATGGCGGGGCCGACGATGGTGTGAGGTACGGCCGCGCCTCGCGCGACTCCTCCCCCGCCTGCGGGGGAGGATGGGAGGGGGTCCGCCGCAGACTCATGCGTTTGCCGCAGGCCCCCTCCCCGACCCTCCCCCGCAAGCGGGGGAGGGAGCGGAGAGGCCTCGGCTAAATCAACCAAATCAGTGTGCTCCACCATCACCACGGCGTCGGCGCCGCGCGGGATCATGCCGCCGGTCGCGATGGTGGTGGCCGTGCCGGCGGCGACCTCCAGCGCAGGAGCGTGGCCGCAGGCGATCACCTCGGCGTTGAGGCGAAGGCGGGCTGGTTGGGCATCGCTTGCGCCAACACTGTCGGCGGCACGCAGGGCAAAGCCGTCCACGTTGGAACGGTCGAATGGCGGCACGTCGATCGGCGCCACCAGGTCGCGGGCAAGCACGCGGCCGAGCGCGGCGGCGAGCGCAACCGTCTCGGCGGGCAGCGGCGCGGCGTCGACATGGCGCGCGAAGCGGGCGCGCGCCTCCTGCGCGGACACGACCTCGAGAAACTGCTCCTGCCGGGCAGCGCGGCGGATGGCCTCGAACAGATCACCCTCACCGTCGGCCGGAGTCGTGCGAAGATCCATCATGGCCAACAGCTTACCATCACGGCGGTTCCCGCCGGATAACCTTCGCGCTCGGCCGCGACCAGGATCCAGCCGTCGGATTTTGCCAGCACATCGAGCGGCCAATAGCCGGACGCGAGCGGCTCCGCCTCGCCGTTGTTGAGGCGCACGGGAATGACCTCGGCAAGCCCCAGCGTCGAGGCGGCCTTGCGGGCGAGCCGAGCGCTGCTCGCACGCGGCGCTTCGATGCTGGCGGACAGGCGCGCCAGCATGCGGGCGCCGAGCATCAGCCAGGCGGCGAGCGCCGCGTCGAGACGGCCCGGCAGGATGAGCACCGGGCGCGGTCCCGCCATGCCGAAGGCCGAGGTTTCGCCGGGCGAGAGCGCAACGCCGTGCGCCTCGACGCGCCCTGCGCTCGCGAGCATGCGCACGCTCGCGTCGTTGCGGCCGCTACCGGTGCCGCCGATCACCACGATCGCATCGGCCTCCTGGTCGCTGAAGGCCTCGGCGAGCGGCGGCGCATCGGGAGCCGACGCATCGATCAGCGCGTTGCCGCCCGCGGCCGCAATCGCGCGAGCCACCAGTATAGCGGCGGCATCGATGACCGCATCGCGCATCGGCCGCGCCGGCAGCACGCGCACGCGCGGCTCGCGGACATTGACGCGCGCAACACCGAGCGCGGCGAGCGCGGCGATTCGCGCGCGGGTCAAGCAAAGGCCGGCCTGCAGGAACGGCGCGGAGGATGCATCGGCGCCTCGTTGCAGCACGCCTTCGCCGGCGGTCACCGGCGCGGTGATCTGCGCCTGTGTGCCGCGCAGCCCGACGACGTCGAGCGGAGCAACCGCGTCGGCGCCCGCAGGCAGCGCCGCGCCGGCATCGACCCATGGGGCGTCCGGCAAAGGCAGCGGCGCATAGGCGCCGGCATCGGTGGTGAGCTCGGCGCGCACCGCCCAGCCGTCGCGCAAGGCGAGCGCGGCTGAGGGATGCGGCGGCACGGTCACGTCCGCCGCCAGGATGCGGCCGGTCGCGGTCGCGGTGGCGATCTCGCGCGGCGCAACCGGCAACACGAGCGCATCGATGCGCGCCTCGACCTCGGTGAGCGGGGTGAGCCGTGCGATGCGTTGCGTGGTGTCGGTTGTCATGGTGTTTGGTCAGTTCGACTCAAGTCGTGTCGCTCTGAATTGCTTCGCCCTACCCTTTCGGTTCGGGCTCGCAATGACGGTCATTGTCATGTATGCACGGGGTGCCTTCGGCAAGGGCGAAATGAGCGAGACAACCATCAACCTGCGCGGCCTGAAATGTCCGCTGCCGGCGCTAAAGGTGCGCAAGGCGCTCGCCGGCCTCAAGTCGGGTGATCTGCTGATCGCCGAGTGCACCGATCCGCTGACCGAGATCGATATTCCGAATCTGCTCCGGCAGACCGGTGACGAATTGACGGACAGCGCTCGCGGCGAGCAGGTGATCACCTTCCGCATTCGCAAGCGGTGAGCCGCGCGGATCGCCCTCCGCCGTCGTCCCGCGCCGCGCTTTCGCCGGAGCAGTTACGACGCACAGATCGTGCGGGACGCCCCGGACGCAGCTACCTGACTACCGCTTCCGCTGGCACACAACATGTTACCTTCCTCCGATCACGACCGCGGGTTGGGGATGCCCCAGAGCGTCAATGATTGCGCACGGCGCGTTTCCTCGCGAGCGGCGGCTCCGTGCCGTCGTTCGACAGGGGCCGAGGCGCGCACCCGCGGCCGACTCGGCGCCATGCCTCTGCGGCTGCGCCGAACAAACAAACAATCAGCACCACCGCCGCAATAAGGGGGGACCGACATGCCGATCTATCTGAAGATCGACGGAGTGACAGGCGACTCGACCGATGCCAACTTTGTCGGCTGGTTCGAGATCGACTCATTCGATTTCGGCGTGACCCGGCCGATCAGCAGCACCGGGCAGGCGACGGGTCCGTCGGTGTTCTCGCCGCTGACGGTGGACCTCCATTCCCTGCAGGGGCTCGCGCCGCTGCTCGTCGACCTCGCCGCCAACAAGGCGATCAAGAACGTGGAGCTGGTCGAGACGACCGGGGGCGAAGACCCGCAGACCGTCTACGACCTCAAGCTCACCAATGCGTCGATCATCGACTATACGAGCGCGGGCGGTCCGAGCGGCATCGAGACCGGCATCAAGATCGATTACCAGAAGGTCTCGCTGACCGATCACGGCGTCACCGTGGACGGCGGGCCCTCGTTGACGCAAACCGCCACCGCGAGGGTCCAGCGCTTCGACGCCAGCGCGGGAAGCTTCGGCGGCGCAGAGACGTCGGAAGTCTCGACGCACCTCTTCCTGACGATCGACGGGATCAAGCTCGATCTCGATGCGTTCGATTTCACGGTCACCCGGCCGGTCGACGGCAGCGGGCGGGCGACCGGAACGGCGGCATTCTCGCCCCTGACGGTCGACTTTAACTCTCTGACCGGACTCGCGCCGCTCTTCGCCGACCTGACGTCGAACAAGCGCTTCAGCAGCGTGGAGCTCACCGAGACGACCGGGGGCGAAGACCCGCAGACCGTCTACGATCTCAAGCTCAGCAACGCCTCGCTGATCGATTATTCGAATTTCACCGGCGCCAACGGAATCGAGACCGAGCTCAAGCTCGACTTCCAGAAGGCCGTGCTGACCGATCACGGGGTGACCACCGAGGGCGAGCTCGGCAAAGCGGAGACCGCCGACGTGAAGGTCGGGCGCATGACGGCGGGCGCCGCAGGCCAGACCAGCCTCAGCCATATCGGGGGCTCCTTCTTTCTCAAGATCGACGGCATCACCGGCGATTCGACCGATTCCAAGCATGCCGGCTGGTTCGAGGTCGATGCCTTCAACTTCGGCGTGACGAGCCCGGTCAACGGCACCGGCCTGACGACCGGGCGAGCCCAGTTCTCGCCCCTGACGGTCGATATCGATTCGCTGGGCGGGCTGGCGCCGCTGCTTGCCGATCTGGCGAGCCACAAGAACATCCCGACTGTGGAGCTGGTCGAAACGACCGGGGGCGAAGACCCGCAGACGATCTACGATCTCAAGCTCAGCAACGCCCGTCTGGTGGACTACGCCAACGCATCGACCGTGAACGGCATCGAGACCGGCCTCAAGATCGACTTCCAGAAGGTCACGCTGACCGACCACGGGGTGACGACCGAGGGCGACCTCGGCGCGCCGGAGACTGCCAGCGCGAAGGCGCAGAGCTTCACGGCGGGAACCGTCGGCTTTGGCGATGCGACCGAGCTCGGCGAAACCCCGTTCCGCTTTTTCATCAAGATCGACGGCGTGACGGGCGATTCCACCGATTCCAGGCACGCCGGCTGGTTCGACGTCGACACCTTCAAGTTCGGCGCCAGCCAGCCAGTGAGCGGCACCGGCGCGGCGACCGGCGTCGTGAACTTCACACCCTTGACGGTCGATATCCATTCGCTGGCCGGGCTTTCAGCCCTGCTCGCCGACCTGACCCAGAACAAGCAGATCAGCAAGGTGGAGCTGGTCGAAACGGACGCGGATTTCGGCGACGCGCCCACCACGGTCTACGATCTCAAGCTCAGCAACGCCGTGCTGGCAGACTATTCAAATGCATCGGGTGCGGACGGGATCGAAACCAGCCTCAAGTTCGATTTCCGGAATGTCTCGCTGACCGATCGCGGGGTGACGACTGAGGGCGGCCTCGCGCCGGCGGAGACCACCGCCGTCAAGGTGCAGCGCCTCGCCGATACCGATACCGGCTTCAGCGACCTGCCCGCGGTCCCGGTCATCGATCCGCTTCGCCTGTTCCTGAAGATCGACGGGGTGTCGGGCGATTCCACCGACGACAAGCATAAGGGCTGGTTCGAGGTGGACTCCTTCAATTTCGGTGCGACCCGGCCGGTCGGCAGCACAGGGCTCTCGAGCGGACGGGCGGCATTCTCGCCGCTGACGCTCGACCTCAATTCGCTGACCGGGCTCGCACCCTTGCTGGCCGACCTGAGCGAGAACAAACGGATCCCCACGGTGGAGCTCGCCGCAACGACGGCGGGCGAGGAACCGCAGACGGTCTACGATCTCAAGCTCAGCAACGCCGTGCTGACCGATTACTACAACGCGCCGGGCTCGGACGGGATCGAAACCGGCCTCAAGATCGATTTCCAGAAGGCCTCACTGACCGACCGCGGCGTGACGACCGACGGGACCGAGGGCGGCCCGACGACCACCGATGTGACTGCGTCGAGCTTCACCCCCGACACGACCAGCTTTGGCGAGGGCCCGGTCCCGGTCGAGAGCCCGTTCCAGCTGTTCCTGAAGGTCGACAGCGTGACGGGCGATTCGACCGACGACAAGCATAAGGGCTGGTTCGACGTCGACTCGTTCAACTTCAATGTGAGCCGGCCGACCAATGCCAGCGGACTGCCGACCGGGCGCGCCGAGTTCTCGCCGCTGACGGTCGACATCCATGCCCTGGAAGGCTTGGCGCCGCTCTTGGCCGACCAGACCAGCAGCAAGAACATCACATCGGTCGAGCTGGTGGAGACCGACGACGGCCAGACCGTTTACGACCTCAAGCTCACCAATGCCTTGCTGGCCATGGTGCAGAACGCCGGCAACTTTACGGGCGGCGTCGACACGAGCCTGAGCTTCACATTCCAACGCGGAACCCTGACGGATCACGCGATCACCACCGAGGGCAGCCTCGGGTCGGCGGAGAGTGCAGGCTTCAATGTCGCGCGCAACCTCAAGGTATGAGGAAAGCGTCGTCGCGCGCCTGCCGATCCCGACTTGCCGGCCGAAATCCTAGCGGCGAAAGTGCGGCCGGGCGGGACGGCGCCGGGGTTCGGACCTGGCGATCCCGCCCGGGGATGCTGTGATGTCGGACTGGGGGCAGGGCTATCATGTGGGGATTCCCTACATTGCAGGGTTCTATCCCGAGCTCGCGCCCAGCCACCTGGAATCCGCGCTGCTGTTTGCCGGCTACAAGGTCAGCCTGGCGAAGGCCGGCGCAACCTATTGCGAGCTCGGCTGCGGCTACGGGCTGACCACGCTCACGCTGGCGGCCGCCAACCCGCACATGTCGTTCGTCGGGGTCGATTTCAATCCGACCCATATCGCGGCCGCCCATACGCTTGCCCGGTCCGCCAAGCTCGCCAACGTCCGATTCATCGAAACAAGCTTCGATCAGCTGCTCGAGCCGCGCTTTGCGGATCTGGGGGACTTCGACGTCATTGCGCTGCACGGGGTCTACAGCTGGGTCGCGCCGCCCATTCGCCGCGCCATCGTCAAGTTCGCCGACGCCCGCCTCAAGACCGGCGGGGCGCTCTACATCTCCTACAACGCGGCGCCCGGCTGGATGCCGCGGGCGCCGCTGCAGCGCCTGCTGTTCGAATGCGCGAGCCGCAGCACGGCAGAGCCGCGCGCCGCCACAGCCGACGCGCTGCACTTCGCCAAGGCCATGAAGGACGCGGGGGCGTTCTATTTCAAGGCCAATCCGAACGTCGGCGCGTTCATGGAGTCCATGGAAGGCATGGATCTGGCCTACCTGGTGCACGAGCACCTGAACGAGAGCTGGAGCGCGCTCTATCACGCCGACGTGGTGGCCGACTTCGCGCCGACCCGGCTGAGCTATGCGTGCGCGGCCCATATCGCGGACGACCTCGACGAGACCTCGGTCCCGATCACGGCGCACGGCATCGTGCCCAAAAGCTCGGACAGCGTGTGGCGCGAGACCGTGAAGGATTTTCTGGTCGGCCGCTCGTTCCGGCGCGACATTTTTCTGCGCGGCCCGGTCCGGCTGACGGCGGTCGAGCGGCTGCGGGAATTCGACCGGGTGTTCGTGCCCCTCGTGCCGCGCAGCGTGCCGCTTGGCAAGATTCCGACCCCGATGGGCGAGGTGGAGGGCCGCGGCGATCTTTATCCGGCAGTGCTCGATCTGCTGGCGGGCGGGCCGGCGCGCTTCTCGCAGCTCCTCTCCCGCGCGACCGGCCCTGCGAAGGATGCGACAACGCTGCTGCAGGCGCTGGCGCTGCTGGTGCATGCCGGCCGCGTCCGGATGATCCGGGGTGACCTGCCGGTCGAGCCGACGCCGGCACGCCATCTGAATCTCGCGCTGGCGTACGAGAACGCGGTCGGACGCTCTGTACATGTGCTGGCGGCGCCGGCCATCGGCAGCGGCATCACGGCCGAGCTGTCGGACTATGGCTATGTGCTCGCCCGCGAGCGGGGGCTCAAGCTCGACGCGGCGACCATTGCGCGCACGACTTGGGAGATGATCGAGCCGACCTCGATCCGTCCGAAGAAGGACGGCAAGGTCTATCAGGAGAAGTCCGAGGCACTCGAATATCTGTCGGCGGCGGCGGAGCGGTTGATGAGCGAGCGGCTGCCGATTCTCAAGTCACTCGGGATTTGAGGGCGGCTGGCTCGCAAGCGGTGATTTTGCGCGAGACTCTCTCCGCCGGGTCGTCCCCGCGCATAGCCCGCGAAGACGGGCGTAAACGCCCTTTAAAGCGGGGACCCATACGCCGTGCCCTCTCTATAGGACACAGAGTATGGGTCCCGGCTCTGCGGCGGCTTCGCCGCCTTGGCCGGGACGACGCGGAGATTGCCTCACTTCTCGATCAGGCCGGCGCGCTCCAGGACGGGGCGCCAGCGCGTGGTTTCGGACTCGATCAGCTGGCGGAACTCGGCGGGTGACAGCGTCTCCGTGACCATGCCCTCCTCGCGCAGGCGCTGTTGGGTCTGCGGGCGCGCCATGGTGTCGGCGATCGTGCGGTTGACCTTCTGGACGATGTCGGGCGGCAGGCCGGCGGGGCCCGACAGGGAGAACCAGGTGGTGCTGACCAGATCCGGATAGCCGAGCTCCTTGAAGGTCGGAATGTCCGGAAAGTCAGGGAGCCGCGCGGCCGCGGACTGGGCGATGCCGGTGAGCGCGCCGGCGCGCAGCTGGCCCGAGGTCGACCCCACCGTCTGCGCCCCGAACGCGATGTGGCCGCCTATCAGATCGAGCAGCCCCTGGGCGGCGCCCTTGTAGGGCACGTGCTCGACCGCGATGCCGGCTTGCTGCGCGAACGATTCGGTGAGCAATTGCCCCATGCTGCCGACGCCCGAGGAGGAATAGGGCAAAGGCTTGCCGGCTTTTTTTGCGTAGGCGATGAACTGGCCCAGCGTCTTGATGCCGCTTGCGGGATTGACCGAGAAGACCACCGGCGAGCCCGCGATATAGGCGATGTTGGTAAGGTCGCGCAGCGGCGCATAGCCGAGCCGCGGATTGCTGATTGGCGCCAGCACCAGGATCGACACATTGGTGATGACGAAGTTGTAGCCGTCGGGCGGCGTGGCGGCGACCGCCTGCACGCCGATCGCGCCCGCGGCGCCGGCGCGGGTCTCAACATAGAACGGCTGGCCGAAGGCCGCGCCAAGCCCCTCCGCCACGGTGCGCGCCAGCACATCGGCCGCGCCGCCGGCCGCAAAGGTGTTGACGATCCGCACCGGATGCGACGGCCAGGTTTGCGCCCGCGCGGATACGCCCGCCAGGCAAACGACGGCCGAGCACACCACCACGGCTGTCATCGTCCGCGAAAGCGGACGACCCAGTAATCGCAGGCGCTTCAATCGGTCTTTCGCGCGTGTGATTACTGGGTGCCCCGCCTTCGCGGGGCATGACGGGGCGGTGTGTGATCGATTCGTTCGGGTCATGCTTTACCGCTTTGCATTCTTGACGTAGCTCGCGATGAAACTGCGCATCTCCGGGGTGATCGACAAAGCGCGGCGCACCTGGGCGTTGGTGCCTTCGCCGGCGACCCATTCGGGAGCGTAGCCCAGCGTCTTGAGGGCCTCGGCGGCGTAGTCGGGGTCGGCGTTCAAGGCCTCGATAGCGTCGCGCAGGGCCGCGATGGCGGCGGGCGCAGTGTTGGGCGGGAGCACGATGGTGCGCTGCATGGTGCTGTTGATGCTGAGCACCGTCAGGTAAGCGTCCCAGAGCTGGCCTGAGGTCGTGCTGCCCTTGATCTTCCTGTAGAGCTCCTGAAACGGCAGGATCGGCAGACCCTCGACCTGCTTCGAAATTTTGAGACTTTCGCCGTTGTAGTCGGGATCGAAGTAGACCGGGATGACGCTGCCCTCCTTGACCAGGCTCGGCGCGATGACGGCGCGGTAACTCGGCGGCGATTCGGAGAAGAAGTTGATCTCGTTGCGCTGGAGCGCGAGCCGCGCGGCCTGACTGCCCGGGAACGGGGTCACGTAGCGGTAGGGCACGCCCAGCATGTCGAGCGAAAGCCGGATCAGGAGATCCTTGGCGTTCTCGACGCCCAGCCCGCCGGCAATGAGCCCCTGCGCCTTGGCAATGTCGGTCGCCTCCTTGAGGCCGGGCGGCACGTCGGTGCGGGCGTAATAGACCGTGGTGCCGGGCTGGTAGGCGAGAAAGTCGTAGGTGCGGAAATCGACCCGGAACTTGTCCGGGTCATTGGCATAGCGCCAGGCGGTGCCGGTGAAATAGCCCACCATGGTGCCGTCCTTGGGGGCGACCTCGCCCAGATAGCCGGCCCCGATCATGCCGCCGGCGCCGTCCATGTTCTGCACAATCACCTGCGGGCGGCCCTCGATGTGGTCGCCGAGATGCCTGGCGAACAGGCGGCCTTCGACATCGGTCGGGCCACCGGCCGTGAAGTTGATCAGCACGGTGAGCCGCTTGCCCTTGTAGTAGTTGTCGGCCTGGGCGGTCGTGGCCGCGGCGCCGAGGACGGCGAGGCCGATCAGAAGGGCGCGCAAACGCAGAGCGGGCATCGGTCTTCCCCGATCACTTGTTGGCGTTCTTGATGTAGTCGAGCACGAAGGTCCTGATCTCGGGCGCGACCGTCAGGGCCTGGCGCACCTGCCGGCTGGTCTGCGGCGAGGCCTCGTACGTCGGAACGAAGCCGAGCGCGCTCATCGCCTCCTCGGCGAATGCCGGATCATTGTTGAGACGCAGCACCGCCGCGCGCAGCGCATCGACGGCTTCGGGCGGCGCGCCGGGGGGCAGCACCACCATGCGCTGCATGGCGGCATTGACGGCGAGGCTTGCGAGATAGACGTCCCAGAGCCGGCCCGAGGGCGGCGCGCCCTTGATCTTCTGATAGAGCTCCTGGAACGGCAGGACCGAGAGGCCGTCGACCTGCTTGGGAACCGAGAAGCTCTCGCCGTTCCAGCCCGGGTCATAATAGAGCGGAATCACGGTGCCGTTCTTGACCAGGCTCGGCTCGACCACGCTGCGATAGCCGGGGGGCGATTCGGCGAACAGGTTGATCTCGCCCTGCTGGAGCGCAAGCCGCGCATTCTGGTTGCTGCGATAGCCGGTGACGTACTTGAAGGGAACGCCCAGCATGTCGAGGGTGAGGCGGATCAGCAGATCCTTGGAACTGTCCGCCGACAGGCCGCCGGTGATGAGGCCGCGCGCCTTGACGATGTCGGTCGCCTCATGCAGGCCCGGCGCCACGTCGGTGCGCACGTAATAGACGGTGGTGCCGGGCTGGTAGGCGACGAACTCGTAGCTGCGGAAATCGGTGCGGTGGCGGTTGGGGGCGGTGATGAAGAGCCAGGCGGCGCCGGTGAGATAGCCCAGCATGGTGCCGTCCCGGGGGGCGACCTCGCCTAGATAGGAGGTGCCGGTGAGGCCGCCGGCGCCGTCCATGTTCTGCACGATGATGGATGGAGCGCCCTCGATATGCCGGCCGATGTGCCGGGCGAACAGCCGCCCTTCGATGTCGGTCGGGCCGCCGGCGGCGAAATTGACCAGCACGGTGAGGCGCTTGCCGCGGTAATAGGCATCCGCCGCCGCTGCTTGCGCCGAAGCGGCCGCAATCGCCATGACCGCCCACACCGCGATGCAAGCCGCACGCACTCGGACCGAGCGCATCGCGCCCTCCTCGGGTTGGTTTGGCCGAACTTACCTTCGTGGGAGGCAGGCGGACAAGGCGCGGAGGGAGAGACGAAGGGACGCGCATGACGACGGCTCGCGCTCCCTTCCGGGGCAGGCTAGATTGCGGCGGGGGTATCGAGGTCGGCAGGGGAGGAACCCATGGCGAGCGTGGCCCGGGAGGCGGAGGTGGTGACCGAGAACATCACCTGCGAGAACGGCATGCCGGCGTTCCTGGCTTATCCATCGGAGGGCGGAAAATGTCCGACCCTCATCCTGATGCACGAGCGCTACGGGCTGGTGAAGCATACGCGCGACCAGGCGATGCGCGCCGCGCGCGACGGCTTTGCGGTGCTGGCGCCCAACTTCTTCTTCAAGCATCCCGATCAGCGCAAGCTCAACGCGGGCGATGCCCGCTACGACATCACCGATCCGGAATCGGTTTCCTACATCAAGGCGGCGATCTCGACCTTGAAGAAATTTCCCGCCGATCTGAAGCGGCTTGCGGTCGCGGGTTATTGCCAGACCGGCCGGCATCCGCTGGTGTTCGCCGCCGAGGTGCCGATCAGCGCCGCAGTCGTCTGGTATGGGGCGGCCTCCAGGCGCGAATGGGAGGTCAACGACATCCAGCCCAGGGCGCTCGACGATATCATCGCGGCAATCAAATGCCCGGTGTTCGGCGCCTTCGGGGAGGCCGACCACATCATCTCGCTCGAGGACGTGCGGCGGTTCCGCGACAGCCTGGAGCGCCACCGCAAAAGCTACGACATCCACGTCTACGAAGGCGCGCCGCACGGTTGGCTCAACGACACCATGCCGGGCCGCTATCGCAAGGCGGAAGCAGAAGCCGGCTGGGCGGCGCAGCAGCGGTTTCTGACGGATGTGTTCGCGGGCGCCTATGACGGCAAGACCGTGCGCTGGCGCTTTGCCTGCGAGAGCGGCCACGAGTACGATTTCTCCAAGAATGTCCGGTTGGAATAGAGAGGCGAGCAATCGCAATGGCGAGCGAGCAAAACATCGGCGTCATTGCCGGGCTTGACCCGGCAATCCATCCTTTTGCGAAGAAGATGGACCCGCGGGTCAAGCCCGCGGCTGACGCTGTCGCGTTCTGGGTAGGAGCGTTGCTTCTGTTGGCACTGTTTGTGGCCTTCCTGTCGCCGGCGAACGCCGACCCGGTCGCCGACTTCTACAAGGGCAAAACCGTAGCGCTGGTCGTGGGGTCGCCGGCGGGCGGCGGCTACGACGCCATGGCGCGCGCCATTTCGCGCTTCATCGGCCGCCATCTGCCGGGCAACCCGACCGTGGTGGTGCGCAACATGCCGGGCGCGGGCGGCATGCTCGCCATGAACTACATTTTCAATGCCGCCGAGCGCGACGGCACCGTTCTGCTGGCCTGCCAGAACAACACGCCGCTCGAGCCGCTGTTCGGCACCAAGCAGGCGCGCTACGACGCGACCAAGCTCAACTGGCTCGGCACGCCGAGCTTCGAGGTCGCGATGGTGCTGCTCTGGCACACGGTTCCGGTCAATTCAGTCGCCGACCTGAAGGCCAAGGAAACCCAGGTCGGCGCCTCGGGATCGAATTCGACGCCGGCCTTCTATGCGCGGCTCCTCAACGCCACGCTCGGCACCAGGATGAAGCTGATCGGCGGCTATCCGGGCCAGAACGACGCCCTGCTCGCCATGGAGCGGGGCGAGCTCGACGGCTATCCGAGCGTGTTCGAAAGCGCGCTCACCTCCACGCGCCCGACCTGGATTGCCGAGAAGCTTGCCAAGCCGATCGTGCAATACGGGCCGGAGCGGCTGCGCACCCTGCCGGACGTGCCGTTCGCGCCCGATCTCGTCACCAACGAGGACGATAAGCTCCTGATGCAGGCGGCCTTCGCGCCGCTCGCGCTCGGCCGGCCTCTGGTGGCGCCGCCCGATGTGCCGGCCGATCGGGTGACTGCCATCCGCAAGGCGCTCGCCGACACGTTCGCGGATCCGGAATTTCTGGCCGAGGGGCAGCGTATGGGGATTGCGGTCAATGATCCGCGCACCGGCGAGCAGCTGCGCGACGTGATCGCGCGCGCCTATCAGAGCCCGCCCCAGGTAGTCGCGCGGCTGCAGAAGCTGAATAACCCGTGAGGCCTGCAGCGAGCAGGGCGCGGTCCTCTCGCAACCAAACTCAGGCAAACCTGATTTCGGTCGCTTTTAAAAAGTGGCCCAAGTCGGATATATCCGACTTGGGCCATGTTTTATAAAAGCGACCGAACTCGGGTAAACCCGAGTTCGGTTGCAAGCGGGGAGAAGGGGCGCGCCTCGCGCATGGCAACCGCCCCGGCACACACCAACATCGAGGCGAAGAGTGAGCGGCGCGCTACTTCAACCGCGCGGCGGCCTCCTGGGCGATGCTGAGATCGGCAATCTTCTTCACGTCGAGGCTTGCGCGCACGAAGCCGAGGTCACGGGTCAGGTCGACATTGGCCTGCAGGGCGGCGAGGTTGGGGACCATGGCGGGGTCGTGATACTCGTCAGCCTGAGTGAACAGCCAGTCGAACTGGGCGGGCGGCTGCTTGACGAGGCGGCCGGCGATCTCGGTTGATTCGCGATGATTGGCGGGGTCGAGATACCAGCGCACGATGCGCAGCGTATCCTCCATGAAGTCGACCATGGCGGCGCGATTCCGGTCGAGGAACGGCTTGCGTGCGGTCCATACGATCATGTCGGTGACGCCGAGCGCCTCGCGCTGCACGAACAGCGGCTGCGCAATCTTGCGCAGCTCGGGATCGAGCGAGAACGGCAGCACGCCCGGAATGATCGCAACTTTCTTCTCGGCAAGCATCGCCCGCATCGCCGGGAAGGGAGCCTCGACCACCTGGTAGTCGCGCCGGTCCTCGAGCCCGTGCTTGCGCAGCATTGCCCGCATCGCCACGTCGACCGCGCTGCCGGCCGCATTGGTGGCAATCACCTGGCCCTTGAGGTCCTCGACCCGCTTGATCGGGCCGTCCTTGAGAACCATGAACTCCTGGGAGTAATAGCCCGGAACGCCGTCCTGGAACTCGTCGGCAATGATCCGCAGGTCGTCCATGCCGGCGTTGGCGACCGCGAGCGCAAGCGTCGAATAGGCGAGATTGCCGATCTCGAGCTCCCGGTTGGCGAGCGCTGTAATCATCAGCGGGGTGCCGGCATAGCGCACCGGCTCCATGACATAGGATTTTCCCAAATGCCGGGCCAGATCCTTCTTGTCCAGGAGGATCGAGGCCCAGTTGGCGATGGGCGCGACCCATGAGACCCGGATCTTCACGGGCTCCTGGGCGCGCGCGCCGGCAGCGCCGAGAAGCGCCGCGCAGAGGGCGATCAGTGCAGCTTTTTTTGAAGAGCGCATGGGCGCCTCCTCCTAACTAAATGCACGCTTCCCCACGGCTGTCATCGCCCGCGAAAGCGGGCGACCCAGTAGACGCGGGACATTAGTCAAGGCACGGATATCGTTCCGTTGAAAGGATCGCGGTTACTGGGTGCCTGCGTACGCGGGCACGACAGTACGGAAGCTAGGCAACGACCGCCACGCCTTGGATCTCAAGCAGCGCATCAGGGTTCGCCAGGTGCGAGATGTAGATCGCGGCACTCACCGGAAAGTTCTCGCCGAGAATTTCCCGGCGCATCGCGGTGAAGCGCTGATGGTTGCGCGGGTCGGTGAGGAAGACCGTCATGCTCACCATGTCGGAGAGCTTGCCGCCAGCTTCGGCGAGCGTCGCCGCGAGGTTGGCAAAGACCTGGTGCACCTGCGCGTCCAGATTGCCGGCGAGCGATTTGCCGGACCCATCGACCGCGCCGGTCTGGCCGGCAAGCCAGATGGTGCGGCCGCCCTGGGTCACCACCGCCATCGAATAACCGGAGCGTTCCGCCGAGTCGCGCTTGATGAAGCGCCTGGCCGGCGCCTGCGCGGCGGCGGGCGTGGCGGCGCCCGCGGCGGCAACGCCGACCAGCAGGGCAAGTTTGTGGAAGAGTTCGCGTCGTTGCGGCACCATGGTTTCCTCCTTGGGCTCAGGAGTCATTGCCGGGCTTGACCCGGCAATCCATCCTTCTCTCGAAGAAGATGGACCCGCGGGTCAAGCCCGCGGGTGACGATGGTAATAGGTCAATTCCTGGCAACCGACTGGCCGAGCCAGCCGATGATCACGTCGGCAATCTGCAGGTTGTTCTTCTCCATCATCATCATGTGGCTGTTGCCCTTGAGGCCCGCGGCCGGCAGGTCGAGGAGCTTGGCGACGCCGCCGGCGGCGTTGATGGCATCGACGGACTGGCCGCACAGCTTGCGCCGATCCTCACCGTTGGGACCCTCGCTCGTGCTGAGGTTGTCGCCGAGCACGACCATGGTTGCAACCTTGCTGAAGGATTTCTTCAGGTCGTCGGCGCTGAGCGGCCCGCAGCTGCCTTCGACCACGATCAGCGCCTTGACCTTGTCGGCGCGCTGCCGCACGAGCTCGAGTCCATAGGCGCCAGATTGCGAATGCACCATCACCATCGCGGGCCCGATCTTGTCGACCAGCGCCGCGAGCGCCTTGATGGTGTTGGTGCCGCCGCCCGGCAGCGTGGTCTCGGTGTTGGGCACGAGTTGCGCGAAATACTGGTCCTGCGCCTCGATCGGGAACTGTCCGCCCGGATAGGGCGTGCCGAATTTTGGGCCGAACCGGAAATTCTGGTAGGCCCGCTGGCGGGTAAACAGCGGTACCGTCGGCAGCAGCCCCGGATTGGATTCCTGCCTGGCGCGATTGATCACGCTCGGATCGAAGCTCGAGCGCCCGCGGCCGACATGATCCACCACATAGACCGGAAAGCCGCGGCGGGTGAAATAGGTGGCCCAGCCTTCGCGGCCGTCGGGCGTGGTCTCATAGGTGACGCCGGTATGGCCGGAGCCGTGCACCATGATGATCGGCAGACCCGAAACCGTCTTGGGGATGCGGTACTGCACATACATCTGGTCGGTGATGATCTCGCCCGCGCCGCCGGCACCGGCGGGACCGGAGAAATTGGTCTCCGTGACGTGGCCGTTGATGTAGAAGACACCCTCGTCCTGCAGCTCGAGCGGACCGCCGAGCGAGCCCGCGGCCGCGACCGAGGCGGCGAAAAGTCCCGTGGCAAGCAGCGATGCGCGCAACGGATAAAGATATTGCCTGGTGCTCATGATGACATCCTCCCGGCGAGATGGCGGAGCGCCGCCGCTTCGAGGGGAAACGCAAGGCGCTCCAATTCTTTTGATTCGTCATTGCGAGGAGCGAAGCGACGAAGCAATCCAGAGCGGCTGGCGCAAGCGGTCCTGAGTTGCTTCGCGGAGCCTGTCATCGGGCCGGCCACTTCGGGCCGGACCCGTTGGCTCGCAATGACGAGCGGCGGCCGAAGTCTGCAACTTTTTGCGATCGTGCGCCAGCGCCCCGCGAGTAGCACGCGTCGCGCGAGCAAGCCGCCCGCAGCTTGTCAATCGGGAGGTCGGTTCGGATCGATGCGCCGCGCAATCCAGCTGCACAGCCAGACGATGCCCCCAAAGATGACGATCGGCGCCACCACGTAGGCATTGACGAAGGTCCGGAAGTGCATCAGCGACCAATCCGGGCGAGGAGCGGTGCACATCAGGACTTCATAGATCAGCGCCACGGCGGCCCCGAGGGCGAACCCAAGCCACAGGACAGCTGAACCGGCCGATTTTCGCCAGCTGGACGGCGTTAAATCCGTGTGAGCGGGCTCCATGCCGGCACCCTGTTTATCCGATCAGCAATTGCATCATGCGCTAAAAGCTCGAGCAGACGGCCACGATCCCGGTGCGCGTGCAGTTGAGTCCTTCCTCGTTCCGATAATGCACGGTGCCCTGCGGCGGGTCGCAGACTGCGACGCCACCGAAATTTCGGCAGCTCATGCCAGTATCCGGATCGATGTAAGTGGACGGGCCCCCGCCGCTGCTGACGCGCGCCTTAGGATCCGGACGGTAACGGTCGACCACCCAGCCGTGGGCGCGCATGCATTGCTCAAACGGTGCCGGGTCGCCGGAAAAGTGGCTCCCCTTGGCGCCACAGGATCGTCCATCGGCGAGCTTGGCGGACAGGCTGCGCTCGTGTCCGTTGGGTCTCAGAACATCCTTGAAATGATAGCCGTCCTCAGCCTGCGCCGCGCCCACTGAAAGAATCACAAGCACGATCACCGCCGTGCCCAATCGGGTTGCTCTCGCATCAGCCATCATCAACGCGGTCCGTTCAACGCAATCTCATTCGCTTCTTAGTCGCTTCCCGACCGGAAAAGGTTTGGTCCCAAGCCCCTTGCTCTTCATCGAATAGTTCGCGCCACGCCTGAACCAATATGAACGGCAAGGCGACTAATGCTGGCCCGGACGCGATGGAGGCATTCATGCGCGCGCTGCTTGTTTGCGCCTCTGTGGGGGCGGCGGCTCTTTTGCTCACTGCGGGGTTTGCAGGTGACCGCCAACCGATCCCGTTTGGCACGCAGACCAGCGTCGACTTCTTCGTGTCGGCGTGCAAGGGCTCCGCAGACGATCTCTCCGCCGTCGCCAGGCTGGCCCAGCAGCAGAGTTGGACCTCGATCCTCGATCCTGACATTCACGATGACAGTCCCCTGAAGGTGACCGGCATGTGGAGGGTCAACCAAAACGGCCAGTCCTACATCGTATCGACCGGCATTGGCCCCGGGACGAGCACGGCTTGCCAAGTAATGTTCGACGATCTCAAGCCGCGCCGTGACGATTTTCTCAAGGGCGTGTCGAGCGCCATGATGCTCAGAGCCGAGATCGACCAGGGATCAACGAGCTGGAGGACGGAAATCTATCAGATCGAAGATCTGGCGCCGAACTTTGTGACTCTGCTGTTTGTTTCCTCACCTGACGGCAGTGTCTACCACGCATCGGTTATGGGACGGCGTTGATGGGCGCGCCAAAACATGAGGTTGAGCCATGAAACTCGCTGTCGCACTGGCTGGGGGCGTGGTTTTGGTCCTCGCCGCCGGCCTTGCTGTGTCCCTGGGGGCGGGACTGCTGCGGCACCCGCAGCCGCGCACTCAGTTGACCGTCAAGATCGACGCCGATGCGGTGCCGCGGCTGGTCGTTCGGACACTTTATGCGACTGTTCGCGACGGTATTCGAGAGCCACGCCTCGGCTTCGCATCCATTGGCCCCGCGGGCGACGCCATTCTTGTGACCATTCCGGAGGGTGTTGAGCGGCAGCAGGTGCTCGCGCGCCTCCAGGAGCTGTCGCGCCAGCCTGGACCGGCGGGCGGCGTGGACAGGTTCGCGGTCACGGATACCGATAGCGGGACGCTGCAGCTGATGCCAACGCCCGCGGCGATCGCCGAGGGCATGGCGCCCACGGTTGATCAAACCATCGATGTTCTCGCGCGCCGCATCGACAGCCGCGCGCTCAAGCCGGTATTCAAACGCGCGGGCGAGGATCGGATCGTCATCGATGTTGCGCGGCAGCCCGACAACACCAGCCTCAAGGCGCTCATCGTCGCGCCCGGCCAGCTGGCGTTTCGCTTTGTGGACACCTCCGTCAGGGTCGGAGAGGCACAGAGCGGCGAGATGCCGCCGCAATCGGAGATATTGCGGGACCGGAACGGAGGCCCGTTCCTGGTCGAGAAGCGGGTGGCGATGTCGGGCGAGACCCTGGTGGATGCGCAGCCGGGATTCGATCAGCGCACCAACGAGCCGATCGTCACCTTTCGGTTCAACGATATCGGCAAGCGACAATTCGCCCGCATCACGCGTGACAAGGTCGGCGTGCCGATGGCGGTCGTGCTCGACGGGGTGGTGTTGGCCGCGCCGATCATCCGGGAGCCCATTCTTGGCGGCTCCGGCCAGATATCGGGAGGCTTCACGGTCGAGAGCGCAAACAATCTGGCGGTCCTGCTGCGCTCAGGCGCGCTGCCCGCGCCGCTGACAATCATCGAGGAGCAAACGCTGTAGCCCGTCGCGCTGCCCCGCGTCACCACTGCGCGGATGCGCACCCCAGCGGCATCGCGGGACACGACCAGCGAAAGTTGCAGCCATCGATCGACATCGGCGCAACGAGCCGATGTGCAGGTCCCCAGTGGGTGTGCTCGACTTCGCCGTCCAAATCCTCCGGCATTTCGGGGGCCAAGCCGCCCTGGGTACTGTTGTTCCCGCCGGACTGCGTCAAGAATGCCGCTGTCCGCGCAAGCGATGCGCGAGCCCGCAGCCCAGCCCCGGTCGCGAGCCTGCCCGTCAAGCCTCGGACCACCGCGGCCGCCATCAGGTAGCCGGTCGCCTGATCGAGGGCCTGAACCGGCAGCGGAACGGGGCGATCTGACTTGCTGCGGGTCATTCCTTCAGCGGCGATGCCTGCGCTCATCTGCACCAAGCTGTCGAAGCCGCGACGGTCCTTCCAGGGGCCGGTGTGGCCATAGGCGTCAAGGCTCACGTCAATCAGTCCGGGCCGCATCGATTGGAGCCTTTGCGCGTCGTAGCCCAGCCCCGCCAACGCGCCCGGTCGGTAGCCGTGCACAAGAACGTCGGCGGCCGCCAGCAGCCGCTCGAATGTCTCGCGATCTTTGCTCGTGCGCAGATCGAGACGCGCGCAGCGTTTGCCGGCCGAAATCTCGGGAATGATCCCAGGCTCGTCCCAGTCCGGCGGATCGATGCGCAGCACCTGCGCCCCGTAGCCCGCGAGAAATCGCGTCGCCACCGGGCCCGCCAGGACCCGGGTCAGATCGAGGATACGAACGCTCCCCAGTGGGCGGCCGGGATCGATCCCCCATTGCGGTCTTTGATCGGCTTGCGTCCGCTGCAGGTGGATGATGGGCTCCGCCGCCACCGCCGAGCCCTGCGGATGCGTTGCCCATTGCGCCATGCTGCGCATGGTTGCCGCGCAGCCGCCCACTTCGACGATCGCGGCTTCCAGATCATCGGACGACCAGCGCAGGACCGCCTGCGCAACCGCGCTGCGGTCGCCCCCTGTGCCAAGCACGGCAAGCGCCGCCCGTCTGTGGGCTGGAGCGTTCGTATGCAGCCTGATCCAGCCGTCGCGGCTGCGGTAATCGCCTGCGACCGGGTCCCACGGCGGCGGAGGTGCCCAGCCGTGGGGACGCAGAGAGGCGGCAAACCACATCGACGCCAGGCGCCGATCGACCCGCACCCTTGGGGCCTCGCGGCGACTTGCTGCGATGAATTCAGCCACGGCCAGCGCGGCCGCTCCAACGGTCGCGCTCGCGAGATCGCTCACCGGGAAGGCGGAGGGCAGCGAGCCTGCGCCGGTCTCCTCGACGCGGTCGATCAACTCCGAGGGGCCGCCGAGCGCGCTCCAGATTTGCGAAAGCATGCTGCGGCTGAGGGCCATATCGGACCGTACCATGGCTGCGTACGACCGCCTCGCGCGTCGTCCGCGCGGGCCGATGCTGCGCCGTCAGGCTGCACCGCCGACGTCGGTGATGCCGATGCCGCTCTTGGGGGAATGGTCGACAGACACGTCGCAGAGAATCCTGGCGTCGGCATCGGCTCCGGTCGACGGCGAGCCACCGCCATAAGACAATGCCCTCGCGCCGCCGGGCAGTGCCCTGGCGCCGCGCACAACGGCGACAAGTCCGCAGAGAATCCCAAGGACTGGCAACAGCACGGGATGGATCCCGAGATAGATGCCGATGATGGGGCCGAGAAGGATCAGAATCGCGGTAACGAGCCACAGAAGCTTGTTCATTGCGGGACTCCAACAGGGCCGTCCGGGCACACGTCGAGCATTGGTCGCTCGTCAGGGCCGATCGGTTCGAGGAGTCGCCGGGCAAAATCGCCATCCGCATCCGGCTGCGCCATCTGATTATGACACTGTCCTTCGCCGCGGAAGCACCTCGGGATTGACGACATTGATCGGCGCGCCTGCCGCGTAGGCGTTGATCTGGTCGAAAATGTCGGTGAACTGCAGTTCCCATTCCTCGCGGGTCACATAGCCCAGGTGTGGCGTGCAGACGACGTTTTTCATTTGCAGCAAAGGGTGCATTGGGTCGCGCAGCGGCTCCTGCTCGTAGACGTCCACTGCGGCCATGCCGGGGCGTCCGGCTTGCAGCGCGGCGACCAGCGCGCCCGCTTCGATTAGCCCGGCGCGGCTTGTGTTGACGATGAGCGCGGACGGTTTCATCTGCGCAAGATCGGCCCGCGTCACGACGTTCTGAGTCTCCGGCACGAGCCGCATATGCAGCGTAATGATGTCGGCAGCCTCGAAGAAGGCCGCCTTGCTTGACGCCGTGGTCCAGCCCTCCGTGAGGGCCTTCGCCCTCGAGGCTTCGCGCGCCCAGATCAGGACTTCCATGCCGAGAGCGCGGCCATACTCAGCAACCGCTTTGCCGATTCGACCGGAGCCGAAAATCCCAAGAGTCTTGCCGCGGACAGTGCTGCCGACGCCCATCTGCCACGCACCCGCCTGCAGCGATGCCATCTGCTGGGGAATTTGCCTCATCGCCGCCAGGATCAACCCCAGGGTCAGTTCGGCGGTCGAGTACGACGGCTCGCCGGGATGCTGGCTGGAGGAGACGACGATGCCAAGCTGGGTGCACGCACCGATGTCGATATGAGGATAGACACTCCTCTGGCTGATGAGCTTGAGTCTGGGCAGCCGCTCCAACAGCGCGGCCCTGATGGCGGTCCGTTCGCGGATCAGCACCAGAACGTCGGTGTCGCGCAGCCGCTCGGCCAAATCGTCAACTGCGTCGGTGTGATCGTTCCAGACCTCGACCTGGTAGGGCGCGAGCTTCGCGAAGCAAGGCAGCGTGCGCACTGTATCGAAGTAGTCGTCGAGGATGCTGATCTTCATGGTCCCTCCGCGAACGGAACTCTAGCGCGGAAAGTTCTCCCGGCCCATGGCCGCCTGAATCCCGAGCCTGGCCATCGTCACTCTTCGTACCGCAATCAATCGAAATGGAATAATTCATCCTTCGAATGACCGTCTGTGACTTTTGCGCTTAACACGCTCGACGCACCGCTGTAAGAGCAACATCAGGTGCGGCTCACGCTGGCTGAGAGACGCGTATCGTGCTTGCCAAGGGCGTCTCCCGGCGCTATCGCGGGCGTGCCGGAGTGGCAACAGTTGGGGGTCGTCGCATGCGTCCTCGACACGCTCATGCGTTGCCGGCAACCGCCGTCTTGGCAACCCTTTCCCTTTCCGCCTGCGGCCAAGGCAACCAGTACGTGGCCCCGCCTCCCCCCAAGGTGACGGTGGCGGCGCCGGCGCAGAAGCCCGTCACGCGCTATCTGGAGGCGACTGGCAGCACCGCTGCTGTGAATTCAACCGATCTGGTGGCGCGCGTTGCCGGCTTCATCGCCGAGATCAAGTATCAGGACGGTGCGCAGGTCCCCAAGGGGATGCTCCTGTTCACCATCGAGCCCGAGCCCTACCGGGTGAAGCTCGATCAGGCCAAGGCCGCCGAGGCCGGGGCCGACGCGAACCTGAAGCAGCTGCAGACAGCGTTCCAGCGGCAGGTCGAACTGCTGGCACGCGGGAACACGCCGCAGGCGCAATATGACCAGGCGCTGGCGGCGCGCGATTCCGCGCAGTCCACCTTCGACCAGGCGCAGGCCAATACGCGGATCGCGCAGCTCAACTACGATTACACCCAGGTCACCGCCCCGTTCGACGGCATCGTCACGGCGCGGCAGGTCTCGGTCGGCCAATATGTCGGGAGCACCGCGAACCCGACCGTGCTCGCTTCGATCGTCCAGAGCGATCCGATCTATGCAAACTTCAACATCAGCGAGCAGGACGTCCTGCGCATCCGCGCCGAGATCGCGCGGAAGGGGCTGACGCCCGACGATCTGCGAAAGGTGCCGGTCGAGATCGGCCTGCAGACCGAAAACGGCTATCCGCACCAGGGAACGCTCGACTACTACTCACCGACCGTCAATCCGTCGACCGGAACGCTCGCGACCCGCGCCATTTTCCAGAACGCCGACCATGTGCTGCTGCCGGGCTATTTCGTGCGCGTGCGCATTCCGCTCGGAGAGGCGCAGAATGCGCTGCTGGTGCCCGACACGGCGCTCGGCAGCGACCAGGGCGGCCGCTACCTGCTGGTGGTCAACAAGAATAACGTGGTCGAGCAGCGCAAGGTCGAGATCGGTCCGCTGGTCGATGGCATGCGGGTGATCGCAAGCGGGCTTGCGGCGGACGATCGGGTGGTGCTGAGCGGGCTCTTGCGGGCAATTCCCGGACAGACGGTCGATCCCCAGGTTCAAGCCGCGGCGGCCGCACCCGCGCCGGCCTCCGCACGCTGACGAGCTGCCGATGATCTCGAAATTCTTCATCGAACGGCCGGTGCTGGCAAATGTGCTCGCCATTCTGATGGTCGTGGTCGGGTTGGTATCGCTCTATCGGCTGCCGGTTGCGGAATATCCCGACGTGGTGCCGCCGACCGTGCAGGTCACGACACGCTATCCGGGCGCCAGCGCCCGCACCATGATCGACACGGTGGCGCTGCCGATCGAGCAGCAGGTGAACGGCGTCGAGGGCATGCTGTACATGCAGTCCTATTCCGGCGCCGACGGCAGCTACAACCTGACGGTCACGTTCAACATCGGCACGGACCTCAATTTTGCGCAGGTGCTGGTACAGAACCGCGTCTCGAGCGCGCTCGCCTCGCTGCCGCAGGCGGTCCAGGTGCAGGGCGTCATCGTGCAGAAGCGCTCGACCGCAGTCCTGGAGTTCGTGACGCTGACCTCCCCGGATGCCCGCTACGACAGCCTCTATCTCGCAAATTTCGCCTCGATCCGCCTCAAGGACGAGATCGCCCGCCTGCCCGGGGTCGGCAGCGTGACGGTGTTCGGGGCCGGGCAATACTCGATGCGGGTGTGGCTCGATCCGAACAAGATGCATGCGCGCGACCTGACCCCGCAGGACGTCGTGCAGTCGCTGCAGCAGCAAAGCGTGGAGGTGGCGGCGGGCCAGGTCGGCGCTCCGCCGGCGCCGAACGATCAGTCCTTTCAATACACGCTCAATGTGCAGGGGCGGCTCGACGACCCGGAGCAGTTCGCCAATGTGATCGTCAAGACCGGCACTGCCGGCGAGATCACCCGGGTGCGCGACATCGGCCGAGTCGAGCTCGGGGCGCAGACCTACGGCCAGATTTTCACCCAGGACGGCAAGCCGGCGGCCGGCATGGCGATCTTTCTGACGCCGGGCGCCAACGCGCTCAACGTGGCGGGCGAGGTCGCGGCCAAGATGAAGGCGCTTTCGGCCGAGTTCCCGCAGGGCCTTGTCTACGGGGTGCCGTTCGACACAACCACGTTCGTCAGCCAGTCGATCAACGAGGTCTACAAGACCCTGCTCGAGGCCGCGTTCCTGGTGCTGATCGTCATCCTGGTGTTCCTGCAGGACTGGCGCGCCATGCTGATCCCGGCCACCACCGTGCCGGTCACCATCATCGGGGCCTTCGCCGCAATGGCGGCGATGGGGTTCACCGTCAACCTCTCGACGCTGTTCGCGATCGTGCTGGCGATCGGCATCGTGGTGGACGACGCGATCGTGGTGGTGGAGGGCGCGGCGCGCAACATCGAGAAGGGCATGAGCGGCCATGACGCCGCGATCCGCGCCATGGACGAGCTGTTCGGCCCGATCATCGGCATCACGCTGGTGCTCATGTCGGTGTTCCTGCCGGCGGCGTTCCTCCCGGGGCTCACCGGACGCATGTATGCCCAGTTCGCGCTTGTCATCGCCGCGACCGCGCTGCTGAGCGCGGTCAATGCGGCAACCCTCAAGCCCACGCAGAGCGCGATGTGGCTGCGCCGTCCGATCCCGCCCGAGCAGCGCAATGTCTTCTACCGGGGCTTCAACGCCGCCTATGCCCGGCTGGAGAATGCCTATACGCGGCTGATGGCCCGCATGGTCGGCCACAGCGGCATCATGGTCGCAGCCGCGCTCATGATCGTCGCCGCCGCGGCGCTGGGCTTTACCCGCCTCCCCACCGGCTTCCTGCCGATCGAGGATCAGGGCTATCTCCTGGCCGCCGTGCAATTGCCCGACGGCGCCTCGCTGGCGCGCACCCAGAAGGCGCTCGACCGCGTGAGCGAGATCGCGCGGGCAACGCCGGGCGTGAGCCAGATCGTGACGATCGCCGGCCTGTCGGTGCTCGACAACAGCTCGCCGCTCGCCAATGGCGGGGTGGCCTACATCATCCTCAAGGATTGGAGCGCGCGCGGCAAAGGTCAGGACCTGCTCTCGCTCTATGTCGGCCTCAACAAATCGCTCGCCCAGGTCGAGGAAGCGCGCACCATCGTGCTGCCGCCGCCGCCGATCCAGGGCGTGGGCAATACGGCGGGCGTCACCATGCAAGTGGAATTGCGCGATTCGAGCTTCGATCTCGCCAAGCTCCAGACCGTGACCGACGCGCTGGTGGCCAACGCCCAGAGCCAATCGACCATCCAGCTGGTGATCTCGCCGTTTCGTTCGAGCGTGCCGCAGTACACGGTCGAGATCGACCGGGTCAAAGCGGAGACCCTCCACCTGACCGTTGGCCAGGTCTTTTCCGCGCTCGGCGGCTATATCGGCTCCGCCTATGTGGATCAGTTCAACCGGTTCGGGCACACCTATCAGATCTACGTGCAGGCGGATTCACAGTTCCGACTGCGGACCGAGGACATCGCCAACCTGACGGTGCGCAACCAGGATGGCGCGTCGATCCCGCTCGGGACGCTCGTCACTGTCACGCCGTCGACCGGTCCCTCGCTCGTCAGCCTGTACAATCTCTATCCTTCGTCGACGCTGGTCGCGGTGCCGGTCACCGGCGTCTCGACCGGGCAGACCATCAAGCTGATGGAGGAGATCAGCTCCCGAACCCTGCCGCCAGGCACCGGCTTCGAATGGACCGCGATGTCGTATCAGGAGAAGATCGCGGGCGGCCAGCTGATCATCGTCTTCAGCCTGGCGCTGTTGCTGGTCTATCTGGTTCTGGCGGGCCAATACGAGAGCTGGTTTGCGCCGGCCTCGGTCATTCTGGCGGTGCCGCTTTCGCTGATCGGGCCGGTCTCGGTCCTCCTCGCGCTCAAGGTCGACAACAATCTCTATGTCCAGATCGGGCTCGTGCTGCTGATCGCGCTCTCGGCCAAGAACGCCATCCTGATCGTCGAGGTGGCGCGCGAGCTGCGCCGCGAAGGCAAGGCGATCGCGGAAGCCGCTGTCGAGGCGGCGCGGGCACGCTTCCGCCCGATCCTGATGACCTCATTTGCCTTCACCCTGGGCGTGGTGCCGCTGGTGCTGGCGACCGGTGCGGGCGCCAGCGCGCGCAAATC
>Ga0126381_100000874_pt1 | contig 32792 bp, 31 predicted proteins | sample PanSoiMetPlot_28_FD_96465 | JGI IMG/M metagenome (GOLD analysis project Ga0126381, IMG submission 96465) | Tropical forest soil microbial communities from Panama - MetaG Plot_28 | ecosystem: Environmental > Terrestrial > Soil > Tropical forest > Bulk soil | place: Panama | collected 2016-02-17 | reverse complement strand
CAACATGGGGACCTCCGCTATTTCTGCGGGAAAAACGGGGTATATTGGTCCCAGGGTCCAACTACAAGCACCTATGGTTGTTATCGTCGCGACGGCAGCGGCGGTATCGTCTGCGGCGGCCAGACGCAAGAGGAGAAGGGTAGCTGCGACACCTTCTAGTGGGCGCCGCGCGCACTCCTCGCCGACGAAGCTACTCGTCGTCGAGCGTGCGAAAACGACTTCGGCAACGACGGACTCACGCCCGTCTCGCCAGCGATTGCGCGGTTGGGTACGGTGCAGAGGCGGACGCTGGTACTCATTAGCACGGACGAGTCCCGCGTTCAGGCAGGCGCTGCTGGTCTGCCGGCGGCATTTGCCCGGGAAGCCTCACCGTACGACTATTACCCGTCCACAATCGCAGCTAGGTAGGCAATAGGTTGGGCGCGACATCCATGCATTGTCGCGTGGAGTCGGGATCAACGAATTTGACCTGTATTTCGTCAGTCTCTACAGAGCAAAAATCCAGCCTCCGCTCCAAGTGGTGGGACAAGCTGGTCGTTCACTGCATTTTTCACGTATTAAGCAGTTTGCCCGCTCGGTAGGGGTGTCATTGCCCATGCAGCTTTTTTCACATCGTTCCTTGCATAGCTCGCCCGCGCCATTGAACCCCCGTCCGAGTTGAGGGTTGAGATCAGTTGTTTGCGGTTCAACTGTATGTCCGAGCGAACGATAGCTGATGTTGGTCCCGTACAGCGAAGCCTGCGCTGTAAATTTGGGTATGTTCATCTCACACCTCCTATTTCATCGATCAAAGTGCGGCGACATTTCTGTCACCAGAAATGAGAACCCTCGGTTACATCGACGGGGCGTCTCCGAAAAATTGGTGCTGCGGTTACGAAAAGTGAGAATAACATTCGTCGCAAGTTCTGCGCAGCTGCCGACGATAGGAACTCATCGCAAGCACCACTGAGGTAACGCAGTCGCGGCCGTCCTGTCTAAGGATACGCTTGAGATGCGCGAACAGGATCTCGACCTTCTTGCGGTCGCTGATAGGCCTCGGCCTTCGCAGGATCGTGCGCCGCACCTCGCGCCGATTCATTGGGGATCTTCCGTCACCCACTGGCGCGCGCACTCATCCGTCCGGTCGATGGACGCCACTATGGATCGTGGTAGCATTGTTCGCGCTTCGCTGCCTCACAAACACATGATCCGCCGCCATCGTGCGCTGTTAACCATTGTTCTGTCGCTGCTGCTCGTCGGCATGCAGCTGCAGAGCCGCGTGCATGCGCTCGAGCACGTCGGCGAGATGCTGCGGCACAGCGCCGATCGTTCGCTGATTCTGCCGGTGCCCGACGCCTGCGCGGCCTGCGCTCTGTTCGCGGGCGGGGCCAATGCGATCGCGTGTGATTCGGTCGACATTACTCCTGAAGTCGCCCGCGCAGAGGCGCCATCGCGCGCGTTCGCGTCCTTCGCGCCGAACGCTCCTTCCTATTATTTAAGCCGCGCTCCGCCGTCGTCTCTCTGAGTCCTGAAGTGGCGTGCTGTCGCTCGACGGTACGCGTACTCACCAAGACCAGAGGAGAACGATTGTGTCCAGGTTCAAGCTGGCGTCCAGCGCCTTGGCTCTGGCGCTCATGGTTTCACCGGCCGCGCGCGCGGCAACCGATGCAGAGCTTGCGGAAATCCGCGAGCAGATTCGACAACTCAAGGAGCAATACGAAGCGCGCATTCAGGCGCTGGAGCAGCGGCTCAAAGACGCCGAGGCAAGAAGCGGGGCTGCGGGTGCGACGCAGCCGGCGCAAGCTCCTCCCGCGGCGGCACAGGCGCCTGCCGCGCAACCCGCAGCGGCACCCCCTGTCGCCTCCGCACCGGCAGCGTCGGGCATCGCCGCGTTCAATCCCGCAATTTCTGCGGTGCTGCAAGGCGTGTATTCGAACTACTCGCAGGATCCGAACCAATATGCGATCGCCGGCTTCGTGCCTAGCGGCGACATCGTGCCATCCAAACGCAGCTTCAGCCTGGCCGAGTCGGAACTCACGCTCACGGCGAACGTCGACGACAAGTTCTACGGCAACCTGACTTTTTCGTTGTCGCCTGAGAACACGGTCGAGGTCGAGGAAGCCTACGGCCTTTACACCGCGGCGCCGTACGGGCTTGCTCCGAAGTTCGGCCGCTTCCTCTCTTCGATCGGCTATCTCAACGACCAGCACCAGCACGCGTGGGACTTCTTCGACTCCCCGCTCGTCTATCAGGCGTTCCTCGGCGGCCAGTATCAGAACAACGGGCTGCAGCTCAAATGGGTCGCGCCAACGGAGACCTACGTGGAATTCGGCGGCGAGATCGGCAGCGGCGAAGCGTTCCCGGGAAACGATCGCAACAAGAATGGCATCGGCGACGGCAACGTTTACGTGCACTTCGGCGGCGACGTGGGTCCGAGCAACAGCTGGCGCGCTGGGCTTTCATATCTCCAAACCGCGGCTGCCAATCGCGACTTCACGCAAATCGATCTTGCTGGAAACGACGCTGCCCTCTCCTTCTCCGGGCGCAGTCAGCTCGCCATTGCCGACTTCGTGTGGAAATGGGCGCCCTACGGCAATGCGATGGAGACCAACTTCAAGCTTCAAAGCGAGTATTTCTGGCGCCGCGAGCACGGCGACTTGACTTTCGATGCGAACGGCGCGCTAGGACTCACGCAGACCGGCAACTACCGCTCGAACCAGAGCGGCTTCTACGTGCAGGGCGTGTGGCAGTTCATCCCGCAATGGCGCGTCGGTGGCCGCTACGACTGGCTCGATCCAGGCAGTGTCGACTATGGCGCCAACAACATTTACCTAGCCAACGGCTCGTTCCACCCACAGCGCTCGGCAGTCATGCTCGACTGGACTCCGTCCGAGTTCAGCCGCTTCCGCATTCAGTTCCAGCAGGCAAAGCTCAAGCCCGACTTCACCGACAACGAGCTGTTCGTGCAGTACATCCTTACGCTCGGCGCGCACGGTGCGCACAAGTTCTGAAAGGAGCAAAACACATGACCACCATCTTGCGTCTGATCATCGGCGCCGTTGCGCTGGCGCTGGCGGGCCCGGCGCTTGCCGCGCTCAACGTGTTTGCGACCGTGCCGGAATGGGGAGCTCTTGCAGAGGAGCTTGGCGGTGACAAGGTCAAGGTCTACGTGGCAACCAATGCGCTGCAAGACCCGCACCACGTGGAGGCGAAGCCCAGCCTGATCGCGCGTGCACGCTCGGCCGATCTCGTCGTCGCCACCGGTGCGGAGCTCGAGATCGGCTGGCTGCCGCTGGTCACTCAGCAGGCAGGCAATCCCGCGATCCAGCCAGGGAAGCCCGGCTACTTCGAAGCGGCTGCGTACGTCACGCTGCTGGAAAAACCGACGCGCCTCGATCGTGCCGAGGGGGATGTGCATCCGGGCGGGAATCCACACATCCAGACCGATCCGCGCAACATCGCGAAGGTTGCGGCGCCGCTTAGCGAGAGGTTAGCCCAGCTCGACCCGCCGAACGCGGCGTACTACCGGGAGCGGCAGAAGGCGTTCTCCGAGCGCTGGAGCGCGGCGATCGCCAAATGGGAAAAAGAGGCGACTCCGCTCAAAGGCGCGCAGATCGTCGTCCAGCACAAGGCGTTTACCTATTTGGAGGTGTGGCTGGGCTTGAACGAGATCGCCGCGCTTGAACCGAAGCCGGGCGTCGAGCCGACGACTGCGCATCTCGCCGACGTGCTCGCTCTGCTGCAACGCCAGCCCGCGAAGATCGTGATCCGCGCCGCGTACCAGAGCGGGCGCGCGTCCGAGTGGATCGCCGAGCGCGCCAAGATCAACGTCGTCGTGCTGCCGTTCACCGTCGGCGGCGACGAACAGGCGAAGGACCTTTACGGCTTGTTCGACGACACCATTGCGCGACTGCTCAAGGGGGTGTCATGAACTTCGGTGCTCTCGAGCTCACCATTCTCTTGCCAGCCTTTGCGGCGGGTCTGCTCGTCACCGCGACCCACGTGCCGCTCGGGACGCAGGTCCTCGCGCGCGGCATCGTGTTTATCGATCTCGCGATCGCACAGGTCGCCGGATGCGGCGTTCTCCTTGCCGATCAGCTCGGATTCGAAGCTGAGGGCATCGCCGTGCAGATCGCGGCGCTCACGGCAGCACTGGCGGGCGCCCTGCTGCTGACCTGGACCGAGCGGATCTGGCCCGACGTGCAGGAGGCAGTGATCGGCGTCGTGTTCATCCTCGGTGCAACGGGGAGCGTGCTGCTGCTCGCAAGCAACGTCCACGGCAGCGAGCACCTGCGCGACTTGCTCGTGGGACAGATTCTCTGGGCACAGCCCAGCCGGCTTGCATGGGCCGCGCTTGTATACGCGGCAATTCTCGCCCTTTGGTTCGGCTTTCGCGAACGGCTCGGTCGTGCCGGTTTCTACGTGTTGTTCGCGCTCGCCGTCACGGTATCCGTCCAGCTCGTCGGGCTCTATCTCGTTTTCGCGACGCTCATCGTGCCGCCGCTCGCAACGCGACGAATGTCTTCGAAACGGCTAGGTGCCGCGTGGATTCTGGGTGCACTGGGCTATGCAGCAGGGCTCGTCGTTTCGACGGCGCTCGACCTTCCAACTGGCCCGGTGATCGTATGGATGCTGGTCGTGCTTGCGCTCGCCGTGTATGCATTGACTCGCGGCAGCGTCATTGGAGAAACCCCTTCCTCAATCCCGGGTAGTGCGCCAAGGTCGAGGTGAAATTTGGCTTAATGCCCTCCGCACCTTAGAATTCGCTTCACATCGCGCCGACGGCCTTCGAACCGCACCCGACGGCGGCTCCCCTGTACACATTATCAGAGGTCGCCTCATGACCGTTGATGCCGATTTTGCCGAACTCAAGCAGCGCCTTCAGGCTATCGAAGACCTGCGCTGCGCCGAGGCGGTGCTGCGCTGGGACGAGTCGACCTACATGCCGGAGGGCGGCGCCGAGGCCCGCGGGCGACAGGCCGCGCTGCTCAACAGTCTCGCGCACGAGCGGCTGATTCATCCTGCCATCGGCAGGCTCCTGGATTCGGTGACACCCTGGGCAGAAGCGCAAGGGGTGGATTCCGACGCGGCGGCGCTAGTGCGCGTGACGCGGCGGGACCACGAGCGCGCTACACGGGTCCCCCCCGCGTTCATGCGCGAGCTGACCGAGCACGCTTCCGGGTCCTACCACGCATGGCAGCGGGCGCGACCCGCCAACGATTTTGCGACCATGCGCCCGCTGCTGGAGAAGACGGTCGAGTTGAGCCGCGAGCTGGCCGCGTTTCATCCCGGATACGCACATCCTTTCGATCCGCTGATCGATCTCGCTGAGGATGGGATGACGGTGCATGCGGTGCGGACGCTTTTCACGGAGCTTCGCGCCGGCCTTGTTCCGTTGATCGACCAGATCTGCGCACGACCCACCGCCGACGACCGCTGCCTTCACGGCGATTTTCCTGAGGAAGCCCAGCGTGCCTTCGGCGAGATCGTGGTCCGTTCCTTCGGCTACAACTTCGAATGCGGCCGACAAGACAAGACGGCACATCCGTTCATGATCAAACTCGGTCGAGGCGACGTCCGCATCACGACTCGGTATCGCAACGACGATCTCGTGGACGGGTTGTTCTCGACATTGCACGAGGCCGGCCACGCCATGTACGAGCAGGGCATCGATGGCGCTCTCGACGGCACGCCCTTGTTTCACGGCACGACCGCGGGAGTCCACGAGAGCCAGTCGCGTCTGTGGGAGAACCTAGTGGGGCGCAGCCTGCCGTTCTGGGAACACTGGTATGCAAAGCTCAAAGCCAAGTTCCGGAGCACGCTCAACGGCGCGGACATCCACACGTTTTACCGTGCGATCAACAAAGTCTCGCCCTCTTTGGTCCGGACGGACGCCGACGAAGTGACGTACAACCTGCACGTGATGCTGCGTTTTGATCTCGAACTCGAGATGCTGGAAGGCAAGCTTGCCGTCGCCGATCTTCCGGAAGCGTGGCGGGCGCGCATGAAGGCCGATGTGGGCGTCACGCCGCCCGACCATCGCGATGGCGCGCTGCAGGACGTGCACTGGTACGGCGGCATCGTCGGCGGCGCGTTTCAGAGCTATACGCTGGGCAACATCATGAGCGCGCAGTTTTTTGCGGCGGCGCGCAAAGACTTGGGCGATCTCGATGGCCAGATCGCCCGCGGCGAATTCGGTCCGCTGCGCGGCTGGCTGACGGACCACATCTACCGCCACGGCCGCAAATTCACGGCTCCGGAGATCGTCGAGCGCGCAACCGGAGAGCCGCTGTCAATCGCGCCGTACCTTTCGTACCTCAACAACAAGTACCGGCCGCTGTACGGGCTCTAGGATCGCCGTAGCGGCGCCCCAAGCCTCGCTCTACGAAGCGATCGCGGCTTCGATTTCCGCAAAGGTGCGCGCGATGTCGTGTACTTGTTGCGCCGGTATCCCGAGCTGTCGCGCGATCTGCGTCAGCGAGAAGATGCCGCGAGCGATCCGCTGTGCTGGCATGTCCGCGCTGGCTTCGATGACCAGCGCGTGCTGTCGGCCGCCGCGTTTCAACGTCGCGATTATATCGCCGACTCGAGCGCGCACGACATCGTTCAAGTCGAGAACTTCCAGACTGTCCGCTGGCGTCATGATGTCGCCGACCACGACTTCGTCGTAGCGAATGCCACGTCCTTGTGCGAACAGGATCGGTCGTTCGCCAAGGATATCGGTGGAAGTTATCAATCCGAGCAGCCGCCTCGCCGCATCGATGACGAACAGGGCGCGTACGCGGTGCGCAATCATCACCTGATTGGCCTGGGCAATCGATTTATCCGGGTCGATCGTCACGGCACTTACCCGGCGCAGATCAGTCATCACGTTGGTCGCCGGAAATTCGAGCTGTACCGGCGCGGCAGTGCTTGGGAGAGGTAACGAATACCCTTCTCCTCGCTTCGCTTTGAAATGCGGCAAGGGGACATAGTCCCCGGTCATCGGCTCGGGAGGGGAATGGCTTGGCGCGCCGACATCGCGATGAGCCTGGAAAAACATGAGCTGCAGGAAGTAGTCCTTGCGCTCTTTTGCAGCGGATGACTCGGGCGTCGGCGCAGTGGCAGCCGTAGCCTGGCGATCATCGATTTGCTTTTTGCTCATGGCGAACCCTCCTCGAAACGCACCTCTATCTTAGACGCAGCCTACCGGATTGGTTCAGGGCGAGCGAGTCAGGCCTGGCGTCGAAACCCCGTGAGCGGCCGTGTCTCGCGTTGACAGAAACGCCTGACTTCTTCGACTACCCGCTCCACGTCGCCGTTTTGCAGCTCCGGATACATCGGCAAGCTCAACGCCTCGCCGGCGGCCCGCTCGGAAAATGTGAGCCCTCCACGCGCGACCCGCTGCGCATAGGCAGGTTGCAAATGCACAGGCACTGGATAGTGCACAAGTGTAGCGATGCCTTTGAGTTGGAGATAGTCCTGCAAGGCATCGCGCTTCGACGATCGAACCACATACTGATGGTATACGTGTTCCGCGCCGTCGTGGACTGCCGGCAGTGTGACGCCCTCTCCTGCCAGTCCGGCTGCATACAACGCCGCGATCTCCCGGCGCCGCTGATTGTCGCAATCCAGATAGACAAGCTTCACTCGGAGCACTGCCGCTTGCAACTCGTCGAGGCGAGAATTGAATCCGGGAGTTTCGCTCACACGGTGCTCGCCCCACCCGTACTGACGCAAGGCGCGCGCGCGTTTCGCGATGTCATTGCTGCTTGTGACGATGGCGCCCCCGTCGCCAAGAGCGCCGAGATTCTTGGTCGGGTAGAAGCTGAACGCGGCCGCGTCTCCCCAGGTGCCGGTCTTGCGTCTCAGCAGCGCAGCACCGTGTGATTGAGCACAATCCTCGACGATTGCGAGTCCGTTGTTCCTTGCAATGTCGATGATCGCCGGCATGTCTGCGGGATGGCCGTAGAGATGCACTGGCACCACCGCACCGGAGCGCCCTCGCCCGTGCAGGCGAATCGCTTCGTCGAGTCGACTCGGATCCAGGGTGAACCTTGTGGGATCGATGTCGACGAGAAACGGCTTTGCTCCGCTGCTCTCGATCGCCGCTACTGTCGCCACCGCCGTATGCGAAGGCGCATAAACGACGCTACCCGCTCCGATGCCGCACGCGCGGAGCGCGAGCTCCAGGGCGTCGGTTCCGTTGGCGACACCGACTGCGTGGCGCACGCTCAGATAAGCGGCAAACTCTCTCTCGAACGCGTCCACTTCGGGTCCGAGAATGTAGCGTCCGCTTTCGAGGACGAGCCGGATGGCCGCGTCGATTTCCGTCTGGCGGGCTCTGTAGGACGCACCTGGGTCGATCTGCCGGACGTCGAAGGAGGTCACAGGTATTTCGCCAAGTGGTCCCGGTAGTAGCGAATTGTGCGTTCCAGCCCCTGTTCGAGGCTCACCCGCGGGGCCCAACCGAGGTCGTTCGCGATCACGCGGTAGTCGGCATAATAATCGCCGATGTCGATGCGTTTGCGCTCCGCCGGAAACGGGCGTACGGAATATGCACCGCTGCCGTTTGCCGCAATTGCGATGTCCGCCGCTTGGACTAGCGTCACCGCTCGGTCGCCGCCGATGTTATAAATCTTACCGTTGGAAATGTCCGTGCTCGCCGCGAGCAGGAATGCTTCAGTCATGTCATCAACGTAGGTAAAGTCGCGCCACTGCTCTCCTCCCCAGACTTCGAACGGCTGTCCCTCGACCAGCAGTCGAATCCACAGACCGAGAAACGTCTGCCGCGCATCCTTGACGCGCATGCGTGGGCCGTAAGTGTTGGTGAGGCGCAACGCGCATGTCCGCAGGCCATAAACGCTGTTGTAGAGGATATGGTACGACTCGCCGGCCATCTTGTTGATGCCGTTGATGTCGACCGGTCGCACTGCATGCCTTTCGTCGACGGGAAGATAGTCGGGCGTGCCGTAGACCGGACGCGTGCTCGCGAATACGACTTTGATCGCAGGATTGTGCTGCCGGCACGCCTCGAGGATGGCCAGCTGAGCACGTGCGTTGATATCGAGATCGACGAAAGGCTCCTGCATGGAATCCATGTGGCTGGTCTGGCCGACCAGGTTGAACAAGTAGTCCTGATTTACGACAAGGCGCTGCAGGTTTTCCTGATCGCGCACGTCGCAGATAGCAATTTGCAGGCGACTCTCGACGCCGTCCACATTGAACCGGTTGCCGCCGTGCTGCGGAACGAGATTGTCCGCGAGCGCGACACGTGCTCCGGCTTCGACCAGGGTGCGCGCCAGATTTGAACCGAGAAAGCCCAGGCCTCCTGCAATGAGCACTCCCTTGCCCCGAAAGTGTGCAGACGCAGGTGCGGAGGGAGGCGTCATAATTGGTTACAAAAAAGAAAAAGCGAGTCCTGACCTCAACGGATCGCCAATAGACAACCGCATTCCGGTACATCGGATTGGAACATGAGCGAAGCGCGAACTCAAACCAGCTTCGAAGCCGTTGACGCAGTGCTCGAGTGGTGCCTGCGCAACGCGCAGCGCATGGAGCGGCTTGGCGAAATCGAGCAGGCGGGGCTGTGGGGAGCCGTCGCAGCGGCCACTGCCGCCGAGTTCGGACACTCGTGGCTTTGCTCTGCACCCCTGGAGTCGCTGCTTCTGCGAGTCGGGGCGCGTCTTCCCGGGCCGTCACGCTGGAAGCGCAATGCGGGTGTGGGCAGCACCAAGCACTGGTTGCACGTATTTTCGAGATCCCAAGCTGGAGGCCATAACGCGCTCGCGCGTCGTTGGATCGCGCGCAATCCCTTTGCCGAGCTTCACAGTCTCGTATTGACAGGCCAGCCTGCTTCGGAGATGGAACCGCTTCTCGGCCAAGCGATACGCGCATCGGGAGGCCAGGTCCACTCTTTGGAAGGCACATTGTTCGAACGCGCAGTCGCACTGCGCGAGCTGGCTCTCGCGGCGGATGTCGTGGCGCTGCACATTCACATGTGGGACGTGCTCCCTTCAATCGCCTTTGCCGTTCCTGAATGCCCGCCAGTGGTGCTGATCAACCACGCCGATCACGTGTTCTGGGTCGGCTCGGCGATCGCCGACATAGTTGTCGACATTCGCGACAGCGGTCTCAAGCTCACCGGGTCGCTCCGGGGAGTGCGCGCTTCGGCGGTGCTTCCCGTTCCCTTGGAAGACCATGGACCGGCACCGCGCGATCGATCGTTCGTTGCCTCACGACTTGCCGACCGCTCGCTGCTCGAGCGCGATCTAATTCTGCTCACCATCGGCAGTCCGCACAAATATCAGCCGGTTCCCGAGCTCGACTTCGAAACGACGATCGCTCGCATCGTCAGCGCGATCCAAAATTGCGCGCTCATCTCGGTCGGCCCGGACCGCGACGATGCCCTCTGGCTCAGAATCGGCGCACGCACGGGAGGACGGGTCGCCGCTGTCGGCTTCGACGCGGACCTGGCTTCATGGCACGCGGCAGCGGATCTTTATCTCGAGGGGTTTCCTATCGGCTCGTACACGGCGCTGCTCGAGGTAGCGCTTGCCGGCCGAGCGTTCGTGCGCAAACCCTATCTCGCTCCACCGACGATACTTCCAGTGGACCGCGGTGCGCTTGCGCCGTTCGATCCTCCGCCCGATCCGGACGCGTACGCATCAGCGGTCATTGCTCTGGCCGGCGATGCGACTCGTCGTGACGCGATGGCACAGGAAGCGCGCGCGAGCGTCCTCGAACACCACTGCGGCACGCGCTGGGATGGTCGGCTTGAGCAGCTTCGGAACTCTATTCCGAAGGTTCACGAGGTTGGCTTGAGTTTTGAGCCCCCGCGCATGCCGCCAGCGCTCGCCGATTACTGGGGTGCGTTGCATGCTGCCAGCGTAAGCGAGTCGCCTCTGGCCTTCGCACAAAGGGTTGCTTACGGCCAAGGCCTGCGCCCCCGAACCGACGTCGCAGTCCAGGATGCCCTGCGCAAGCTGCAGGCGCACGCGCGCTGATTGGGTCCTAGGCGGCTCAGCAATCTGCCGCGGCGAAGTTCAGATCGAGAAGCCCTTGTATCCTTCGATGCCGATCTTGGTGACGCGGCAAGGATTGCCGGCGACAAGACTGTGCGGTGGAACAGCGTCGCGCACGACACTGCCCGCGGCCACCACGGCGTTGTCACCGATCGTTACCTCAGGCAACACGACCGCTCCCGCTCCGATCACGGCTCCGCGACCGATGCTCACATTGCCGGCGAGCACGACACCGGGACCGATCGACGCGTAGGTGCCGATTCGAGCGTGATGTCCGATGCTGGCGCTGCGATTGACAAGGACCCAGTCGCCGAGCTCGCAGCCTCCCGCCACAACGCACGCGGCATTGATGAAAACGCCCTGCCCGACAGTTGCTGAGCGCGCAACCGGTGAAGTCGGATCGATGAGGGTTGCGCCTCGAGTGAAACCGACGCGCTGCGCATCGACGAACGCCCCTCGCCGGTGGCCTGGCGTGAACAGAACACACAACACGCCGCACGCGCGCTCGGCATCGGTCAGTTCGACCGGTTGGACGACGTGTACGGCGCTTGTGACATACACACTACCCTCCATATTGCGCACTCCCGCGACGACCTCGACGTGAGCGCGAGCGCAGCTCTCCTCGGCGTCAATCACCAAGGGCGAGCCAACACCATAGAGAACGATGCGCCGGTCGCAGCGAATCATGTGGGCCCCGGATGGTTGGAATGTCGCTGGGCCGGCGGCGCTTCCTCAATACCCTGTTGCCATGTACAGAAAAACGGTAATGGCACAGCGGCAGATTGTCAAAATTTTCGACGTTGATTTGGTTACACGAAAGCGCTTGACCTTTGCTTATGCTCAGTATTACTCTGCGCACCTTCGCCGACCGCCCCCTGTGAACGAAGCGAAGGTTATCAATGCTCGTCGGTGCGGCTGACGTCAGGGAGAAATCAAGCAGTCTGTCTCGTCTGGTCGAACATCGCGCGATCCGCGGTGCCGATCATTTTCAGCAATTCAAGGAGGAATCCAAAATGATTCTCGATCGAGTTGTTCGAGCTGTTGGAGTGTCGTGTCTTGGCGTCGCGATGCTGGCGGTTGCGACGTCGGCTGCGGCCGTAGAAAAGCGTAAAGGTGTGACGCCGTTGCTGCGCCTCGGGCCGCAAGAGGCCTCGTCTTCGACGCTGAGTGCCGCCGGAGGTCCTTTGTATCTGCTCCGCACGTGCCAGACCGGACACAGTACTGCCGGCCCTGTTGTTGGCCAATGTTACGACCCGTATCAGATGCGGCTGGCGTACGGAACCGACGCTCTTATCAAGGCAGGGTACGACGGCAAGGGACAGACGATTGTCATTGTCGATGCTTTTCAGTCGCCGAACATTGTCCAGCAGCAGAACTTTTTCAACTCGTATTACGGATTGGCGAGCTTGAACGGGCTGGGTGCACCGCCTGACGCAAACCTCGGGACATTCACCCAAATCGCGCCTGACGGCTTGACACCGTTCGTCCCTGGCGACGCCAACATGACAGGCTGGGCTGAAGAAATCAGCCTGGACGTGCTCTGGGCGCACTCGATCGCCCCGGGTGCGAACATCACGCTTGTGCTGGCCAAAACGAATGACGACGCCGACATCCTGAGCGCGATCAAATACGCGGTCGACCACAATCTTGGCGATATCATTTCCATGAGCTTCGGAGAAAACGAGTCCTGCACGGGAGATGCGCTTATCGCCCAATACCACGATGTGTTCGTAGCCGCGACGCAAAAGGGCATTACCTTGTTCGCGTCGTCCGGAGACGAGGGCGCAGCTCTGCCAACCTGCGATGGAAATTCGTGGGTGAAAGCCGCTTCGCATCCCGCTGTGGATCCCTTGGTGACAGGTGTTGGTGGTACCGAACTCCAAGCCGCGGAGTGGGTGGGGTGTCCGTTCCCTCCTAACACTCCCGATACCACGACGTGCCCGCCGCAGAACCCGCAACCAGGGACCTGGCAAGGTGAGATTGTGTGGAACGAAGGGCCTCCGTACGGCGACTTCCAGGCCCAGTTCGATTCCACGATCGCGACAGGCGGTGGATTCAGCGTGATCTTCGATCAGCCTCCTTATCAGAAAGGGACCGCTGGACTTCACGGAGGTAAGCAGCGCGCGGTGCCTGACGTCGCATACAACGCCGCTGTCTTTCATGGAGTGCTGACGTATCTCAACATCCCGGGCGTACCTGTCGGCTTCTTCCGTTTCGGTGGTACGAGCGCAGGATCGCCGCAGTGGGCAGCAATCACCGCCATCGCGAATCAAAAGGCAGGCGGGCGGCTCGGATTCCTCAACTCAGCCATTTACCAGATTGGCAGGGTGAACAAGGCATATCCGGCGTCTTTCCACGACATCACCGACGGCGTCAACTCCGCGGTCGAGTTCGATTCGAACGGTGATCCTGTGAACATTGTCGGATTCAGCGGTGGACCGGGTTGGGATGCAACCACCGGCCTTGGATCACCCATGGTGCCGAGTCTGGTCGACTATCTCATCCGCTATGTCTCGCCTGGTGACGGAGTTGCTGCGATTGCGACCACCAAGCACTCGATCGGCGCGGCGCGCGTACCCGGACACATGGACCCGCACTGAGCAACTGGACGTTCCTAGCATCGGAAGGGCCCCCATCTAGGGGGCCTTTCTTTTTGACAGTGCGTACTCGGTTTGTCGGAGGATGTCCAACGCGATGTAGGAGCTATGCTGAATTATCGTGACCGCCTGGGGGCGAGACTCGCGCATTCAAAACTTCGCCAGGCACCCCGCGTCAAACTTGAGTTGGCGCGTCGGTCGCCTGTCTTGCGAGGAGAAGGAAATGAGAACTCGATGGTTACGATCGGCATTGATCGGAAGCGCATTGGCATTGGCCGCCGCGAGCGCCTCCGCCGGTCAGATTACGTTTTTCGAGCGGCCGACGTTTCAGGGTTCGTATTCCGCTACTAACTACGCGATTTCCGATCTTCAGTCTGCGGGATATAGAGACACTGCTTCCTCCGTCATCGTCAATGATGGAGTCTGGGAAGCCTGCACGGCGGTGAATTACGGTGGTACATGTGTCCAGCTCCTGCCGGGGAGCTATGCGACGCTAAGTCGCGACTTGAACGGGCGCGTTGCTTCGGTTCGTCAGGTTGCCTATACGCCCACATCCGCACGTGTTGTCATCAAACCCGATCCGCAACCGGCCGTGGTTATCGGCACAACGTCGACGATTGTGAGCCCGCCAGTCGTGACGACAGGTACGGCAACGATCGCAAATCCGCCGGCAACGGTCGTCGTCAATCCCACTCCCGCAGCGGTTGTAGTCCCCAGCTCCGGACAAGTCGTGATCGCTACGCCGCAACCGGCACCCATGCCGGTGGGCCGTGTGATCCTCTATCAGAATCCGAACTTCTCGGGTCCGTCGGCCGTGGTCGATCACAATCGAGTGGCCGATCTCGACTGGGCGCATTTCAATAACCCCGCAACGTCGGTGCGTATCCAATCGGGTACGTGGGTGGCATGCTCCGATATGGGATATCAAGGTCAGTGCCGAATTCTCGAGCCCGGCGACTACCCTGTTCTAACCGGTATTTTCGATCACGGAATTTCATCGATGCATCAGGTTTGGCGCGCTTCTTGAGCAATCAAGAAATGTCGCCAAAAACAGGGGACGACCTTACGTCGTCCCCTTCTTTTGCCCTTCGAACTACTGCTTGCAGATCTTGAAGATCACGCCGGTGCCCGGAATTTGCAGCAGCGGCCCGTTAGCGGGTGGGCCGACAAAATGGGTGTCGGCGCCGACATCGCGCACCGCACCGTAATCTACGATGTACGCGCAGCCGTCGGGACCGAACCTGACGTTGAGCGGCCGGTTAAACCCGGCCGTATGCCCGGAACTGATGAACGCCTGATCACCGGTGTCGTTGCGAGCAAAGTTCAGGATCTTCAACACGAGCGGCTTGTTGCCCTGCCCGCCGCCTTGGTCGCCCTGGTCATCACCCTGCTCGTCGTCTGAGCTCGACTGCTGATTGAAGTTGATCAGCTTGACCTCGTGACCTACCTCGGGCGCTGGGTCGGTAGCGTTCGGCGGCGAGAACCCGAAATCTCCCTCGAGAGTGTAAAGGGCAGCGCCCGTTTGCACCGGACCGCCGACAAAGGACTTGGGCACGAAATCGATCCCGGTGAACGACGAGTCCGCTGCCTCGATCGCCAGAGGTGCAGTGATCTGCTGCGGCGGGCCGGCCAGCACATCGCGGATCGGAACGTCTTCCGTCAAAATCTTCGCGAGGCTGGCCGGCGTGCAGGTATGCGTCACCGGGTCGACTACGCAAAGATCGTCGCTCGTTCCGCCAATCGGATTGAACACCGCCTGACTCGATGCGAGAAAGCCGAATCGATCGGGCCACCCGTGGTAGTCCGGACTGCCGTCGGGATTCTGTTGGGCCAGGTGTAGCGCGTCGGGTGCGTTGTTCGACGGCCGTGCGCCGCGCTCGTCGGGGCCATCCTCGCCGACGAGCATCCCTCCGGCCAAGGGATGGTTGCTTGGCGCGAAGCGGATGGCATAGCCATTTCTGTATCCCCAGGAGAAAGGCTCGATTGTGTTCGCCGGATTCGCGGAGTTGAGCTGAGCGCGCAGGATCGCGCCGTCGCAGACGCCTTTGTGCATCGCGCTGTCGAAGGCCTTGATGGTCGCGCCCGGACGCTGCACGCCGAAGGGCGAGTAGCCGCTGGTTTTAACTCCCGCGGGATGCTGAGGATCCGGGCCCGAATCAAACACGTTCTGACTCAGCACGATGTTCTGGCAGGGAATGTCCTGCTGGTTCGTGCCACCGCCATTGTCGCGACCGACAACGCCGCTGTTGGTCGTTGAGCCCTGCGACCAGTAGACCCACTTGCTGTCGAACGCGAGCTGTTCGGTCGGATGGTCGCCAGTTGGCAGCTGCGTGATGAACGGCGTGACCTTTCCCGTCTGCGGGTCGACGATCACGATACGCGAGCTGTTGTTTTGCCCTTGGGCGTGTGTCGCCTGATTCGAGTCGGTGGCGAAGAGTCGCCCTCCTTGAAGGCCGCGTTCGAAGGCGATGTCGATCGCCGGCCCTGCGGCTTGGAACCCCGTGCCTTGTGCATTAGGCTTGCCGAGAGGCCCGCGGATCAGGTTTCCATTCTGGTCGTACACCTTGATGTCAGGTGTGAACGGATTCGTAGGATCGAAGTCACCCGTTCCGAAGCTTCCTTGCTCGTTGCAGGCGCTCGGCAATCCGTGACCGGACTCCAGCACATAAACCTGGAACTGCTTCGAATTGCCGAGAAAAGCAATCCCGGTGGGCATGTTGAGACCGGAGGCGAAGACCGAGACCTTGTACCCCGGCGGGAGGACTATGTTCTGACCCTGGCCCGGATCGAAAAAGGCCGTATTGTTAGGACACAGTGGATTTGCAACGACCGCGGCGTATGCCGTGGCCGGTAGCGCGAACAATGGTGCGAGTGCGGATACCAGCGCGCGTACGCGTAGTTTTTTGGACATGATGCTAACTCCTCAGTTGCGTAATTCTTACAATCGCACGACACACATTTCCTCGCCCCCCGAAGAATTTTCCAAAAGGTAGTGTGCTCTGCAGCCCCAAAAATTCTTGCGAAAATCTTTCTATGGAGGAGCTCGTGCCGGAGGAGCACGAATGCTGCGGCGCAACCGATGCGGCCAAGGATTGATCGTGCGCACGCAATGACTCCCTGAAATCAGTGCCACACGGTGCAGCGCGTGATGGCACGTGCAATTTCACACGTACGAATCACACACAGGAAAAATGCGCGGCGCGATTACGCGCTGACCATCATCGACAGCGTTTCGCAAGCTTCGGGCGACATCGTACGCGCTCGCGTGCGATTCGCATCAGCGCAACTCAGCGCTCTCGCGGGTCGGCGTGCATCAACCGTGCCCGAACGCAAACACGTTCGCGCGTTACAACATTCCCCTCGCTTCGAGATCTTGATCGAGTTGATCAAGCTGTCGACGGATGCGGCACGCAGCCATCCTCGCGAACGCGATCTGCGCGCCGAGGCGATGCCGGCGCGTGCTGCGGCCTCGCTACTTCTTGAGCGTCGCGATTCCTCGCTGCAACCCTTCGAGGGTCAGCGGATACATGCGCGGGCCGAGCACTTCCAGCACCATCTGCGTCGACCTCGTGTACGTCCATGAGCGCTCCGGCTCGGGGTTGAGCCAGATGGCGCGGCGGTACCCTTCGATCAGTCGTCTAAGCCAGACCAGGCCCGGCTCGTCATTGATGTATTCGACGCTTCCGCCCGGCTGCACCAGTTCGTATGGACTCATCGCCGCGTCGCCGACCAGGATCATCCTCCAGTCGGGCCCGTACTTGTGCAGGATGTCGAAGGTTGGGATGCGTTCGTTGCGGCGTCTGCGATTGTCCCGCCACACGTGATCGTAGACGCAGTTGTGAAAATAGAAATACTCGAGGTGGCGAAACTCGCTCTTGGCCGCCGAGAACAGTTCCTCGCAAACGGCGATGTGAGGATCCATCGAGCCGCCGATGTCGAGGAACAGAAGTACTTTGACGCGGTTGCGACGCTCGGGAACCATGTGCAGATCGAGCCAGCCGGCGTTTTTCGCCGTGCCCTCGATCGTTCCCGGCAGGTCGAGCTCTTCCGGAATGCCTTCACGCGCGAAACGACGCAATCGTCGCAACGCGATCTTGATGTTGCGTGTGTTGAGCTCGACCGAATCGTCGAGATTGCGAAACGTCCGCTCGTCCCACACCTTGATCGCACTCCGGCTGCGTCCGCCGTCCTGACCGATGCGGATCCCCTCGGGGTTGAAACCGTAGGCGCCGAAGGGGCTCGTTCCGGCGGTTCCGATCCACTTGGAGCCTCCCTGGTGGCGCGCGCGCTGTTCCTCGAGCCGCTTCTTGAGCGTCTCCATCAGCTTTTCCCAGCCGCCAAGCGCCTTGACCAGCGCTTTTTCTTCATCGCTCAAGGTTCCTTCGATCATTTTTCTGATCCACTCCTCCGGAATCTCAGTGCGGATGTCGAAGATGCTTTCGATGCCCTTGAAGTAAATGCCGAACGCCAGGTTGAACCGGTCGTACAACGCATCGTCCTTGACCAGGCAGGTTCGCGCGAGGAAATAGAAATCGTCGATGTCGCCGGAGATGACTCCGTGCTTGAGCGCGTCGAGCAGTGTCAGGAACTCGCGCGTCGACACCGGAAGCTTGGCGGCTTTAAGGTGGAGGAAGAAGTCGATCAGCATTGCGGTGTGTCATGCCTCGAAGCTGCCCCGGGATGCGAGAGCCGGGGACGGGGACCCAGTGTCGTTCTTCAGACGACGCTGGATTCCCGTGTTCGCGGGAATGATGATTATCTACGCTCGAGCCGAAACATGAGGTGTCTCTTCACCGACGGCCATTCGCTCTCGATGATGCTGAACACCACCGTATCGCGATAGCTCCCGTCGGGCGATATCTGGTGGTTGCGCAGCACTGCGTCCTGCTTGGCCCCCAAGCGGGCGATCGCTTCGCGCGAGGCGTGGTTGAACCAGTGGGTGCGGAACTCAACTGCGATGCAGGAGAGCTTCTCGAACGCATGAGTCAGCAGAAGAAGCTTGCACTCGGTGTTGATCGCAGTGCGCTGCACCCGTTTGGCGTACCAGGTGTGGCCGATTTCCAGTCGGCGGTTCGCTGCATCGACATTGAAGTAGCGCGTGCAGCCGACGATCTCGTTAGTGGCGTTCTCGCGCACCGCGAACGGCATCGCGCCCATGCGCTCGCGCATGTCGAGTGCAGTCGTGATGTAAGCGCCCATCTTGTCCGGAGCTGCAATCGACGTGTACCACAGGCGCCATAGCTCGCCGTCGTTCGCAGCGTTGGCCAACGCGCCCTCGTGCTCGCGAGCAAGCGGCTCGAGCGTCGCGTGCCTGCCTTTGAGCGTGACCGGCTCGATGAACGCCATGAATGACTTCCGGCGTTAGCGGCCCGCGCGTGCCATGAACGCCACGCGCTCGAAAAGATGCACGTCCTGCTCGTTCTTGAGCAGCGCGCCGTGCAGCGGTGGAATGATCACCTTCTTGTCGGTGCTGCGCAGCGCTTCGGGCGGAATGTCTTCGGCGAGCAGCAGCTTCAACCAGTCGAGCAGCTCCGAGGTCGACGGCTTTTTCTTCAGCCCCGGCACGTCGCGCAGCTCAAAGAACACCTCCAGCGCTTCCTTGAGCAGCGCGCGCTTGAGCCCCGGAAAGTGGACGTCGACGATGCGAGTCATGGTCTCCTTATCCGGGAAGCGGATGTAGTGGAAGAAACACCGACGCAGGAATGCGTCGGGCAGCTCCTTCTCGTTGTTGGAGGTGATGACGACCAGGGGCCGATGCTTCGCGCGGATCGTCTGCTGCGTTTCGTAGACGTAGAATTCCATCCTGTCGAGCTCGCGCAGCAAATCGTTGGGAAACTCGATGTCGGCCTTGTCGATCTCGTCGATGAGCACCACCGCCGGCGCCGCCGATTCGAACGCCTCCCACAACACGCCGCGCTTGATGTAGTGCGCAATGTCGCCGACGTGCTCGTCGCCAAGTTGCGAATCCCGGAGCCGCGACACCGCGTCGTATTCGTACAAGCCCTGCAGTGCCTTGGTCGTCGACTTGATGTGCCATTCGACCAGTGGCCGCCCCAGCGCGCGCGCAACCTCCATCGCGAGCAGCGTCTTGCCGGTGCCGGGCTCGCCTTTGACCAGCAGCGGACGCTCGAGCGTAACCGCGGCATTGACCGCGAGCATGAGGTCTGGCGTAGCGACGTAGGTATCAGTGCCTTCGAAACGCATGGACATTCCTTTGAATCTCGCAGATCGATCGTGAATCTTAGCCCACAACGTACTGCACCAGCCAGAGCACGACCATGCCAATGCCAATGGTGAGCAGGGGATTGCGCCCGCGCCAGGCGACGATGCCCGCGGCGACCGCGGCAATGAGCTTCGGGTTCGCAAAGCCGATGTCGAGCTTGCCCGGCGCGGCGAACACGACCGCCGGCACCACGATCGCGGTGAGCATCGCGGCCGGCACGTGCTTCAAGGCTTCGGCGAGCAAGGGCGGCATCTCGCGTCGAGCGAAAAAGGCAATGAACGAAAGTCGTGCCGCATAGTTGACCGCGCCAACGGCAAAAATCACCAGCCAGATCAACTGCGATTTAGTCACGGCCGACTCCGATCCGGTCGGCGATCACTCCGGCGCCAATGCCCAGCAGTCCCGCACAGATCATCGACAGTCTCATGGGCATTGAGTCGAGCGCGATCGCGCTCACGGCAGCCGCGATGATCACGACCAGCGTCGGCCGGTCGCGCACCAACGGCGCGAGGAGCGAGAGAAAGCACAGCGGCACGACGAACTCGAGCTGCCATGCCGGCGGAATCACCGATCCCAGCAAGATTCCGGCCAGCGTCGCGAGCTGCCACATCAGCCATAGGACCGCGCCGCCACCCAGGAAGTACGAAGCGCTTTGTTTCAGGTCGTCGGCTGCGCGAAATTTGTGAATCGCCGCGGCGAAGGCCTGGTCGGTCAGTAGAAACGCGATCAAGTTGCGCCAGCGGTGATCGAGCGGGCGCAGGTACGGCGCCAGGGCAGCGCTGTACATGAGGAAGCGCAGGCTGACAACGAAGCACGACAGGACGATGACCGCGAACGGTGCGCCCGCGGCAATGAGCTGGGCGGCGATGATCTGCGCCGCACCGCTGAACATGATGAGGGACATCGCTAGTGCAGCGAGGGGCGACGCGCCAGCGCTGATCGCGCCGACGCCGCAGACAATGCCGAAAGGGAACATGCCGACGACAGCCGGAAGCATGTCGCGAACGCCCTCGGTGAACGCGGAACGGGAGAAGTGCTTGCGCATGTTGGCAAAACAACGGGCCTGCGGCGACGTCGGTCGCAGGCCCGTGCAGTTGCGTTGAATTATACCGCCTGGTCTTGCCAGGGTTTTCCGGCTAGCCCTTTACTCCTCCCGCCGTCAATCCGCCAACGACGCGCTCCTGGAATACAGCAATGAGAATACAGATCGGGACGATGGCGACGATCAGTGCGGCCGAGATCAACGGCCAGGGAAATGCGAACTCACCCTGGTAGAGCGTGATGCCCACTGAGAGTGTGCGCATGTTCACCCGATTCATCATGGTGAGGGCGAGCAGGAATTCGTCCCATGCATTGACGAACGCCAGGATTGCCGCCGTGAAAACGCCCGGGGCGGACAGCGGCACGACCACCTTGAACAATGCGCCAACGCGCGAGCAGCCGTCGATCATCGCTGCGGCTTCGAGATCCGGCGGAATGTCCTGAAAAAAACTTGCCATGACCAGCGTGCAGATCGGCATCGACAGCACGGTATACGGCAGGACAAGCGCAAGGTAGGTATTGAGCAGCCCAAGCTCGCGCATCAGCTTGAACAGCGGCACCATCAGCGAGATGAGCGGGAACATCGCCACCGCCAGCAGCAGCGACATGATTAGGTTGCGGTGCGGCAGCTTGAGTCGGGTGAGCGCATACGCGGCAAGTGCCGATACCAGTACGCACAACACGGTGGAGAGCCCCGCGACCACCACACTATTCCACATAAAGCGCAGGAGCGGCTGCGTGGTGAAGGCGGTGATGTAGTTTTCGAGCGTCGGCGCCTGCGGCAGGTAGCTGATCGGAACCTGTAAGAGCTCGGTCTCGGTCTTGAACGAGGTCAGCAGGATCCACACCGCCGGGAAGAAGCCATTGACGACGATGATCGCGGCGGCGATCCATACTACCCTGCGGGAGGAGAGATTCATGTCAGGGCTTGCTACGCCTTTGGGCGCATAGCGTTTGACACGCTCTAATCTTCACCGCCGCGTGCCGCACTGCGGCGCGTATAGCGCAGGTAGCCGGAGGTCGCGATCATGCTGATCAGGAACATCAATGCCGCCAGCGCCGAGCCGTATCCGAAGTCGAGAAAGTCCAGCGTCGTCTTGTTGATGTACATGGCGAGCGTCTCGGTCGAGTCGCCCGGTCCGCCGCCGGTCATGGCGAAGGGAATGTCGAAGGTCTGCACCGCGGTGATGGTGCGGAAGATGAGCGCGACGAATATCGCCGGACGCAGCATCGGCAAAGTAATCTCGAGGAACAGCTACCAGCGGGTCGCGCCGTCGACTTCGGCCGCCTCGTAGAGCGAGCGGGGAATCGTCTGCAGGCCTGCGAGCAGCATCAGCGCCATGAACGACGAAGCCTTCCAGACGATGGCGATGCAGATGGCCCAGAAGGCCAGCGTCGGGTCGAAGAGCCACTGCAGCGGCTCGATTCCCACCGACGAAAGCCAGTCGTTCACGACGCCCGTTTTGTATTCGAAGAACCAGCGGAAGATCAATCCCGCGAAAACCAGCGGGAGAGCCCACGGCAGCAGGAGCCCGAGGCGTACGGGCCATTTCATCTTGAACGGCTGGTTGGCAAGCAGCGCGAGCCCGAGGCCCACTAGCAGCGCACCCGGCACGGTGACCACGATGTAGAGCAGGGTCTTCAGCGTCGAATTCCAGAAGCGGTCGTCGGCAAAGGCGCGGGTGTAGTTGGCGAAGCCGACGAACAGATCCGCCCCCTGCGGATTGCTTGGGTTAGTGCTGTGCAGGCTGTTCCAGAACAGCGTCGCGATGGGATAGACAACGATGACGAGCAGCAGCAGCGCTGCGGGCATCAGCAGCAGGATCCCCAACGTGCGTTCGGAAAGATCCTTCTGCTGAGCCGGCGAAGCGCCGGTCATCGGCGAAGCAACGCGGGAGTCGGTCAGCTCGCTGATCGCAAACCTCGCTTTAGCCCCGTCGCTGTCTCACGCGACTACGCTCTCCGAGCGTCATTAGCGCGGCACCACTGAGACAGTGGCTCGCCACGCTAGCGGAACAGCGGCGTCAGCCGGTTCTTCATGTCGCCCAACGCCACGTCGGTAGTCTTGGTGCCGGCGAGGTAGGCGTTCATGTTGCTACGAATGACGTCCGAGACCTGCGGATACTGCGGCGTCACCGGCCGCGATTTGGCGCTTTCGACCACGGGCAGGGCTTCGGCAAACCAAGGATTCGCCTTGAGCACTTCCGCATCCTTATAGACGCCCGGGAACACCGGCATATGCGAAGCCAGAATCGCCTGCATCTTGGACACTTCGGGCGAAGAGAGCCAGCGGGCGAACTTCACCGCTTCTGCCTTGTTCTTGGAGAAAGCCGACACCGCGAGCTGCCAGCCGCCGATGCACGTCGCGCTCTTGCCGCCCTGATCATGTGGCAGCGTCGTGACGCCGATCTTGCCTTTGACCTTGCTATCGGCATCGTTCTCAAGGCGATTCCACACATAGCTCCAGGTCATGCCGAAGACCACGTTGCCGGCCTGCATGTCGATGCGGATGCGATCGGTTGGAATTTCGGCGATGTTCTTCGGCAGCACGCCCGACTGTTTCATGCGGCCGTAGAGCTGGAACGGCTCTTTCGCCTGCGGCGTGTCGAGATTGAGCTTGCCTTCCCTGGTGAGCTCGCTGCCCGCGCCCCACAGCGGAACGAGGTAGGTGCAGACGGTCCCCTCGATCGGCGCGCCGGCTGTGGAGAAGCCCTGCAGGTTGGGATTCTTCTCGCCGTCCATGATGATCTTGGCCGTTTCCATCATCTCGTCCCAGGTCTTCGGCACCGATCTCTTGTATTTCTCAAGCAGGTCCTTGCGGTAGTAGAGAAACTGGGAGTCGGCGAAGTACGGCAATGCGATCAGCTTGCCGTTGACCTGATCGGCCTCCGCGTAGGCTTTGAGGTACTGCGCAAGGATCTTCGGCTTGTCAGCGCCGAGATACGAATCGAGCGGCTCGGCCCAGCCTTGCGCCGCCCACTGCGCGGGACGGATCACGTCGATCAGGATGACGTCGAGCACCGAATCCTTCGACGAGAGCACTGTCGACAAGTATTGCTGCTGCGCGTCCGAAGTCGCCCCGCCCACCTCGATTTCCACTTTCACACTGGGATTCTTGTTCTGGTATTCGTCTGCGATTTTGCGCATCACATCGGGGCGCTGCTGACCGCCGGTAAAAATGCGCAGCGTTGTCTGCGCCGGTGCAGGCAGCGCGAAGGCGATTAACAGCAGCGCCGCCGGCAACATTCTGTGGAGCTTCATCGCATCCTCCTCGAGTAGTTTTGACGTCAGGGACTACCAATCCGGGCCGCGGATCGCCTTGCCCGAATCCGGATCGAACAGATGAAAGCGGTTGAGCGCGAGCGATACGCTGAGCTCCTGCCCAACCTTCAAACCAGCTTCAGGCGGAAAACGGCCGGTCATCTCGCCGGGGTCGCGGCCGGCCCCGATCCGGATCAGGCCCAGCGTGTCCGAACCCAGAGGTTCGACCAGCAGTACCTTCGCCGGCACCGGCGCCGACTCGGCGTTGCCGGAAGCGCCTGCACTGATGTGCTCGGGCCGCAGCCCGAAGGTCACGGAGCGGCCAATGTGACTCGCACATTCGGCGACGCGCTTCGTCGGCACGGGCAGATCGAGGCCTCCCGGCAAGTGCAGGGTCCGGCCGCCGTCGCCGATGCGGCATGGCAGGAAATTCATCGGCGGCGACCCGGTGAAACCCGCGACGAAATGCGCCGCGGGCCGGTTATACACCGCATCCGGAGGATCGTACTGAACGAGGTTGCCGGCTTGCAGCACTACGATGCGATCGGCCAGGGTCATCGCCTCGACCTGGTCGTGGGTGACGTAGATAATGGTGTTGCCGAGCCTCTGGTGCAGCTTCTTGATCTCGACCCGCATCTCCGCGCGCAGCAGCGCATCGAGGTTGGAAAGAGGCTCGTCGAAAAGAAACGCCTTGGGCTGGCGCACGATGGCGCGCCCCATAGCCACGCGCTGGCGCTGGCCGCCGGAGAGCTCGCGCGGCTTGCGTTCGAACAGGTGCTCGATCTGCAGGATGGCCGCGGCCTCGCGCACGCGCGACTGGATCTCGTGCGCCGGCAGCTTGCGCAGGCGCAGACCGAAAGCCATGTTTTCGTAAACCGACTTGTGCGGGTAGAGCGCGTAGTCCTGGAACACCATAGCGATATCGCGCGCCCGCGGCGGCAGCTCATTGACCACCTTGCCGGCAATCATGATCTGACCCGCGGTGATCTCTTCCAGGCCGGCAATCATGCGCAGCAACGTGCTCTTGCCGCATCCTGAAGGCCCGACGAAGACGACAAACTCTCCGGAGTTGACCTCCAGGTCGATGCCGTGAATCACCTTGTTTGCGCCGTAGGCCTTGACGACATTCTTCAAGCGCAATTCGGCCATGGCGCGTCGATGCCTTCGTGCGTCAGGCGGCGCTGGTCTGCGCCAACCCGGCATCGACTAGAAGGTTCTGGCCGGTAATTCCGCGTGCGTCGTCAGAAGCGAGGAACAGCACGCCGCGCGCCACGTCGTCTTCGGACAGGCGGAACTTCAGACACTGTCCCTCGATGAATTCACGATCGAGCTCCGGCGTGCGCCAGAGCTTCTGCTGACGCTCGGTGAGGATTGCTCCGGGTACGACCGAATTGATGCGGATGTTATGCGGGCCCAGTTCGCGCGCAAGCGTGCGCGTCAGTCCGTTGATGCCCGCCTTGGCGGTGGTGTACGCAACCATGCCGGTTCTGCCGCGCATCCACGAGACAGATCCAAGATTCACGATGCTTCCTCCCCCGGCCCGGATCATACCCGGCACCACCGCCTGCGCCGCGAAGAAATGATGTCGCAGATTGAGCGTGAGGCGCTCGTCCCAGTATTCCGGTGTCACGTCTTCGAACTTGTGGCGGTCGTCGCGCGCCGCGTTGTTCACCAGCACCGTGATCGCGCCGAACTCTTGCTCGACTGCGGAGAGCATCTGGCGCAGCGCGGAGATGTCGCGCACATCGCAGCGGTGATAACGAACTCGCGCGGGGGCAAGGCGCGAGACCAGCGCGCGCGACGGTTCGTCGGCGATGTCGCAGAAGGCAACACGGCTTCCCTGTTCGGCGAAACGGGCGACAATCGCGGCTCCGATGCCCGATCCGCCGCCGGAAATGAAGACGGTTCGATCGGCGAGGCTCGGATATACGCTTGCAGCGGTCACACTGGCCATACAGCATCCTAGCAGCAGCAGGCAAAGCCCGGCTACAATTCATGCTCGATTCGCCTCCGGAAAGCCCTCCATGGATCTCCCACTGAATCATTTCAAGCGTGCGATAGCGTCGGGAAAGACGCCGATCGGTGCGTGGCTGATGAGCGCGGCGCCGTCGACAGCCGAAGCGCTCGGCTTCGTCGGCTTCGATTTCCTCGTGGTCGATATGGAGCACACGCCCATCGACACTCCGCAAATGATCGGCATTCTGCAGGCCATCGCCGGCACGCCGGCGCAAGCCGTAGTGCGTCCGCCGTGGAACGATATGGTGATGGTCAAGCGCGCCATGGACGCGGGCGCACAGTCTCTGTTGTTTCCCTTCGTGCAGAACGCCGAAGAAGCCAAGCGTGCCGTCGCTTCCACGCGCTACCCGCCCGACGGAGTTCGCGGCGTCGCCGGGACTCATCGCGGCAGTCGCTATGGCACAGTTCCCGACTATCTCAAACGCGCGAACGAGGAGATTTGCGTGAGCGTGCAGATCGAGACGCTGCCCGCGCTGGCGCGGCTCGAGGAGATCGCGGCCGTACCCGGCGTCGACTCGATCTTCCTGGGGCCGGGAGATCTTTCGGCTTCGATGGGTTTCTTGGGCGACATCGGCAATCCGGCGGTGCAGGAGAAACTCAAAGGCGCGGCGCAGGCGTGCAAGCGGCTGGGTAAGCCTACGGGCATCATCGGCATGAACCCGGACATGGCGGGAAGGTTCGTCGAATACGGCTTTTCCTGGGTCGCGGTGGGTTCGGACCTGGGGTATGTCGTCAGCCGCGGGCAGGAATATCTCGCCAAGATGCGTGACGCGGCCGCTGGCGCGCCAGCCAAGACGCAGAGCGCGTACTGAAGAGGCTCTGCGGCGCGCGGCGCTCGTGACTTCGGCTTTCACCTGCGTGCTCGACGTCAGGGCGAGTCTCGGCGAGTGCCCCGTGTGGTGCGCCGACGACAGCGTCCTGTATTGGGTCGACATCAACGCGCCGTCGCTCAATTGCTTCGATCCGGCAACCGGCAGCAACACCGCGTGGCCGATGCCCGAATCGATTGGTAGCTTCGCGCTGCGAGCACGTGGCGGCTTCATCGCTGCGCTGCGCAGCGGCTTCTGGCTGATCGATCGCGAGGGGAAGCTCGAGCGCAAAGTCGCCGCTGCGCCCTACGATCCGCAGCATCACCGCTTCAACGACGGGCGGGCCGACTCACGCGGACGTCTTTGGGTCGGAAGCATGAACGAAAGGCGCGACGCCAATACGGCGCACCTGTACCGCCTTGATCCCGATTTTCAGCTCAAGGTGATGTTCGGCGACATCATGATTTCCAACGGTCTCGGATTCAGCCCTGACGGGCGTACGCTGTATCATGCCGACACTCCGACGCAGACCGTGCACGCGCATGACTTCGACGCGGATACGGGCTCTATCAGGAACCAGCGCGAGTTCATCCGCTTTGCCGCGGAAGGCGATCGTCCCGACGGTGCAGCGGTAGATCGCGACGGCTGCTACTGGAGCGCGCTTTACCGCGGCGGCAAGGTCGTGCGCATTTCCCCGGCAGGCAGGCTCCTCGCTGAATACCCGCTGCCCGCGATGTGTCCGACCATGTGCGCCTTCGGCGGCCCCGATTTGAAGACGCTGTACGTGACCAGTGCCCGACAGATGCGAGATGAGGCAGAGCTCGCGCGTATGCCGCTGTCGGGTGGTGTCTTTGCGATGCGCGTCGAAACGCCGGGACTGCCCGAGCCCAGGTTCGCGGGATAGGCTCTCGCAGCGCTCTCGGCGAAAACGGACAAAATGAACTTCGATTCGACCGCATATATTCGTGTCGATGCATCCGGGGGCTTAGGCGCCAGCGCCTCGGGTGCGTCGTTTGCCACCAGCACCGGCGACATCCTCGAGGTCGCGAGCTTCGGGCCGGGCGTCTTCCGCCTTCGCGTCGGTCCCAACACCCGGCCCGACTACGGCCTAGTGCAAGGCCGCGCCCAACGCTGCGACGTGGCGCAACCCGCGCCTGGCCAGTGGTCGTTCACCTCCGGCAATGCCCGCCTGGAACTGCATGGCGCGCCGTTATCGATCCGCGTGCTCGTCGACGATCGTCCGGTGCTGAACTCGATCACCGACGAGCACTTTCGCGGTTTCACGCGCGTGCCGGTGATCGGCCGCGCGCGTCAGGGCCAGCAATGGGTCGCTGCGGTGGCGCTCGCTTCGGGCGAGCCGGTGTACGGACTGGGTGAGAAATTCGGACCCTTGAACAAGCGCGGCCAGATTGTCGTGTCGCAGGTCGAGGACGCGCTGGGAGTGAACACGGGACTCGCGTACAAGAACGCGCCGTTCTGCTGGAGTCCCGGAACCGGCCGCGGCGCATGGGGTGTATTCGTGAACACGCCCGGACGCGTTATCCACGGCGTGGGCCATCCCGAGTGGTCGCATCGCAGTTACGCGGCGGTGGTCGACGACGAGGCGCTGGACTGGTTTCTCATCGCGGGCCGCGATCCGGCGCAGATCATCGAGCGCTATACCCAATTGACCGGCCGCGCCCCCGACGTGCCGCTGTGGGGAATGGGCCTCTGGGTATCCAAAGCCTACTACCGGACCCCCGACGAAGCGATCGCAGTGGCGGCCAAGCTGCGTGCGCGCCGCATTCCTTGCGATGTGCTCACGCTCGACGGCCGCGCCGCGTGGGACACGCACACCCGTTTCGATTTCCGCTGGGATCAACAGCGCTTTCGGGATCCCGCGGCGGCGCTGGCGAAAATGAAGGAACACGACTTACGCATCTGCGTGTGGGAGTATCCCTACGTATCGATTCATTCGCCGCTGTTCCATGACCTTGCCGCGAAGCACTATCTGCTCAGAACGCCAGCGGGAGATCCTTACGTCATCCGCTGGGACACCTCGCCCGGCACTTCTCCGTTCGGCGATGTGCTCACGCCACTGCCCGAATCCGGCGTAGTCGATTTCACCAACCCCGCGGCGTATGCGTGGTGGCGAGATGCGCACGAAGCATTGTTTGCGGCCGGCGTGGATGTGATCAAGAGCGATTTCGGAGAACAGGTACCCGACGATGCGGTGGCGTTCAACGGCGACCGCGGCCGACGGCTGCACAACGTCTATCCATTGCTCTACAACCGCTGCGTCTACGAGGCGACGCGAAAGTTCGCCGACGGCCGACACGGGCCGCCGATGGTGTGGGGTCGCGCCGGCTGGACCGGCAGCCAGCGCTATCCGATTCAGTGGGGCGGCGATCCGCAGAGCGACTGGGAAGGTCTCGCCGCCAGCATTCGCGGCGGGCTGTCGTGGGGCATGAGCGGAGCGCCGTATCATGCGAGCGACATCGGCGGCTTCTATGGATCATCGCAGCCTTCGGCCGAGCTCTATTTGCGCTGGCTGCAGATGAGCGTGTTCAGCTCGCACATGCGGGTCCACGGCATCGGCGCGCGCGAGCCGTGGGCATTTGGCGAAGAGGCCGAGGCGATCGCCCGAAAATGGATCGAATTCCGCTACCGATTATTGCCGTACTTGAAGCATGTCATTGCGCAGGCCGTCGCGTCGGGCTTGCCGGTGATGCGCGCGATGCCGCTCGCGTTCCCTGCCAATGCGCTGACCCGCTCCTACGAGACCCAGTTCATGTGCGGCGACGCATTGCTAGTCGCGCCGATCGTCGCTGCCGGCGGCGAAGTCGACGCCGCGTTGCCGCCCGGTGCCTGGTACGACCTTACGACGCGTCAGCGGATCGCCGGCAGACAGGTGATCCGCTACCGCGCCGCGCTCGATCGCTTTCCGGTATTCGGCCGCGAGGGCTACGCGCTACCGCTCGGACCCGTCGTGCAGCACACCGGCGAGATCGACGCAGTGACGCCACTGAATGCCATGTATGTGTTCGGATCTCCCACGCAGCCATTGAGTGACTTCACGCAGGTGCGGATCACATTGGCTGAAGGTAAGGCCGCCGTCGCCGCCGCGCCCGAAGTGAACGTGGAGATTTTCGGCGACGCAGCCGGTCTGCAGGTCCAACCGCTCTAGCTCAAAAAATGCGGCCAACGCCGCTCATCGCCGTCACCGCCGGTGAGCCTGCAGGAATCGGTCCCGATCTATGTCTGCGCCTCGCCGAGCGCAACTGGAATGCTCGGCTGGTACTGCTCGGCGACATCGAACTCTTTCGCGAGCGCGCCCGCAGGCTGGGTGCCGGGGTGCGCCTGGTTCCTTATGTGGCGAATCGAACGGCCGCTTCCGGAGCCATTGAAGTCATGCATTTTCCGCTGTCGGTACCGGCTGTCGCCGGGCAACCCGATCCTGCCAACGCCAGGAACGTGCTGGCGATCCTGGAAGCGGCGGCAAGCGGCTGCATGCGAGGCGAATTCGCGGCAATGGTTACCGCACCCGTGCACAAGAGCATCATCAATGCGGCGGGCGTTCCTTTCACCGGACACACCGAGTTCCTGGCGCAGCGCACGGGCGCGGCGAACGTGGTGATGATGCTTGCCGGCCGCACGGCTCAAGGGTGGCTGCGGGTCGCGCTGGCGACGACGCATCTCCCGCTCTCCGCCGTTCCCGAAGCGATCACGCAAGATGGCCTCGAGCGTACCTTGCGCACGGTCGCTCAGGAGCTCGTCGCGAAGTTCGACATCGCCGCTCCTCGCATCGCTGTATGCGGGCTCAATCCGCACGCCGGAGAAGGCGGCTATCTTGGCCGGGAGGAAATCGACTTGATCGATCCGGTCGTTGCAATGGTTCGCAATGAAGGCGTCGACGTCACGGGACCCTTGCCCGCCGACACGGCATTTGTTCCAGCGACTGCACAGCGTTTCGATTGCATCGTCGCCATGTATCACGACCAGGGCCTGCCGGCACTGAAGCAGGCAAGCTTCGGGCATGGCGTCAACATCACCCTCGGTTTGCCCATCGTGCGCACTTCCGTCGATCATGGCACTGCGCTGGATCTCGCTGCCGACGGTGCCGCGGCGCGCAACGCGGATCCCGGGTCGATGTTCTCGGCGATGGAGCTGGCCATCGAACTGGCCGGCCGGCGCGCCCCTTGATTGAATGCGCTAAGGGTCGGCGGCATGATGGGAGTCTCCAACTACTGGAAGAGGGTCGCCGCGGCGCAGGCCGGGGCCCAAGTCAATCGTCCTAAACTGGATCCCGGCTATCGCCGGGCTGACGTTCAAACTGTGCCGCCCCCCACCTATGCATGACGCTTTTCTCACCCACGCACGCGCCATCGTCGATCAGATCCGGGCGGACGGCTTTTACAAGACCGAGCGAGTCATCCGCAGCCCGCAGTCTCCTCACATTCGACTCGCGGACGGCAGCGAGGTCCTCAATTTCTGCGCCAACAATTACCTGGGTCTGGCCGACGACCCCCGTCTCATCGACGCGGCGAAAAGCGGGCTGGACGAGCATGGTTTCGGCATGGCGTCGGTTCGCTTCATCTGCGGCACTCAGGACGTGCACAAGGCGCTGGAGAGCGAGCTGTCAGGTTTTCTCCATACGGACGACGCCATCCTCTACTCGAGCTGCTTCGACGCCAACGGTGGACTGTTCGAGACGTTGCTGGACGAACAAGACGCGGTGATCAGCGACGAACTCAACCATGCCAGCATCGTCGACGGGATCCGCTTGTGCAAAGCCAAACGCTATCGCTACCGCAACAATGACATGGCGGATCTCGAAGCCAAACTGCGAGAAGCCGATGCCGCAGGAGCGCGCTTCAAGCTGATCGCCACCGATGGCGTGTTCTCGATGGACGGCATCATCGCCGACCTCAAGGCGATCTGCGATCTCGCCGATAAGCATGGCGCGCTGGTGATGGTCGACGATTCGCACGCAGTGGGCTTTGTCGGCTCCGGAGGGCGTGGAACTCCCGAGGTATGCGGGGTCGAAGCCAGAGTGGACATCCTCACCGGGACGCTGGGCAAGGCGCTCGGCGGAGCGTCCGGCGGCTACACGGCCGGGCGGAAGGACATCGTGACGCTGTTGCGGCAGCGCTCGCGGCCGTACCTGTTCTCCAACACGCTCGCGCCTTCGATCACCGCGGCAACGCTTAAAGTGCTCGAGTTGCTGCGCGGCGGAGAGGGTGAGGCGCTGCGCCGACGCGTGCGCGAAAACGGCGAGCGCTTTCGGCGTGCGATGGCCGCGTTGGGGTTCTCACTGGTGCCCGGGCAACATCCGATCATTCCGGTCATGCTCGGCGATGCGGCGCTTGCGACGCGCATGGCCGACGCGCTGCTCTCCGAAGGCGTATACGTGATCGGCTTTTCCTATCCTGTTGTGCCCAAGGGCAAGGCTCGTATTCGCACGCAGATGAGCGCCGCGCACACGCCGGAGCAGATCGACCGGGCAGTGGAAGCCTTCGCCAAGGTCGGCAAGGCGATGGGCGTGATTTCCTGACCAAACTTCATAACAAACCATGGAACGACTCCGCGCATGAAAGCTCTCGCAAAACTGGAACGCGCTCCCGGATTGACCCTCACTCGCGTCAAGAAACCCGAGGTGGGTCATAACGACGTCATGATCCGCATCCGCAAGACGGCGATCTGCGGCACGGATCTGCATATCTGGAACTGGGACGATTGGGCGCAGAAGACGATCCCGGTCCCGATGCAGGTCGGCCACGAGTACGTCGGCGAGATCGTCGAGATCGGACAGGAAGTTCGCGGATTCGCGATCGGTGATCGCGTGTCCGGGGAAGGTCACATTACCTGCGGATACTGCCGCAAT
>Ga0126381_100000873_pt1 | contig 32794 bp, 34 predicted proteins | sample PanSoiMetPlot_28_FD_96465 | JGI IMG/M metagenome (GOLD analysis project Ga0126381, IMG submission 96465) | Tropical forest soil microbial communities from Panama - MetaG Plot_28 | ecosystem: Environmental > Terrestrial > Soil > Tropical forest > Bulk soil | place: Panama | collected 2016-02-17 | reverse complement strand
ATGTCCAACACCTGTTCGGTGTCATCGCAACTGCCTGTGCAGCTTAAGCTGGAGCCGTCGACTGATACACCCTGCACCGGAACCGCGAGCGGCGGCCCAACCTTACTGAAGTAGTTGTTTACGTCATTGATGTCGTAACCCGCGAACTCAACCAGCCCCAATGACTGCCCGCTCCCGTCCAGAGCGGACCCTCCGTAGTAGGCAATACGCATGTCGCTGCCGAGGAAATAGCCATTGGGCCCCGATCCAGTGGCTGACGGACCGCTTCTGGCATCGGGTGACTGTTTCAAACTTGCCGGATGCGGCATCGAGAAGCTATCGAGCCCGCTGACGTGCCACAACGGATTCGCCAGATCAACGGTCGGTTCGCGGTCTGGAGCGTAGAAGGTACGACTCTCGGTCGGATGCTGATATGCCCCCAAGGTCACATGAAATGCTTGCTCGACGTTCGCAACGGATCCGACGACATTCACGAGCATCCGGTTTGGCGCAGTACCCGTCACGGTCAGGTGGTGTGCCTGGGCGAAGTGGACGACTTCGTCATAGTCGGCCTGTGAGGGCCCAAACCGCTCGGTGAACTGCTCTACGCTGAGAAACTGGTGATACGAGGGGCTATTTGGGTCGTAGAGCCGCTGTAGTTCCTCATCCAGTTCGGCCTCGTTACGCAATGGCAGAGCAATGCTTAGCTTTAGCGACTGGGTTGCTGGAAGCCGGCCTACGAAGGCAGCCTGCCTGGCCGAGACCTCCTCACGCATATGGTGCGTTCGCATCGAGCGGGGTTGCGCCTGCGCCTGAATCTGGATGAGAGAGATAACTCCAATAAACAGAACAACTTGCCTGCGTGCAACTGTTGCCAGACTGCCAGCTTTCGATCGCTGCATGGTCGACACCCTTCGCGTTCATCTAATGAAACTTAATGGGAGCGACAATACGCGGTCGGAAATCGCGAGTCAACTGAAAGTTGAACGGTGAATTTAAAGCGGTGAATTTAATTAGAGTCGTCAGGTAGCAGATGTTGCGGCAGATCCCAGATCGTTGCCTTACCGTCGACGTAGTCGATGCGCCAGATACGGTCAAACTGCTCGTCGGGCCAGGTCTCGGAGGGCGGCGTTGCACTTAGAGACCGAGCCAGGTTGGGAATCGTCCCGTGGTGCCACGCGACAAGGACAACCTTTCCGGCGTATTTGCCGCTCAGAAGGGTCTTCGCAAGCTCGGCGTAGTCGTCGTTGGAGATGCTGCTGTCGATGGGCAGGTGGAGAGCCTCCGCCAGCGGCGTGACCGTCTCGACGGGACGATTGGAGTGGGCGCTGACATGGGTCGCGAAGATGACCTGCGGGGTCGGCAGGTCAGGGCGTGTGCCAGCCGGAACGAAGAGATCGAGCAGGCGGGTCGCGCGTTTGAAGCCGGTTGGAGAGAGATCGCTCTGTCCGTCGGTCAGTTTTTCTGCATGACGAAAGATGAGGATTGTTGCTGGTGGCTGCCCGGCAATCGGGACTGGCGCAGCCACCGGGCGCGGTGCCTTCGATGCTGCTTGTTGTGCTTGCAATAGAGGAGCAGTGATGAGGAACAAAGCCAGAGGGACGAATCTTGGGGTACGTGCAGCAACGAGCCGGATCATATTGTCAGAATGCTGGAGATGATTCGGGGCTTTATTAATGGAATGAGAATTGTGGGCCCACCGGCTCGAAGACCGCAGTTTCCCTCAAAATATTCAGGACTGAAATGGTCCGAATGATTGACGACCAAATTAGTCCTCTTTAGACTAGAAGGTGGAATCCGGGGCAGGTTAGAAACCCCGTCAGTTGGCAGCCATGACCCCGTTTTGGGGCTTTTCGGGAAAGAGAACCACCTTATGTTGCAGGCATTTATCATCACCCTCCGCGAAGGAGTGGAGGCGTCGCTGATCGTCGGGATTGTATTTGCCTATCTTACAAAAATCGGCCGCAATGACCTGAAAAAGACGGTCTTCTGGGCCATGGGAGCCGCGATCGCAGCCAGCGTGGCGGGCGCAATCGTGATGGCCCGGCTGCAACTGAATACAGACATCTTCGAGGGTTGGGTGATGCTGGCGGCGGCATTCTTCGTCATCGGCATGATCTGGTTCATGCACAGGGGCGCCCGAACGATGCGCGGTGACATCGAGCAGAGGGTGGCAAAGTACACTGGCGGCGAGAACGGGGTCTCGAAGATCGGGCTCTTCTTCTTCGTATTTCTGCTGGTGCTGCGCGAAGGCGCCGAGACGGTGCTGATTCTCTCGGCCGTAACCCTGAACTCGACAGAACTCCTCAGTTTTACTGGAACACTGCTCGGAATCGCGGTTGCGGTCGTCTTCGGCGTACTGTTCGTGCGCGGCAGCGTTAAGATCAACCTGCAGCGCTTCTTCCGCGTGACAACGGTCATCCTCTACTTCGTCGCGTTTCAGCTCATTGTGAGCGGACTGCATGAGCTGAGCGAGAACGGCGTGCTGCCTTCGAGCACAACGGAGATGCGCCTGATCGGGCCGATCGTGCGCAACGATCTCTTCTTCTTCGTGACGATGCTCGCCTTGGCCGGGTTGATGATCCTTATGGAGTACCGGCGCCGCGCTCCCGTGGCCCTGCCCGAGAACGCGACCGCCGCCGACAAGCGCCGCGCGCAGTGGAGCCAGCGCCGCGAGAAGATGTGGATGAACGCAGTCGTTGTGACGAGCTTCGTCTTCATCTTCCTGTCGACCGCGGAGTTTATCTACGCGAAGAGCACGACGGCTCTGTCTCCTACGACTCCCGTCACGCTGGTGGGGAGCCAGGTGACGGTGGACGCCGCGCAGGTGAATGACGACAAACTGCACCGCTTTGGCGTTTACATGGATGACGGCAAGGGTGGGAACGTCGAGGTACGGTTCCTGCTCTTCAAGAAGCCGGACGGCAACATCATCGCGGTGGGCGATGCGTGCAGGATCTGCGGGCCAGTCGGTTTCTACATCGGCAGCCAGGGAATTACCTGCAAGATGTGCGCCTCGCCGTTGAACGCCGCGTCGATGGGTCAGGAGGGCGGATGCAATCCCATTCCTCTAAAGAGCTCGATTGCGAGCGGAATTGTGACGATCCAGGCTGCGGACCTGAAGGCACTGGTTCCGGTGTTTGAGCGCTAGGTGGGCCATGTTCTTTCGTCTTCTCATGGAGAGCTTCAGGCGGCAACGGCGGAGGAAGACGCTTGCCGGACTGGCGATTCTGCTGGGGACGACGGCTGTTACGGCAATGCTGGCCCTCGCGACCTCGATCGGGGACCGCATTCACCAGGAATTGGCTGTTTATGGCGCAAACATCATCGTCTACCCGAAGGCTGAGCAGCTTGAGGTAAAGGTGGGTGGCGTGGATGTGAAGCCGGCTTCGGATGGGGCTTATTTGAAGGAATCGGACTTGCAGAAGCTGCGGGGGATTTTTTGGGCGAACAACATTACGGGAATTTCCCCCGAATTACCGCTACGCATGGATGCAACAGCAGCTGGCGGCGCTCCGATGGTTGCGGATGCCCTGGGTCTGTGGTTCGATCATTCGCTCTCAAGCGGCGGAAACGCTTCGCTTGTTACCGGAGCACCCCAGCTGCATCCTCTCTGGAAGCTCAAGGGGGAATGGCCGAGAGAATCTTCCGTCGAACGCGGCAGCTCTGATGCTGTAATCGGCAGTTCTTTAGCTCAGCGGAGTGGTTGGAAGATCGGCGATGTAATCTCCAGTTTTCCTTCCATGCCGGGTGGTGCAATACCGCCAGCAAGCGCCTCTCCCTATTCGCTGCACATTGCTGGAATCGTGAGTGGTGATTCCGGAATTGAAGATACCCTCCTATTGCCGTTGAAGGCTGCGCAACTGCTCTCCAATAAGCCCGATGCAGTGAGCCGGGTAGAAGTTTCTGCACGCACGAAGCCCGAAGACGCCTTCGCCCGCAAGGACCCCGACACGCTTTCACCTTCGATGAAGGAGATATGGTACTGCCGTCCGTATGCGAACTCGATTGCTTACCAGATTCGTGAGGCGATTCCGGGCGCGCAGGCGGAGCAGGTTCGGCGCGTGGAGCAGAGTGAGGGCACGGTGCTGAAGCGCATCAGTGGATTGATGTGGCTGGTGAGCGCTGCGGCTCTGCTGGCGGCCGGGTTTGCGGTGAGCGCGGCGATGGCGACCGCGATCCTCGAGCGGCAGGGAGAGATCGGCCTGATGCGTTCGCTCGGCGCAAGCAAGGGCGCGATTGCGATGCTGTTCTACGCGGAGACAGCGATTCTGGCGGTGATCGCCGGCGGCCTGGGATATCTTCTGGGGTCAGGGCTGGCGGCGTGGCTCGGGGAGCGAATCTTCGCCGGCGATGGCGCAGCGCACGTCGCGACTTTTAATCCAGTGCTGCTGCCGGTGGTGGTCGCACTGGCGCTGGTCGTAGCGGCAGCAGGTTCGACACCTTCGATTCGGTCGGCGCTCAGGATGGATCCGGCGGCGATTCTTCGGGCGGACGTATGAAGAGCAGGCTGAGCGCGAGTGCGATACTGCGGCGGTCGCTGGTGCATCGGCGGTCGCGAAGCTTCTCAGCGCTTGTGGCTCTGACCGTCTCGGCGGCTGTGGCGACGGCCCTGCTGACTCTCTACTCCGATCTCGACGCGAAGCTCCACAAGGAGTTCCGCAGGTTCGGAGCGAACGTAGTCGTCACGGCACCCGCCGGAAAAGTCCTGCCTGCGGATGCGCTGTCGCAGGTAGAGAGCGCGGCCGGGAGCGATGCGCTGGCCGCGGAGTTTGCCTATGCAGTCGCTACAACGGACCGCGGAACCTCCGTCGTCGTGGCCGGAACCGACTTCGATGCAGTAAAGAAGCTCAACACGTGGTGGCAGGTGGATGCCTGGCCCACAGACTGTGACGAGAATGCTGCCCTGCTAGGGGAGCGCGCGGCGCAGTTCGTAGCAGACGAGAAAAACGTCACTCTCAAGTATGCTGAGAAGTCTGTGACGCTGCATGGCTTGGGGCGCCTGCGGACTGGGGGCGACGAAGACAGCCGCATCTACATGCCGCTTCCAGCATTCACGGCGTGGACTGGCGTGGGGCCCAGCGTGATCGAGGTCCAGATTCCCGGTGGCGCGGCGCAGGTTGAGGCCGCGATGACGCGGATGCACTCGGCGCTGCCCGAGATGAAGGTCGACGCCGTACGTCAGCTCGTCGAAGGCGAGTCGCGAATCGTGGATAAGACACATGCGCTAATGTATGGGGCAGTCATGCTGATTGCCCTCACAGTAGCGGTGAGCGTACTCGCGACCTTGTCGGCCAGCGTGCTCGAGCGGAGACGCGACTTTGCTTTAATGAAGGCCCTTGGAGGGTCCCAGATGCAGTTGATGGGAATGTTCCTGCTGGAGGCGCTGGTACTGGCGCTGGCGGGCGTGGCAGCGGGGTTTGTCGTCGGATCGGCGGCTGCCTGGGCGATCAGCCAGCTGAACTTTCATACGACTTCCCTGCCCTCGCTGCGGGTCCTGCCACTGGTTCTGCTTCTGAATATTCTGATTGCGGCAATGGCTGCGTTATTTCCGCTGCGCGTGTTGCGCGGGCTGCAGCCTGCGGCGCTGCTGAAGGGCGAGTGAGATGATGAGTAGTGTGATAGAGAGTCCGGTTGATCTGGAAACCCGCGATGACTGCGCAGTGATCGCGCTGCACGGTGTAACACGCGAATACGCCGGCCACGCTGGCGTGGTGCGGGCGCTCGATCACGCCTCGTTCTCGATCGTCGCCGGCGAGTGGGTCGCGATCACCGGGCCTTCCGGTTCGGGCAAGAGTACGCTGGTGAACCTGATCGGCTGCCTCGACCGCCCGACTGAGGGCAAGCTTCGCATTGATGGCGTTGACGTAGCCGCGATGTCGGCTACCGAGCTCGACCGCTTTCGCGCCGACAAGATCGGCTTCATCTTCCAGCAGTTCCACCTGATTCCCTACCTCTCGGCGCTTGAGAACGTCATGCTGGCGCAGTACTTCCATTCGATGACCGACGCGGCCGAGGCACGTGCCGCCTTGGAGCGCGTAGGACTGGGCAAGCGCGCCGAGCATCTGCCGAGTGAGCTCTCAGGAGGTGAGCAGCAGCGCGTCTGCATTGCGCGCGCGCTGATCAACAATCCGCCGATCCTCCTGGCGGATGAGCCGACAGGTAACCTCGACGCCGCCAACCAGAAGATCGTGGTTGAGCTGCTGCAGGGACTTCATGCACTGGGGCATACCATCGTGATGGTTACGCACGACCCGGAGATGGCGGCGCTCGCTCAGCGGAAGATCGCCCTGAGTCACGGAAGGGTCTTCTGCCATCCGGTGGGTGGACCGGTGATTACGCTACGGCGGTAGAAGTCCTATCGCTCACCCCAGCTCAGCTTGCTGCGAAGCACATTAAAGAGTCCGTTGCGGCGAGGTCGCAGGAGCCGCACGCTTTGCTCAGAGCGGCAGCAGACGACTTTGTCTCCCAGCTGAAGTTCGATGACATCCTGTCCGTCGATTGTGAGGTTCGTAATGCCGGGGATTCCTTCGATTTCGATGGTAACCGTCGAGTCTCCGGGTACAACAAAAGGACGGATCGTCAGCAGATGCGGACATAGGGGCGTAACGACAAGCGCGCTGACCGTGGGCATTACGATCGGTCCGCCGGCAGAGAGATTGTAGGCAGTGGATCCAGTCGGCGTGCAGACGATGATGCCGTCGGCGCGCATGGCAGCCACGAACTGCCGATCGATCTCGACCGAAAAGTCAGCCATGCGGGCGATGTCGCCCTTCGAGACGACGATGTCATTGAGGGCGTCCCAGTGTTTGATGCTCTTTCCGTCACGAACCAGCTCGGCGTGCATCATGTCACGTTGCTCGACCGACGCACAGTTACTGCACCAGGACTCGAGCGCAGGATACAGCTCTGATAGCGGGACCTCGGTGAGGAATCCGAGCGAGCCGAGGTTGACGCCCAGAATCGGCGTAGGCGAATGCGCAAAGGCCCGGGCCGCGGCCAGCAGCGTGCCATCTCCGCCGAGCACGATTACGATATTGGGCCGATGTTTCGGAAGGTCGGCACGCTGAACGGAATCAGAAGCGTTGATGTACGCAGCGCTGTACAGATCGAGGACAGCCTCGTAGTCGTGTACCTTCAGCCATGTCATGAGTTCCGGCAGGATGTACTCGAGCTCGGGCTTCTGCGGCTTGGAGATGATGGCTGCCTTGAACATGAGTCTTTAGTGTAACGGCTCCTCTTGCTGGAAAATCGTGAGCAAGTCTAATCCTCAGAGTCGAGAAGTTTGGAGTCGTATCTGGCGAAGACCTCCCGAAGCGCGGCAGGAGACCGGTCCTCCATCGTGTGGATCTCCTGGATCAATCGAAAGATGTTTGGAGTCATCACAAGCAGATAGCGGGCAGGAAGGACGTCGGCATTCCAGTACGTATGCGGTGTTTCTCGCGGGACAAATACGGCGGAACCTGCACGAGCTTCCACCACGTCCTGCCCTACCCTTACATGAAGCGTGCCTTCGAGCACATACCAGGCCTCGTCATCGTGATTGTGCAGATGCAAAGGAGCGATGGGACGTGGCGGCCCGGGCGGAGAACCCGCGTCGCGCCATTCAGCAACTACAAACGAATGCTCGCCGGAACCGATTACATTACCAGCGAGACGCGAGGCTATCGTTGGCTTGGTCATAGGGAAAGCGAGCATACTGCACCAGTTCCTCTCAGGGCAAATCGTGCTTCGGTCGGGCTCCGGCAAAGACAGCGCTGAGGAGGTACTCATGGTTGCCCTCCATGCCCTGGATAGGCGAATCGATGACCTCAAGTCCAACTGCGCCGAGTTCAGCCGCGCAGGCCGTGACCTTCTCGACGGCCTGACGGCGGGCCTCGGGATCGCGAACAATACCACCTTTGGCAAGGTTCTGGCGGCCGACCTCAAACTGCGGCTTGATGAGAACGACGGCAGTACCCTTCCATGGTTGGTCTGCCGTGCCCAATGCGCCGATCACCGCAGGCAGCACAAGTGTCGTGGAGATAAACGAGACGTCCATCGCCAAAAAGCCCGGCACAGGCAAGTCCTGAGCGAGGAGTTCTCCTGGAGCGAGCAGCCGTGCGTTCGTGCGCTCGCGAAGCGTGACCCGGGGATCACCGCGGAGTTTCTGCGCGATCTGGCCGTAGCCCGTATCCACAGCAAGCACGGTGGCAGCTCCGGATTGCAGCATGCAGTCCGTGAAGCCTCCGGTCGAGGCGCCGATGTCGACACAGGCAAGGCCTGTCAGGTCGATCTTCCAGTGTTCGAGCGCGCGTTCCAGTTTGAGCCCGCCGCGGCTGACGTACTTGAGATCGGAGCCAGTAAGCCGGATGGCAGCACCTAGCGGAATTGGAGCACCGGGCTTCTCGACCCGCTGCTCATTCACAAGGACGCGCCCCGCGAGGATAAGAGCCTGTGCGCGCTCGCGCGATGCGGCGTGGCCCTGGTCGACAAGCAGTTTGTCCAGACGGGTCTTCATTCGGGCTGAAGTAGTTCACTCTTAAGCGTACATTGGACGGCTCGACGCAGGTTGCGGTCACCAGTCGCAGGAAATTCAGTTACAGTGACAAGGGTAGCGGAGTGAACGCCGACATGGGACGTGTCCGAAATCTTCCGGGAAGCATCAGAACACAGAACCGGAGCAATCCGGTGCAGTGTAATGGTGCGGCCGATGGATAGAAAGATGGGACTCGTGAATACCTCGCCGCTATCGCCGCAGGACGACTCGGCCCTGCTGATATCCGTGCGTCGAGGCGACGAGCACGCCATGGCGATGTTGTTCGACCGCTACTCGAAGGTCGTGTACTCGGTGGCGCTTCGCGTACTGCGCGACCCTGCCTCGGCTGAAGACATTCTTCAGGACGTATTCATGCAGCTGTGGCGAAATCCGGACAGCTTCTCCGCAACCCGGGGAAACCTCGGTGGATGGCTGGCGGTCGTGACCCGCAACCGCTCCATCGACGCGCTACGGCGCAAGAAGCCGATCGATCCTGTCGAGGACATGATGCTCGCCGCTCCCTATGACGTCGCGGACGAGGCGGAGCGCAACACCATGATGGAACGGGCCCGCAGCGTGATCTACCGGCTCCCGGTCGAGCAGCGCAAGACCCTGGAGATGGCATTCTTTGACGGACTGACGCACTCCGAGATCGCCGAGATGACAGGCGACCCACTGGGAACGGTGAAGACAAGGATTCGCAGCGCATTGATGGCGCTCAGAAAGGCATTCCAGGAATGAACCCAGCCAGACATTACGAAGCCGACGATCTGGCGCTGTTTGCCATGCAACTGCTGCCGCCTGAGGAGTTGACGGAGGTCGCCGCGCATGTGGCCGAGTGCCAGCTTTGCCGCCAGCAGATCGCGCAGCTGCAGGGCGACCTAGCCGTCTATGCAATGGCGGCCGAGATGCACTCTCCCCCGGCGCAGACAAGAGAGCGCCTGATGAAACAGGTTGCCCGCGAGAGGAAGAACGTGATGGTCGAGCGTGCTCCGGCGCCCTTGGAACAGGTCCCGCCACGCAGGCAGAGCATCGCTCCAGGTGCGGAGCAGGTCCCGTTTGGCAGAGGACCCGGCACAGGAAGGTATCTGCAGGAGCAAGAGGAGACGCCAAGGCGGAACATCGCGGCTGTGATCTTTCCGTGGATCGGCTGGGCCGTCGCCGCAGGACTCGCGGTGATCATGGGAAGCCTGTATCACGAGCGCGACTCGCTCAAGGCCTCCATGGCGGCACAGGCTGGACAGATCGACAAGCTGAGCGCCGACGCAGCATCCGCAAAGCAGTTGCTGGACGCAATGACGGATCCCGCTGCGAAGCGCGTAACTCTCACCAAGGCCGCAGCTGTCCCCGTGCCTCCGCAGCCGCAGGGAAAGGTGATCTACGTGCCGGAGAAGGGCACGCTCCTCTTCACGGCGAGCAACATGGAGCCGCTTGAGGTCTACAAGACGTATGAGCTCTGGCTGATTCCCGCCGACGGACGCGATCCGATTCCCGCCGGGACCTTCCATCCCGATGAGCGCGGAAATGCCATTGTGATTATGCCGCCGCTGCCCAAGGGCATCGAGGCCAAAGCCTTCGGCGTGACCATCGAAGATGACGGTGGATCACAGACTCCAACGATGCCGATCGTGATGGCCGGGAGCTAGTTCCACTTTAGGGCTGCGTAACTCGAACCATCACGCCTTTACCTTGCAGGTTGACCGTCGTGTCGATCGTGTCATTGTCGGTGCGGATGATCGTCATCGTGTTCGAGCTCGGCGAGGTGACATATACCTTTCCGGTTGGCGTTCCAGTCGTTACCGCGATAAAGGCCGGATTCGGGCTCGCGGGAACCGGAATGGTTGCGATCACCGTGTTCGACATGAGACTGATCACCGAGACCGTGCTGTCATGCTGGTTGATGACATAAGCCTTGCTGCCATCCTGAAGCACCGCCACCATCTGCGGATTCACACCCACCGGAACCGTCGCAAGCACCTGCCCGAAACCATTGGCGTCCACTGGATTGTTCGGATCGCAGTTCGGGTTGTTGGGCAGCGCGGTCACCGAGCAGAGAGGAATGTTGACAATGCTGACTGAACCCGGATTCGTCCCGTCGCCCGCATTGGCGACGACGAGTTCGTTGAGCGTGGGGGCAAAGTCCGCCCACAACGGAGCGGTACCTACGACGATAGGGTTTGTGCTGCCTACCGGCGGGGTGTCGGGCACGTTGGTTTGAGCGTTGATCACCGAAACCGTGCCGTCCGTCTTGTTCATGACGAAGGCCCGCTTGCCGTCCGCCGTCATCACGCCGTAGACCGGGCCTTTGCCAACAGGAATCGTGCTCGAGAGGCTGGAGCTTGCCGTCTCAATCGCCGTAACCTGTCCGTTTCCACCCGAGGTGCTCTGGTTGATGATGTAAGCCCGCGGGGAGCCAGAGACGCCGGCCACGTAGACGGGAGTATAGCCAGGTGCGATGGGAAACTCCTGCTTGAGAGCAGCAGGAGATCCCTGGAGTTGTGCCACAGAGCTGCGGCCGGGCTGAGTGATGTAAGTCGACGTGCTGTCAGGATAGACTGTCAGCGGATTGGCGTTGGAAAGCAGCGTGGTCTGCAGAACGTCCTTCGTCTGCAACTGGGTCGAGATGTCGAAGCTGGTCAGCGTGCCATCGTGATTGAGGGTATAGCCGGTATTGCCGCCCGCGTTGACCGCCAGGTAGTAGGGATCGACTCCCAGGTTCGCTGTAATCAGGATGGTGTCGCCGGAGAAGTCAACGATCGTCACCAGTCCTGGCGCGGTGGGCTTGGGACTGGAGATCGCTACAGCGTACTTCTGGGGCTGAGCAGCCGGGCCAATCGGATTGATGGCAGCAACCACCGGGCGATACGTGTTGCCGCATCCGCTGAGAGAGGCGAGGGCAATCATTGCCCCGGCAAGTGTGGAAATGAACTGAATTCCCGACAAAACGGAGCTACGGTTGGACCGTGGCTGGTTGGATCCCTTTGTTTCGATACTGACTCGATGCAAAACTGCTCCCGCGGTAGTGCCTGTGTTGGCTATTCTCAGAGTCGATTGTAAATCAACGGCGGGGTCTGGAACGGGATGGCGGAGGGTAAGGAGTTCTGGCGGAAGGCGATCCCTCGGGAGCGCGACCTCCGGCAGTCACAGTTACTGGCCTGGGTGGTAGGAGCGCTACTGGCTTTCGCAGCAATCGCACATCCGATCGCTGCATGGAAGGTTGGGCTTCCCAGATGGCAATTCCGGGACCCCTTGCTCGTCAGCACGCTCTTTGCCGCCGTCGTGTGGGGTCTGCGCGCAGCTACTCCCGGCGGCGTCGTGATGGGCTGGATGGTCTGCTTCATCCTCGCGGGATCGCCCCAGATGGGGGGACAATTTTCGGCAAAACCGGAACATCGCGCCGCCCTGCCGGCCCTGTTAGCCCTTTTTGTGCTGACATTTGCAGCGACGAGATTCGGAAGGGCGAAGAAAGAGGCTCGCGGGCTTGCCGAAGCGAGACGCGGCCGAAGTGCTTCCCAGATTGCCGCAAACCTCGGCGTAGCCGCCCTGTTTGCCGCCACGGGACGTTACGACGGCTGCATTGCAGCACTGGCAGAGGCCACCGCAGACACCGTCTCCTCGGAGATGGGCCAGGCCCTCGGGGGGCGGACGGTGATGATCACCACACTGCGTCCCGTCGAGCGCGGAACCGACGGCGGGATCAGCATCGCAGGAAGCGTGGCCGGGATCGTCGCGGGAGGAATCGTCGTGGCGATCGGGGGGGTGCGGCACGCGCTGATGCCCAACGGGGCTGCAGTCATGATTGCCGCATGCGTAGGGCTGTTCTTCGACAGCCTGCTCGGCGCCACCGTCGAGCGCCGGGGATGGCTGGGGAACGACCTCGTCAACTTCGCATCCACATTATTCGCCGCACTGCTTGCTGAGGTGCTGGCGCGTCAGTAGTCCTCCTTGCCTTCGAGCCAGTGGAACCAGTTCTCGTTGAGATGCAGCCGAAGCGCCGTGTAGCTGATGATCTCGTGGAAGTACCGCATCGCAAGATCGTAGTTGCTGATGTGACCAAACGAAGGACGCGGCGACGTATAAACGTCGAGGCCGGCATCTCTGCAGAGTTCGCGAATGCGAAAGAGATGCGTGGCGTCGGAGACGACGACGATATGGCGTAGCTTGTACTCGCGCGCAATTGCTGCAAGTCGGCGAACCTGCTGCTCGGTGTCGATGGAACGGGTCTCGGCGATGATGTTGCCGAAGGGAATGCCGTTCGCCAGTAGATAGTCGCGGCCGACACCGCCTTCGGTATTCCCGGAGTCCTTATCGCTGCCGCCCCCCAGCGTGATGATGAGCGGAGCGATCTGCTTCCGGTACAGATCGACCGCGTGGTCCAGCCGCGCATGCAGCACAGGCGATGGGTGCCCCGAGTACTCCGCGGCGCCGAAGACGGCGATAGCATCTGCGGTCTGAGCCTCGTCGCTGCCGGCCACGTCCGCGATCTGTTGATAGACGTAGACGAACCACACCACCACGATGACAAGCAAGGCGGTAAGAAGGCTACGCAAGACGGTCCAACGGGTGGAGCGAGGACGTCTGCGGAGGTTGGAGGCCGGAACGATCATCGAGACTGAGAGTTGAGTTTACGGCATCGGCGGGAAGGTGACGAGGCCGATTTTTCTACGCTTCAGCGCTGGAGCGTCAGGGCGATCTCGTGCGTCGGAATCGCCCCCTCGCGCAGGATCATCCACGAGTTTCCGCCACCTGAGAGATCCACGATCGTGGTCGCAACCGCGCGCGCAGTAGGTCCGCCATCGACGATGAGGGATATCTTGTCGCCCAGCTGCTCGCGCACACAGTTCGCATACGTGCATTCCGGCAAGCCGCGGAGATTGGCCGACGTGGCAGTAATAGGCAACCCGAGCCCCGAGACGACAGCTCGCGGAATCGCTGGCTCCGGCACCCGCAGCGCGACGTTGCCGGTGTTTGCCGTCACTCGCAAAGGCAGCTTGGAGCCAGCCTTGACCACAATCGTGAGCGGCCCGGGCCAGAAGCGCTCGGCCAGGCGGTCGAAGGCATGGTCGAGTTGGCGCGCGATCTCATAGGCCTGGGCGACGTCTGCGATCAGCAGAGAGAGCGGCTTATGGCGCGCCCGCGTCTTGATGTCGTAGATACGATCGACAGCCCTTAGATTCACCGGATCCACAGCCAGCCCGTAGAAGGTGTCCGTGGGCAGAGCGACGACCTCACCACAGTGGAGGCGCTTCACCACCTTCGCTACAAGCTCTGGCTCGGGCTCGTCGGGATGAATTCGGAGTGTCTCGGCCGTAAAAATTTTAGGGGCTCCTGTGCCGTCGATACTGCCATCTCGGAACATAGCACATTGAGGTGCGCGCTCAAAACGCGGGGAGGACGCATTCGGCTGTCTTGAACCCGACCCGACCCAAGCAGCGTAAGATTTCTGCATGATCCCGAACGAAACCACAATCTCAAGCAAAACCAACGCACGTGTGAAGCAACTGCGAGGAGCGTTTGCCGGCAATGCGCGGCTCAGTGAGGGCCTGGTCGCCATCGAAGGAGAGCATCTCGTCGAAGAGGCGATCCGCAGCGGAGTGACTCTGAAGACAGTCTTCGTCGGCGGGCGGAAGCCTGCGCCTGCCGGCCTGCCGCCTGAGACCGAGTTGCTCCGGCTCACAGATGACACCTTCGTCAGCGCAGTCGAGACTTCGTCTCCGCAGGGCATCGCTGCGTTGATGGTGCCACCTGTTCATCGGTTAGAAGATCTGCTCAAGGTCGCCGCCCCGCTCATCGTGATCGCCTGCGGGTTGCAGGATCCCGGCAATCTGGGCGCGCTGATTCGCTCCGCCGAGGCCTTTGGGGCGGCAGGCCTGCTCACAACTGCGGGAACCGTGAGTGCCTGGAACCAGAAGGCGCTCCGTTCGGGTGCAGGAAGCACGCTTCGCTTACCTGTCGTGCCCACGACGGTCGAGCAAGTCAGGGAATTGAAGCATAAAAAAGTGCGACTGCTCGCAGCCGTTGGCTCGAGGAACGACGCTATGGATGCGCACGATGTTGATCTTCACGGCCCATGCGCCGTGATGATCGGCAACGAAGGCGCAGGGCTGAGCGATGAGTGGATGGCAATGTCGGACGCGCGCGTCACAATTCCTTGCCCCGGCCCGGTCGAAAGCCTCAACGCTGCGGTTGCAGGGTCGCTGCTCTTGTATGAAGCATCGCGTCAGCGAAGTGCATCGAAGGAAGTAGGATGAGTCTCTTCGACACAACTCCGATCATTGCGGCAGGCAGGCAAGTCCGGCAAGCTCCGCTGGCCGACAGGATGCGGCCCCACACCCTCGATGAGTACGTGGGCCAGGAACATCTCCTCGCGCCGGGCAAACCGCTCCGCCTCGCGATCGAAAACGACAACCCGACCTCGATGATCTTCTGGGGCCCTCCCGGAACAGGCAAGACAACGCTCGCCAAGATGATCGCACATCGCACGCAGGCCAGTTTCATCGAGTTCTCTGCCGTGCTCAGCGGAATCAAGGAGATCAAGCAGGTGATGGCGGACGCCGAGAAGGCCGCACACCTCGGCTCGCGCACAATCCTCTTCGTCGACGAGATCCACCGCTTCAACAAGGCTCAGCAGGACGCGTTCCTTCCCTATGTGGAGCGCGGAACCATCCGGCTGATCGGTGCCACCACTGAGAATCCCTCGTTCGAGATCAACGCAGCGTTGCTATCGCGATGCCGTGTATATACACTCGTCGCCCTCACGGAAGAGCAGATTCTTGTCCTGCTCCGGCGTGCCCTTTACGATGCAGAGCGTGGGCTTGGAACGGTGGGGATCGATGCCGACGAAGATGCATTGACCGCAATCGCCTCCTACTCCAGTGGCGATGCGCGCAACGCGCTGAACGCCCTCGAGGTCGCAGCAAGGCTCGCCCAAGGGCGCGGCGACAGAAGAATCACTAAAGCACTCGCGAGCGAAGCCCTGCAGCGTCGCGTCCTCCTCTACGACAAGAAGGGCGAGCAGCACTACGACATCATCTCCGCCCTGCACAAGAGCGTGCGCAACAGCGATCCCGACGCCGCGCTCTATTGGCTCGGAAGAATGCTTCAAGCGGGCGAGGACCCGATGTACTGCGCGCGCCGCATTGTGCGCATGGCGGTCGAAGACATCGGCCTCGCAGCCCCCGAAGCCCTGAACCTCTGCCTCTCTGCCAAAGACGCGCTGCACTTTCTTGGTCAACCCGAGGGTGATCTTGCGTTGGCGCAAGCCGTCGTGTATCTTGCGCTCGCTCCGAAGTCGAATGCGGTCTACACGGCCTACGGTGAGGTCCTCGGAGACATCGAAGCCAGCGCAGCCGAGCCTGTCCCGTTGCACCTGCGCAACGCTCCGACAAAGCTGATGAAGGAACTCGACTACGGCAAGGGCTACCAGTACGCGCACAACGTCGAAGGCCGCGTCGCCGACATGGAATGCCTACCTCCTTCGCTCGCCGGACGGCGTTACTTTCATCCGACTGGCGAGGGACGCGAGAAATTGCTGGCGCAGCGCATGGAAGAAATCGCCAGAATAAAACAGGAAAAACGGCGAGACTGAATCTCGTCGTTTGCACCCTCGAATAAGTTGAACTCAATCCTTGTACTTCACCGAGCATCCATAAGGTCGCGTAACCTGCGCCGGCACAGGCTTGCCTGCCATCGCGGCGTTCAGAGCTTCGTTCAGGTAGTTGTGCGCGGTCTTGATATCGGCTTGGTCGGTCGTGGGCTTGTCATCAATCGCCCCCTGGTAGACCAGCTTGCCTGTCGGATCGATGACGAACATATGCGGCGTGGTCTTGGCCTGGTAAAGATGCCCGATGGTTCCGTTCGGATCCAGGATCGCCGCGGTGGGCACGGCCTTCATCGTCTTAAGATAGGAGTTCTCTTCAGCCGGAGTGACGTAGCCCTGCTCGCCCGGGGCCGACGAGATCACCGAGAGCCAGACGACGCCCTTGCCGGTCCAATCCCGCTGCAGAGACTCCATGTTGCCACTCAGGTAGTGCTTGCCATCGTAGGGACAGCCCTTGTTCGCCCATTCGAGAACAACCCACTTCCCGCGATACTGCGCCAGCGTCTGCGTGTTCCCGTTGGAGTCGGTGCCTTTGAAGTCCGGGGCCTGCGAGCCCGGCGTCAAAGCAAATGCTGGCAGAGTGGCCAGCGCAAGGGCAAAGGGGAGAAGACGGCGGTGAAGCATATCAGAGTCACCTCCACATCTGTTTTGACGCTTTTCTCCCGCTTTCTGTCTCATCTACGCCATGCAATCCGTCACGCAGGGCCCATCCCATTGGCGTCGCGCCAGATGCGCCACTGACCATCCGTTCCGCGGCGGAAGACGGTGAGCGTATTCCCGGCACGCCTCATGGTCTCTCCACCGGCAAGTGGCGTTACGCTGACTTCGAGGCGCGTCCAGCAGATCGCAACATCACCCTGGACCGTAACTTCCTCAACCTCGGCCTTTCCGTCAATCTGCACCTTGCCCTCCATGGCCTTGGAAGCGGCTGCAAAATCATCGCGGCGCATCGGTGGATTTCCCGGTGTCAGGAAGACGACGTCCTCGGTCATCAGGTTCATTCTCGCGTCAACATCACCTGATTTGCTGACCTCCATCCATTTAGCGATGAGTGCGCGAATCTGCTGCTCGTCTGTCTGCTGGCTCAACTTTTGTGTCCTTCGTAAGAGCGTTTAAAACAATGTCTTTGGTGAGAAGCTCCGGCAGCACGTCGGCCTGCGCCTTCGGATCAGCCGGATAGATCACGTAGGTCGGAACTCCGCTGCGACCCACGGAGGCAAGCTGCCTCGTGATCTCGGGATCGTACTGCGTCCAGTCTGCGCGCAGCAGAGTCACCTTGTTGTCGCGGAACTGCTTCTGAACCTCGGAAGATTTCAGAACGACGCGCTCGTTCACCTGGCACGAAAGGCACCACGCCGCGGTGAAGTCGATAAACACCGGATGCCCTGTCGACCGCGCTTGGTCCAGCATCTGCTGCGAGTAGGGCTGCCAGGTCAGCGTGGTGTCCTTCGGCTGATAGAGCGGCACCGCCAGCGCAATCGCTCCAATCACCATCGCCGCAATGGAGCTCGCCCAACGTGCCGGCCACTTGCCCAGTATCCACCCAGCCACAGCCAGAAGCAGGAAGCACGCCATCAGAAGCGCGACTCGATAGACGCCCTGTCCCCCGTTTGTGGAACCAAATAAGCTCCCGTAAACATAGGTAAGCCAGATCACCGTGGCGAAGAAGATAATCGCCGTGACCTGCTTAAACGTCTCCATCCACGCACCTGGGCGCGGGAGAATTCGCGTCCACGCGGGCTGGAAGCTCAACAACAGATAGGGCGCGGCCAGCCCAAGCGCAAGCGCCGTGAACACCGCGAAGGTAATCCAGCCCGATTGCGCGAGAGCGAAGCCGATCGCTGCTCCCATGAACGGAGCCGTGCATGGCGTAGCAACAACTGTGGCTAGAACCCCGGTGAAGAAGCTGCCGGTGTACCCCTGCTTCTGCGCAAGCTCCCCGCCGACGCTCGTAAGCGACAGGCCAATGTCGAAGAGCCCCGCAAGCGAAAGCGCGAAGAAGAAAATTCCCGACGCCAGGATCGCGAGGAACGTCGGGGACTGCAACTGGAAGCCCCATCCCGCCTGGTTGCCTTCCGCACGCAGGGCGAGCAGCACCGCCACAATCGCCCAGAAAGAGACGAGGATCCCCAGTGTGTAGACGAGGCCATGGCGCCGGATAAGCGCGCGCTCCCCGCTCGACGACTGCACCAGCGAGAGTCCCTTCAGAAAGAGCACCGGGAAGACGCACGGCATCAGGTTCAGGATGATGCCGCCAACGAAGGCCAGCCCAATGGCCGCAATCGTCGTGAGCTCCGTCGCGCCTCCCGCCGCCTTCTTTCCTCCAGCCGTTGGACCGACCTCTCCCGGAGTGACCGGCGCGGTGATCGCGTACGCTTCGGTGCCACTAAGCTTGACGATGCCATGAAGCTCCTGCGGAAGCTTCGTCAACTCAGGCGCGCGTGGGATGCGAAGTCGCGCACCATCGGGCTGCGGCTCGATCGTCTGCTCTGCAGCGTTCGCGATTTGTTCTTGATCGAACGGATAAAACTCGGCCTCGGTCTGGGGCTTGCCCGTAACCAGGTCCAGGACAAACTCCTGCTTGCCGCCGGTCACCGTCGCGCGCATCCCAGGCCCCAGCGGCTTGGGAAGCTGGCCCAAGGCTTCGCCGATCGCCCCAACCGGCTGTATCGGAGTCGTGGCCGCAGGGTCTACGGTGAGGTTCAGCCCGAGATGCGCCTTCCCCGGAATGCAGACCTCGCGGCAGACCAGCCAGCTCACCTTCGCGTCCAGACGTATAGGTCCGGGCTTCATGTCCTTGGCCGCAGTAATTTGAACCGGGAAGGCAACCTCGTCTTCATAACCGAAGTCCATCAGCGGCCCGAGAGGCAGGCGGCTGGGGATCGGAAACTGCATTGGCCCCGCAGTGATGCCCGGAGGAAGCGTCCACGTAATCTTGGGCGGCTCGCCCGAGTCGCCCGCATTGATCCAGTAAACGTGCCACTTCTCCTCGAGCGTGAGCACAAGGCCAACCTGAAGAGTTCCACCCGGAGCAATCGAGGGCGCGAGCGACACAAGTTCGGCGGTAAGATGCTGTGCCTTCACCGGACCCGGGCCACCGTCGCCGACGGGCTCGATCTGCGCGTTCGCAAGGCTCACGACAGCGCCGAGCAAGAGAAAGAGAGTGACAAGATGGCGGCGAAAGATCATGTTTCCTTAATTGTAGGTGAGGGTTAGACGAGCGAGACACAGCATCGTGAAGCAACTCATAGGCCGGCGCGGCGATGCTCGACCATGATGCAGCGGTCCATCACGACGCGAATGCCACCGGCCTCGGCGCGCTCCGCCGCCTCCTCGTGCAGGATTCCCTGCTGGACCCAGATATTCTCCAGCCCAAGCTGCAGCATTTCATCGACGATCCCGGGAATGAACTTAGGCAGGCGAAACACGTTTACGACGTCAGGCTTCATCGGAAGATCGCTGAGCGTCGGGTACGACTTTTCTCCGAGTACCGACTCCACCGATGGATTGACGGGAATGATGCGGTACCCCTGCCGTTGCATATACGCCGAAACGAAGTGGCTTGGCTTCTCTGGAATATGCGACAGACCAATGACGGCAAGTGTTCGCGGATCATTCGGCGGACGACCGAGCATGGCGCGGATAACTTCAGGTTCGTTCATCTCTCTGATCTTACTTGTGCCATATCCCCAGCAGGCGGCGGATCACCACCACTTCGCCCAAATGGTATGCGTTGTGGTCGGCAATCAGCAGGGCCTCACGCAGCAGGTTCTGCCCCTCACCCCAGCGGAACGGTTTGTACAAATCCGCCGTTGGCTTTGTGATGAGCGCCTCGAAGGCTTCCTGGTCTTTGCGGATCGCCGCGATCGTCGCGTCCCAGGCGTGCGCCGAAGGTGGCTCCGCCGTTTCAGGCCAATATCCAGCAGGCCATTCAATCGGCTGATACCCACCCGTCGGCGGCGCAGAAAACTCAAGGATGTCCCTTTGAGCGATCCGCAGATGCTCCAGGACCTGCCACGCCGAATAAGGCAAGCCCCCCGGCACCTTGCCGCGATACTCCCCAGGGAAATCATTGATGACGTCCTCAAACGCCACATGCGCCTGCCCGCCACGCAGCAGCGCAATCAATTGCTTGCGAAGCTCCTCCGTCCCCGCGTCGTTCGAAACAGCCGTCACTGCTGCCTTTGCCATGCGCGCGCCCCCTACTCGTTGATTGGATGCTCGCCGGTGTGTGGACGTCACAAAAGCGGCTTGCTTGCCACAACAATGGTCAAAGGCGGAAAGGTTGTAAGCCAATTTGCAGTTTTGCGCTCAACCTGCAGTCCGGCATGGCGGAGTTGGTCCGTATACTCGCGGGTGTGCTTATAGTCAGAAAGAATCGCCGTTCCGCTCGGCTTGAGAACACGAACGATCTCCGACAACGCCTGGTCACGGGTGGCCCTTTCGTAGATGTTATGCAGGCACAGGTTGGAGACAATCACATCGAAGGTCCCGTCAGCAAACGACATCTTCTGCGCACCTTCGCTGACCAGTGTGCAGCGTCCGGCCACTCCCTCCAGTTGCAGATTGTGGCGTGTCGCCTCAACGGAGTTTCCCCCCAAATCCACGTTCGACCAGATATCGATCCCTGTGGCGTGACCCGTGGTGAGCCGCTTGGCCGCTCCAACCAGCAAAAGGCCGCGCCCACACCCTACATCAAGTACCTGCTCATCCCCTCGCCACGGATATAGCGCCAGCATCCGGTCGCGATGGCGAAGCTTCCCAACCTTCACGTAGAGCAGAAACAGCAGCCCCTCGCCAAGGAGAAACCCTGCAGGCCAGTAGAAGGATCGCGAGACCAGCGACACAGGCCCAAGGTGCATCCGCGGAGGCGAAAAGACAGCAACCGCGAGGCAGAGCGCGCCAAAAAGCAGCAGATTGCGAAGTACATTGGGCGCATCAACTCCATAGTCCGGTTTGGTCGGCATCGAATCGCCCATTTGTCTCCTGCGTGGTTCTCAATGCTGGTTCGATCGAACCTACCGCCTGCGCTACAACTCTTCCTCAGCAACGACTTCGGCTGGGAGGCTTCCTTCGCGCCTCATCTTCAGATAGCCGCGAATGAACGATCCCAGATCTCCGTCAAGAACGCGCTCCACGTCGCCAACCTCGACACGTGTTCGAAGGTCTTTGACCATCCTGTAGGGCTGCATCACATAGCTGCGAATCTGCGAACCGAACTTGATGTCAAGCTTCGAATCCTCCAGCTTCTTGCTCACAGCCTTCTTCTTCTCGAGTTCGAACTCATAGAGCCGGGAGCGCAACAGCTTCATGGCCTTCTCTTTGTTCTTGTGCTGCGAGCGCTCATTCTGGCATCCAGCCACAAGACCGGTAGGGATATGCGTAATGCGAACCGCCGAGTCCGTCGTGTTCACGTGCTGGCCACCTTTGCCGCCCGATCGATACGTATCGATGCGGATGTCCTCCGGCTTGATGTCGATCACGATCGTGTCGTCTATCTCCGGCGAAACGAAGACACTGGCAAAGCTGGTGTGACGCCGCTTGGCGGAATCGAAGGGCGAGATACGCACAAGCCGGTGCACGCCCGTCTCTCCGGAGAGCAGGCCATACGCAAACTCCCCCGAGATGGTAAATGTCGCCGATTTAATCCCAGCCTCGTCGCCGTCCTGAACTTCGTTGATCTCAACCTTGAAGTTCTGGCGCTCGCCCCAACGGATATACATCCGCATCAGCATGTCGGCCCAATCCTGCGACTCGGTCCCCCCGGCGCCTGGATGCACCACAACGATTGCGTTGAGCGGATCACTCTCCTCGGAGAGCATCGTCTTGGCCTCAAGCTTGTCCGCGAACTCCATCAGTGCGGGAATCTCACGGGCCAGTTCGGCCTCCGAATTCTCGCCCTCCTTGGCAAGTTCGAAGTACGTTTCAATGTCATCAGACCGGCGTTCCAACTCGGCGTCGTCGGCCAAAAGCGACTCGATACGCTTCCGCTCCCGCATCAGCGGCTGCGATCGTGCCGGATCGGCCCAAATAGCCGGGTCGGCGGTCTTCTCTTCAATAGTGGCTAGTTCACGGCGAAGGCGGGCGGAGTCAAAGATACTCCCGCAGATCGCGAACCTTCTCGCGAACCGGGGAGTAGGTGTACTCAAGATCGGTAATCATATCTCTCTCAGTCTACGGCAATTTTGTCCGCAAACTAAGCGCCAGCGCCAAGGCAGTCACCAGAGCACAGGCGTAAGCGAAGAGGTCGCCGTGCGCGGCATAGAAAGTCAGATCGTTCTCGTAAGAAAAGCGCACCCTGACGCTTGTACGGACATGGCGTGGCGCGGCAGCGACCACGCGGCCACTCGGACTGATCGACGCCGTAACCCCTGTATTTGTGGACCGAAGCACCCAGCGATGGTTCTCCATGGCCCGCATCCGTGCCATGTTGAGGTGCTGCCACGGCGCACTCGTGTCTCCGTACCATCCGTCGTTCGAAATATTGATGAGAACCTGCGCTCCCTCCTGCGTGAAGTGACGCACCTCATCTCCAAAGATGGACTCGTAGCAGATGAACGTCCCGTAACGGTGACCATTGACGGAGAACACCGCACGCTTGGTTCCGGGCTCGAACGTTCCGACCTCATTTAGAAGGTTCTTCGCAAAGAAAAACAGCTGACGAAACGGAACATACTCGCCAAACGGCACCAGATGCATCTTGTCGTAACGCCCAGCAAACCCTCCCTGCGGCGTTACAAACGTTGCAGAGTTCAGCAGGCGATACCCGCGCTCATTCTCCGCTCGCTCGATGCCAATATTTCCCACGATGATCGGCGCGTTGGCCTCGCGCGCCAGGGATGACAACGCTGCACGAAACTGCGGATCATTCTCTTGGAACGGAGCCGGCGACTCTGGCCAGACGATCAGGTCCGTGCTCATCGGAGCCGCGTTCGGTAGAAATTCGACTACCGGCGTACCGCGCTGCTCCGGAATCCCCAGGAACATTCGGTTTCCCGGGTGACGGCTCAGATAAGAAAACGATTCCAGCAGTTGCTGCGTCGTCGGCTGCGGCCCGGTGGCCGCAACCCCGACCTCCAGGTTCTCCTGCAGCAGGATAGCGCTCGCGTCGGCATGCATCACGGAGGGACGCTGAAGGCGTCGCAAGCCGATTCCGTAGAAGAGAACGATCGCAACTCCGACCGCCGTCAGGACAAGCCGAGTATGGCGGCGCTCACGAATCCGGATGCGCACCAGCCAAAGTGCGTTCACAGCCGCGATAACAAACGACAGGCCATAGGCCCCGGTGAACGGCGCCAGCCATGTCAGCATAGGATTGTCTACCTGGGCCACGCCGAGCAGGTCCCACGGCAGTCCCGTAATTCGTGACCGCGCCAACTCGACAGCGACCCAGGCAAACGGACTGAGTAGCAACGCAACCTGACGACCAAATCGCGACCGGAACGTAGCAATCAGTGCGCCAAAGAGAAGATGGTAGAGCCCAAGGTAGAGACAGAATAGAACAAGGATCCCCGCAGCAACAGGCTTCTCAAGGCCGCCATACAGGTACATTGTCTGGTAGATCCAATAACAATTGCCCAGATACCAGACAAATCCACAGAGGTAGCCAAGTGCAGCACCTTGGAGCGCACCAAGTGGCTTTCCCTGCTTATCGTTGGCCAGCAGCGACCATAATAGTGGCACCAGCGCGATCCAGCAGAAGGCAGCACGCCACACCGGCGCCGGTCCAGCTATGGGAAAGGGAAGAACCTGAACAAGACCTGACAACACCACCAGGGCCCATAGCCGTACCGGAATCGCTCGCATGCAGGGGCAGTCTACCATCAGTGACTTAGCGTCAAACAAAGGCAGGGGATACAATGCACAGTGGTATGGACTTCGTCATTCACCTCGTGGCAAGAATCGTCGTTCCCCTTTTCTTTGTGGGCCTCGTCGGTTCTGCTTTCGTGGTGCTGGCGACGTTCATCGAGGATTTGAAAGACCTGCTGGAAGATGAAGACTAACCAGCAGTGGCGTGACGCATTGCTGAACGCAAGAACGATAAATGGCTTCTAAGCAAACTACGCATAAGCCCTTACCTACAAGAGTCCGCTTGGTTGTGGCCTCATCGGTTATGCTCACCTTCATTTCTTTTTGGCGAGCGGCCGCAATTGTTCTCAATGACTTAGGCTCCTCCGCTTTCTATGCTGGCGGCATCGCGGAGGAAGCAGTGGGTAAATCCGCCCCCTGGTTCATCCTGGGAGTAATGCTCTTCAGTTTCGCCGTGCGTGCGGTGTATGTCGAAAGCTGTAGCATGTTCACCCGCGGCGGTGTATACCGCATCGTGAAAGAGGCGCTGGGCGGCACCTTCGCCAAAGTCAGTGTCTCGGCCCTGATGTTTGACTACATCCTCACCGGACCGATCTCCGGTGTGTCCGCCGGTCAGTACATCGTAGGGCTGCTGAACGAACTCCTCAACCTATGCACATCGCACCACTGGGTGCACATGCTGGCGACGCATGCCAATGGCGAGGCACGCCAACTCCCGGTAAATGCAACCTCGGCGTTTATCGCCGCAGCCGTAACCATCTACTACTGGTGGCAGAACACCAAGGGTATTGAAGAGTCCAGCGACAAAGCCCTGAAGGTTATGCAGATAACCACCGTGATGGTCGTCCTCCTGCTCGCCTGGGGCATCTTCTCGGTCTTTCGCCAGGGCGCACACCTGCCTCCCCTGCCGGTGCCCGAGAACCTCTCCTTCAGCAAAGAAGCCCTGGGCTTCCTGAAGAACACTAATTTCGCGAAGACCTTCGGGCTCTTCGGAATCATCATGGCCTTCGGTCACTCCATTCTGGCGATGAGCGGTGAGGAGTCGCTCGCCCAGGTCAACCGCGAGATCGAGCACCCGAAGCTGAAAAACCTGAAGCGCGCTGCCATCGTCATCGCAATCTACAGCTTCGTCTTCACCGGCATCGGGACGATGCTGGCGGTCATGCTCATCCCCGACTCGGTTCGCGTTCCCCTCTACCGCGACAACCTGATCGCCGGAATGGCGATGTACCTGGTGGGCCCTCTTGGAATCAAGATCGCCTTCCGGTTCTTCGTCGTGATCGTCGGCTTCCTGATCCTGAGCGGCGCCATAAATACGGCGATCGTCGGTTCAACCGGCGTCCTGATGCGAGTGGCGGAGGATGGCGTCCTCACAGACTGGTTCCGAAAGCCGCAGCGGCGCTACGGAACCAGCTACCGTATTGTGAATCTCGTCGCTGGACTCCAGATGTTCACCATCATCGCATCTCGCGGAAACGTGATCATGCTCGGTGAGGCCTACGCGTTCGGTGTCATCTGGAGCTTCACCTTCAACTCTCTCGCGATGCTGGTGCTGCGATGGAAGTTCCATGGCGAGCGTGGATGGAAAGTACCGCTGAATCTCCGGATTGGTAAGACGGAAATTCCGTTCGGACTTATTTCTGTCTTCCTTGTTCTGCTGACAACGGCAATCGTCAACTTATTTACTAAGTCCGTTGCTACCGTAAGTGGCATCTTATTTGCCGCCGCGTTCTTCACAATCTTTACTTTTTCGGAGCGGGAAAACAAGCGCCGGCACGATCTTGCAGCCCGCCAGATGAAAGAGCACTTCCAACTGGAACATCAGGACACAGTTGGTCGCGAAGCGCTCGATATTCGTCCCGGTGCGGTTGTTGTAACGATGCGCGACTTCGCCTCTCCATTCGCGCTCAAGTGGGCTTTGTCTCATACCAACACCGAGGACCAGGACCTGGTCGTACTCGCTGCCCGAATGATGGGTGCCGGAGGTCCCGAGTATGTGGACGCCTCCGAGCAGTTATTCAGTGAGCACGAGCAGATGCTCTTCACCAAAGCTATCTCTGTCGCCGAGAGCTTTGGAAAGCATATCTCCCTTTTAGTCGTCCCCGCGGGAGATATCTTCGCGGCGCTGGTTCAGACCGCAAACTCCCTCGATGCCGCGGCAGTAGTTGCAGGACTATCCAGTAAGTTGACCGCCCAGGAGCAGGCTTATCACGTGGGCCAGGCATGGGAAGCTCTTCCGGAACCTAAGCGGCAATTTACTTTTTACGTCGTAAAGCCCGATGGCGAAGCACTCAGCTTCCACATCGGTCCACATGCGCCGACACTCGAACCGGATGAAGTACAACTAGTGCATCGTCTCTGGCTAAACCTTCGCCGAGCCCCAGAGATGGAGCATCTGCACCACAGCGACATCGTGACCTATGCACTTTCCAAAATGGCCAACGAATTTGCCCGAGATAAACAGGAAACTCTGAAAGGCCTGCGTCAGTGCATGGAGCAGACCCACAATCGTCGCGGACTGGGCAGGTCATTCCACGAAGAGATGGATGACGACACCGGCCCAGGGTATGCAATTCGGGCTCCGCGCTCGCATTCAGGCAACGAAAAAGCTGCCTCGACCTATCAAAATAAGTAACCAAGTTACCCACCGTATTGCCACTTACGAGTTAGCTCTGTATCGTGAATGTGTGGCATCTGCAATAAGATACGTGTGGATAAGTCGAGCTATCAATCCAATTACTCCGAAGATGCCGCCTGGGAGGGAACAGTGGAAGTAAGCCGGATTATTGCCGAGATCGACGCACAGATCGCAAAGTTGCAGCAGGCCCGATCGCTATTGGCTGGCACGCAGACCGCACGCACGGGTCCTGGCCGGCCAAAAGGGAGCAAGAATGCTGCGAAGGGCGCGGCAAAGCGCAGACTGAGCCCCGAGGGGCGCAAGCGCATCGCGGAGGCAATGAAGAAGCGCTGGGCTGAGCGGAGAAAGCAAGCCGCAAAGGGCTAAATCGTCCCTTTGGAACAAAAGCGCAGGCAATGCCTGCGCTCTTGTATCTAAGTAACTCTTGCTATCGAGTGACGATCACTTCCCGCAAAGTATCCTTCGCTAGAAAGAATCGATAGCTGCTGAAGTCGCTCAAGAGATTCTCGATCTTTCGATTGCTATAGATATGATGCAGAGGATAGCTACCCGCACGCTGCATCTCTACAACGTCAGTGTCGGTTAGATGATAGCGGCAGAAGCTTGTGCTGGGGTCCGTAGTGGCATGGAAGAAGCACAGCATCTGGCCGCCCGGCTCCATGACCTTGTGGATGCGCGAGAAGACCGAAGCAACTAGTGGCTCCGGCAGATAGTCCGCAGTGTCCCACAGCAGGACAACATCGAAGTTACGGCCAGTGAAGTTCAGGTTGGAGGAGAGAAAACGCTCAACGTCGAATGTGGGCTCTCCATTCTCGCTCGGCACCTGCCACTCTGGCTTCGACGCCTCCTCAACCAGGTTCGCCATGTAGATGCTGTGGCCGAGGCCGGTGATGTAGTTGATGTTCGTGGACGAAGTCGGGCCGATGTCAAGAACGCGGAGAGATTCCTCAGAACGCAAGTGCTTGAGCATGTCCTTCCACCCGCTGGAGTGCCGGGGAACACGGGCAGCTTCTGCTCCTCGTGACGTTCGTGACGTTCCTGTGGCCTCGCTGCCACCGAAGATACCACGCATGAAATTTTCTTCTCCTCCCGGCTAGGCTTTCGTCTCGAGAACAAGCGTCTCTTGAGATGTCACCGAGGACGACGGCGAGCCTTGAGACTTCGCGCCCCCGGACTTCAGTTCCACCCTGCCCTTGAGCAGTGCATTGTCCTCGATAGAAAGCCGTGCGGCAAATATATCGCCCTGCACAGACGCTGTCTGACGCAGTTCAACTCGCCCCGCAGCCTGCAGGTTCCCGGACACCTTGCCAAGCACGATCACGTCGCGAGCCTGGATATTCGCAACAACCCGAGCATTCGGTCCGACAGTTAGCGAAGCATCGAGAAGTGTAATCGTACCCTCGATATCTCCATCCATATAAAGATCTTCTTTGCCCGAAAGCTCGCCTCGAATCGTGACTGACTTGCCAATAATGGTGGAACCCTCTGCTGGCTTCATGAGTTCATGTTCTCCCTGAACGGAACTGTTTGCTACAGTGCGCCTTGCCCGAACTATACCCAACGCTATGCCGAGAGGCAAACCGTAAAACTTTGTCTGCTCTCCTTACGTCTTACGTAAGACGTAAAATGTCCTTATTGGACTCCCGAAATATCAGGAGTTACATTGATTTTGGATTCGAGGTGCAGCGGGTGAAGTGTGATTGGGGCAGAAGGCTCACACTACGGGGGCCCGCTCTACGATATCGCGTTCTAATGTGCTGCCTCCTGCTGGCGCTCCCCATGGGCCTACAGGGCTCTCAAACGCAACCAGAAGGCAACGGCAAGGACGGCGGCACGCCATCACCGACCTCCCTCCCGCCACGTTCCTGGGCCATGGAAGTCGTCAACACCGAGTTGGAGGCCCTCCACCACAAGGGATCCTATCTGCGGTACCGCATGCACATCGTGGACGCCAAGGGCGATCAGCTACGCGACGTCATCGAAACCGAGGACGGCACCGTCGCAAGGCTCATTATGCGCGACGGCAAGCCCCTGACCGACGTGCAGGACAAGGCGGAGCGCCAGCGGCTCGACGAGATGGTGCGGTCTCCCTCGGACTATAACAAGCACGTAAAGAACGACGCATCCGGAAAGAAAATCGCAGATTCGCTCATGCGGCTGATGCCTGAAGCCATGACCTACACCTACGCGCCAGGCCAGCCACAAACCGGCAGAAACCCTGAGATGACTGAGGTTGTCTTCGATTATGAGCCGAACCCGAAGTTCACTCCGCCCACAACGGCAGCAGAGGCGTTGAAGGGGCTAAAAGGACGGGTTTGGATCGATGCCAAGTCCCGCCACATCGTTCGAATGGAAGGGACAACCTTTCAGGGCGTCAACTTCGGATGGGGGATGCTCGCCCACATCTATCCCGGAGGGAAGCTGGCGCTCGATCAGATCGACGCCGGCAACGGCCGCTGGGTCTTCACACACTTCACGGAACGGCTCACCGTCCGCGCACTGATGGTAAAGACCCTCAACATCAATACAACGATCGACGCCAGCAACTTCCAGGCGGTTGCGGCTATGAAGTATCAGGATGCGATCAAGATCCTGTTGGACACGCCCCTGCCGACAGACTAGCCACTCGAAACGCTCAGGCCGTCACACGGGCACGGGCACGTATCGTCTGCCTCCGCACGGTCAACTCTTCGATACGGCCGCGGTCGACGTGGAATCCCGACCCAACTCCGGTCGGAACCGTAATTTCACCCGTCTTGCTGACCGTCACCTCAGGCTCAATGATGTCCTGCGACCAGTAGCGCTTCGAAGCGGAAACGTCGCCGGGAAGCGTGAAGTTCGGCAGCGAAGAGAGCGCAATGTTGTGTGCCCTCCCAATTCCAGTCTCAAGCATTCCGCCGCACCACACCGGAATTCCGCGCTCTTCGGCCGCGTTGTGTACGGCGATCGCCTCGCTGAAACCGCCAACACGTCCGACCTTGATGTTGATGATCTTGCACGAGCCCATATCGATCGCGGCCAGCGCATCGCGCCGGTTGCGGATTGACTCATCCAAGCAGATGGTTGTCTCGATCCGCTTCTGCAACATCGAGTGGAAGTAGAAATCGTCGTACCACAACGGCTGCTCGATCATCAGCAGCTTGAACTGGTCCCACGTCGCGATATGGTCGAAGTCCTTCAGCCGGTAAGCCGAGTTCGCATCGCAGCTCAGAAGAATGTCCGGCCAGCGCTTCCTCACCGACTCAAAGACATGAGTATCCCAGCCCGGCTTGCACTTCAGTTTGATCCGCTGATAGCCCGCCTCAAGCTCAACCGCAATCTTGTCCATCAACTGCTCAAGCGTCGGCTGAATCCCGATGGAGACGCCGCAGGGGATTTCCTGGCGTGTGCCGCCAAGCAGCTTCGACAGCGGAACCCCTTCAACCTGGGCCTCCAGGTCCCAAACCGCGTTTTCTACCGCAGCCTTCGCCATCCGGTGTCCACGGACCTGCTTGAAGAGCGGTGGAACGGTGCCGCCCGATTCAACATCCGCCTCGAGAATGCGAGGGGCTAGCTCTGTCTCGGTGATGATCCACGCCGTGTCGATCATCTCGTCGCTGAAATAGGGATGCTCGCCGGCGACGCACTCGCCCCACGCCGTGAGTCCCTCGGCCTCCAGTTCGATCAGCAGAATCCTTCTGCCCGTCGTCAGGCCAAAGCTGGTTTCAAACGGATACGCCAACGGAAGGTTGATCTCGCGCAGATGGATGGCATCGATATTCAGCATGTCGGGTCCTGTCTTTCTATTTCCAAAGTGAAGGGTTAACACAGATTGAGTTGCGGATTGGGCTCTCCCGAACGGTCATCAGCGAGGTGGTTCACTCCAAGGGCCTAGCAGAAATGAACCGTTGCCTTCGGCATCACGCTCATACCCGACAACAGCCAAACCTCTCTCAAATGCCGCTTCAAGCGCAATGCGATTCTTGGTTTGCAACTGCTGGGCCAGATCCTTCTTATTTGCGTCCTGCTTCCACTGGTAGATGGCGTGCGGGACCGTGACGCGTTCGACGACTTCTACTGGCTGCGGCTCCCCCTGCAACACTCCCTGCACCCGAGGGGACTTCAGCCACCACTCCGCGTATAGCCTATCTGTCGGGAGTCCGCCCTGCAAGGGCGAAGATGATGGCCCATAAAAATCTTCCTTATAGCGCCGGGAGATGGCCCCCAGCCGCACAATATTCAAGTGAGCATTCTTAATCTCCAGCGGATCATACGTCCACTCCATCAGGTCGATCCCGCGCGCCAAGGCGTCATCTCGCTGCGCCAGTTTCATGCGTCTGCCCAGCCCCGAGTTCCGGTACTCCGGCAACACCGCCAGCATGTGAGAGTGCATATAGGCCCGCCCATTGCGGTAACCCGGCAATCCCATCGCGAAACCGATGATCGTCTCCCCAGCAAACGCCCCAAGCACCTGACCGCCAATCCGCTGTGCGACTAAAAATACGCGGCGCGGAATGAGGTCGCCGTCGCTGTATCCCCATACTTCCAACTGCAATACAACACAGCGCTCAAACTGCTCCAGAGTAGTTAGATTCCGGATCTCAATCGTGTCGTGCGGGGTGCTGCTCATGAATGACCTGCTCCGCTCGTTTCCTGTTGTTTTGCGTTGCTCCACAGTTCTTCCAACTTCTCCGGCCCAAGTCCAGATAGTGCCTCCGGACCTCCAGCCGCAGCTTCCATCGCGGCAAAGCGCCGCCGAAACTTTGCGTTCGCGCCGCGCAAGGCCGACTCCGGATCGACCTTCAGATGTCGCGCAAGATTAATCGTCGTAAAGAGCAGATCTCCGAGCTCTCCCTCAATCGCCCCGGCAGACTCAGCCGAGGGCTTCTGCAATTCCTCTTTCAATTCAGCGATCTCCTCGCCGAGTTTCTCGAAGAGCCCATTCGAATCGGGCCAGTCAAAACCCACCTTGGCGGCACGAGAACCAAGCTTGCCTGCCTCCAGCATCGCCGGCATCGCGCGAAGAATGTCCGCCAGCAAGCCTCGCCCGGGCGAAGAAGACCTCTTCTCCTCGCGCTTGATCTGTTCCCAATTGCGCAGCACCGTATCGGCATCCGGCGCCTTCACATCACCGAAGATGTGCGGGTGCCGGCGTACGAGCTTTGCGTTGAGGTTGGCGGCGACATCGTAGATGTCGAAGTACCCTTCCTCTGAGGCCATCTGCGCGTAGAAGAGCACCTGCAGCAGTAGGTCCCCCAGTTCGTCCTTCAGATCCGGCCAAGCGCGGCGCTCGATCGCGTCGAAGACCTCATAGGTCTCTTCCAGGGTATGGCGCTTGATCGTATCGAAGGTCTGTTCCCTGTCCCACGGACAGCCATTAGGCGCACGCAGTCTGGCCATGATCGCCACGGCCTCAAGCAGATGCTCGGCCGCTTCTTTCCTTGGTGATGACGCCATGTCTCCACTTTACCCGAACACCGCAGCCCAAAGCACCTGCACGTGTTAGCATCGCGAAGTAACGCTCGATACCATTCCGAAAATCGCGCAATGAACACTTCCGCGAACCCAAATAACGCCAGGAAGCGAAGCAAATGGGTATGGTTGCTCGTGCTGCCCTACCTCGGACTCTGCTTTCCCGCGCTCTACGCACGCAGCACGCCTTCGCTGTGGGGTTTTCCTTTTTTCTACTGGTACCAATTCGCTTGGGTGATCCTCGCCTCAGCCATCCTGGGTTTCGTCTATTTCAAGCTGAGAGATCCGAAGAACTGAATAGGAAGGTGGTGGCGGGGTCGTTCAGAGATGCTGCCCCGCCGCCCTGGGGGAGGAGTTGAGACAACTGGGCTGCAGCATCCCGGCCCGATGTCTCAGGAGTGGTTGGTGTTGCGGATTGGTAGTGCGGAGGTCGTTCCTTCCAGCTACCTGTCGCCAGCTACATACCGCTAGGCGCAGGACCGGAAGCCTGTTGCATATTGGTCATCAGCTTCACTTCAACGCGACGGTTCTTCGCGCGGCCAGCAGCGGTCCTATTGTCTGCCACTTCCAGGTTTTTGCCGATTCCAACCAGATAGAACTTGCGAGGAGGAATGCTGTACTTTGTCGCCAGGTAGTTCGCCACGGCATCTGCGCGGCGCTGGCTAAGCTGATAGTTGTAGTCTGCATCGCCGATCGAGTCGGTACCACCCGTAATCGCAAGAATGTAGCTGCGCGCCCCCGTAAGGCTCGCCGCAAAGTCATCCAGCGTCTTCTTGTCATCAGCCGTCAGCACAGCCTT
>Ga0126381_100000872_pt1 | contig 32807 bp, 30 predicted proteins | sample PanSoiMetPlot_28_FD_96465 | JGI IMG/M metagenome (GOLD analysis project Ga0126381, IMG submission 96465) | Tropical forest soil microbial communities from Panama - MetaG Plot_28 | ecosystem: Environmental > Terrestrial > Soil > Tropical forest > Bulk soil | place: Panama | collected 2016-02-17 | reverse complement strand
TTCTCGTGGCCCTGCGGCTCCTCCAGGGTCTCGCCCTCGGCGGCGAGTACGGCGGGGCGGCGACCTACGTCGCGGAACACGCCCCCCACGGCAAGCGCGGCTACGACACCAGCTGGATCCAGACGACGGCCACCCTGGGTCTGCTGCTCGCCCTGATCGTCATCGGGATCTGCCGAGTCAAGATGACGCCGGAGGTCTTCAAGGCGTGGGGATGGCGGCTTCCGTTCCTGGTCTCGCTGATCCTGCTGGCCTTCTCCGTCTACATCCGGCTGAAGCTGCAGGAATCGCCGGTCTTCAAGGCGATGAAGTCCCAGGGGAAAGGCTCCAAGGCGCCGCTCCGCGACAGTTTCACCAACTGGGCCAACCTGAAGATCGTCATTCTCGCCCTTCTGGGCGCGACGGCCGGCCAGGGCGTCGTCTGGTACGCAGGCCAGTTCTACGCTCTCTTCTTCCTGACGATCTACCTGCACGTCGACTACCTCACGGCTTACTACCTCATCGCGATCTCGCTCGTCATCGGCACCCCGTTCTTCATCTTCTTCGGCGCGCTTTCGGACAAGATCGGCCGCAAGTGGATCATCATGCTCGGCTGCCTGATCGCCGCGCTGACGTACTTCCCGCTGTTCAAGGCCCTGACGCACAGCGTCAACCCCGCGCTCGAGACCTACGCCCAGTCGACCCCGATCACGGTGGCCGCGGACGACTGCTCGATGCACATCTTCCCGACGCCGAAGACCGTCTTCACCCCGTGCGACAAGGTCAAGGACTTCCTGACGAAGAACGGGCTGACGTTCCAACAGCTGCCGGCCGTCGGCGGCGAGGCGGTCGTGACGAAGATCGGCACGATCGAGCTCCGCGGCTTCAAGGAAGACGAATTCAAGGCGGCGCTCAAACAGACCGGTTTCCCCGACAAGTTCGACAAGGACAAGTTGAATTGGGGGATGACGATCCTGATCCTCGTCATTCTCGTGATCTACGTGACGATGGTCTACGGCCCGATCGCCGCCTTCCTGGTCGAGATGTTCCCGACGCGCATTCGCTACACCTCGATGTCGCTGCCGTACCACATCGGCAACGGCTGGTTCGGAGGCATGCTGCCGCTGCTCGCAACGGCGATCGTGGCGTCGAAGGGCAACATCTACGCCGGCCTGTGGTATCCGATCATCGTGGCCCTGATGTCGTTCGTGATCGGCAGCCTCTTCCTCCGGGAGACGAAAGATCGCGACATCACGGCCGACTTCTGAGGAGGCGGACATGGCTCATCGGAAAAATGGCGGCCTGACGCGCCGCCGGTTCGCAAAGATCGCCGGGGCGGGAGCGCTTGTCGCCGGCGGCCCCGCGTTCTTCTTCCCCGACCGCGCGAAGGCCGCGGGAAAGACGCTCAAGATCATCCAGTGGAGCCACTTCGTCCCCGCCTGGGACACCTGGTTCAACAACACCTACGTCAAGGAGTGGGGACAGAAAAACGACACCGAGGTGATCGTCGACAACATCAACCTGGTTGACCTGCCGGCGCGGGCCGCGTCGGAGGTCTCGGCGAAGAAGGGCCACGACCTGTTCATGTTCCTGTCGCCTCCGGCCTCTTACGAGCCGCAGGTCATCGACATGTCGAACGTGTACGCTGAGGTCGAGAAGAAGCACGGCAAGAAGATCGACCTCGCCTACAAATCCACCTTCAATCCGAAGACCAAGAAGTACTTCGCCTTCTCCGACGCCTACACGCCGGACCCGGGCAACTGGCACAGGGACTGGTGGACCGAGGCTGGCTACCCGAACGGCCCGGACACGTACGACGACCTGTTCAAGGGGGCGAAGAAGATCCGGGACACCACGGGCCACCCGTGCGGCATCGGGCTCGCTCAGGAGCTCGACACGTCCATGGCGATGCGCGCCATCCTCTGGTCCTTCGGCGGCGCCGAGCAGGACGAGGCCGGAAACGTCACGATCAACTCCAAGCAGACGATCGAGGCCCTGAAGTACGTCAAGAACCTCTTCCAGCAGACGATGACGCCCGAGGTCTTCACGTGGACGCCGCCCTCGAACAACCAGGCGATGCTCGCCGGCCGCGTCAGCTTCGTCATGAACGCCATCTCGATCACGCGGCAGTCGGAGCGCGAAAAGCTGCCGATCGACTCGAAGATCATGATCAGCGCCGCGCTCAAGGGCCCGGTGCGTCGGATCGCGGCCGAACACGTCATGAACTGCTACGTGACCTGGGAGTTCGCGGAGAACAAAGAGGGCGCGCAGAAGTTCCTGATCGACTGGATCGACCATTTCCGGGACGGATTCGTCGCCGGGCAGTTCTACAACTTCCCGTGCTTCCCCTCGACCGTTCCCGATCTCCAGCAACTGATCTCCAAGGACGAGCGGGCCAACCCGACCGACAAGTACAAGGTGCTCGGCAACGTCCTCGACTGGGCGACGAACGTGGGCTACCCGGGCTTCGCCACGGCGGGCATCTCGGAGGCCTTCAGCACGTGGGTCATCCCGACGATGTTCGCCAAGGTGGCCCGGGGCGACGAGACCCCGGAGGACGCCGCGAAGGCGGCGGAAACGGAGTACAAGCGCATCTTTGCCCGCTGGAAGTAAGCTGGTCCTGGAGACGTTCCTCAGCAGGCTCCGGTCGCGATCCGCGGCCGGAGCCTTTGATTGTGTGCCTCGGAGCGGCTGCTGATGGCGATTGTCGAAACACGTAATCTCACCAAAGTTTTCAAACAGGGCGAGCTCGGGGCGGTCAACGACGTCAGCCTGACGACCGAAGAGGGCGAGTTCCTCGTTTTCCTCGGCCCTTCCGGCTCCGGCAAGACGACCCTGCTCCGGATGATCGCGGGGCTCGAGACGCCGACCTCGGGCGAGATCCTCATCGGGGGCCAGCGGGTCAACGATCTGTCGCCGCGGGAGCGCCGCATTGCCATGGTGTTCCAGAGCTACGCGCTCTACCCGCACCTCACCGTCTACAAGAACATCGCCTTCCCCCTGAAGGCGCAGAAGGTGCCGAAGTCCGAACACGCCAAGAAGGTCGAATGGGCCGCAGGCCTGCTCGGCATCGGGAAGCTCCTCGACCGGAAGCCCCGCGAGCTCTCCGGCGGCGAGCGCCAGCGCGTGGCACTGGCCCGGGCTATCGTCCGCGAGCCGGCCGTCTTCCTGCTGGATGAGCCGCTCTCGAACCTCGACGCGAAGCTGCGCGCATCGGCCCGCGAGGAGCTCGAGCACTTCCACGAGAGCGTCGGGACGACCACGATCTACGTGACCCACGACCAGGTCGAGGCGATGGCGATGGGCGACCGGATCGTCGTCATGAACTTCGGAGAGGTGCGCCAGATCGGAACACCGGCCGACGTCTACGACGAGCCGGCCGACACCTTCGTCGCCACGTTCCTCGGCTCGCCGCCCATGAACCTCGTCCGGAAGGACGACGTCATCGTCGGCTTCCGGCCCGAGCACTTCTTTCCGGTCTCGGTCCTCGCCGGCCGGGCCGCGATGCCGGAGTCGCTGCGCGCCGTCGACCGCGAAGGGCCGTACGTGCCGGTCAACCTGCGGGTGAGCCACGAGGAATACCTCGGCTCGGAGCGCATCCTGTACGGGACGGTCGAGGGAGGCGCATTTCAGGGCAACAAGGTGATCTCACGGATGCCGTCGACGCTCGCCCCCCAGTGGGACTCCGGCAGCATTCACGCCTTCGCGGTCATCGAGAGGCATCTCAAGTTCTACGACCCGGCGACGGGAAAGCGCACGGCTCCGAGGCCGGGACCGTGGCGCTGAGCGCGTCGCGACGCCGGCAGGGCGGCGCCGCGAGCGGCACCGCCCTGGGCATCGCGATGTTCGCGCCGGCGGTCCTCTACATCGTGCTGCTCATCGGGGTCCCGTTCGTCCTGGCGGTGCTCTACGCATTCAGCGACGCCCGGATCGGCGCCTCGGGATTCCGCCTGGTCGGCCTCGAGAACTTCCGGAGCATCCTGCAGAGCCCGAGCTTCCACAAGGCGCTGAAGAACTCCATCGTCTTCACGCTCTGCGCCCAGGTGATCGTCATTGTCTGCTCGAACATCCTCTCGATCGCCCTGGAGAAGCCGTTCCGAGGACGCGGCCTCGTCCGGTTCCTCATCCTGCTGCCGTGGGTCGCGCCGGTCTCGCTCGGAACGATCGGCTGGAAGTGGATCCTCGACTCGATCTACAGCGTGATCACGTGGGTGCTCGTCGCTCTCCACGTCTACAAACCCTACAACGCGCCGATGTGGCTCGGCGAGCCTCACCTCGCCATGGCCTCGGTGATCCTGGTCCACTGCTGGCGGCTGATTCCCTTCTCGACGGTGATCATGCTCGCGGGGCGGTCCGCCATCTCGAAGGAGATCCCGGAGGCCGCCGCGATCGACGGCGCGGGCTTCTGGCGCACGACCTTCCAGATCAACCTGCCGATGATGACGCCGATCCTGTCGGTGGCGGTCCTCTTCGGAATCATCTTCACCTTCACCGACATGACGGTCGTGTACATCCTGACCGCGGGCGGCCCGTTCGACTCGACGCAGACGCTCCCCTCGCTCGCCTTCGCGACGGGAATCGCCGGCAGCGACCTCGCGGCGGGAGCGGCCATCTCGCTCTTCCTCGTGCCGGTGCTGGTCCTGGTCGCCTACTTCATGCTGCGGATCGCCCACCGCGCGGAGGTCGTGTGAGCGGATCCGGCGCGCCCCGAAAGATCGCGGCCCGGATCGGGAAGTTCCTCGTCCTGGCCTTCTTCACGGTGCTCCTCGCCTTCCCGTTCTTCTGGATGCTCGTGGCGAGCTTCAAGCAGAACCTCGACCTCTACACGGTCGAGAACAACCCCTTCAAGTTCAACCTGCCGCCGACGCTCGACCACATCCGCTTCCTCTTCGGCCACACGCGGTTCGTCCGCTGGCTCGGCAACACGGCCTTCGTCGGCGGCATCGTCGTCCTCATCACGCTGCTCGTCGCGGTCCCCGCCGCTTACGCGCTCGCCCGTCTGACCGGACGATGGGGGCAGCGCCTCGGGATCGCGATCTTCCTGACGTACCTGATCCCGCCGACCCTGCTCTTCATCCCGCTCTCGCGCGTCGTCGCGCTGCTCGGCCTTCAGGATTCGCTCTTCTCGCTCGTCGTGGTCTATCCGAGCATGACCATCCCGTTCTCGATCTGGCTGCTGATGGGTTTCTTCAAGTCCATCCCGAAGGAGCTCGAGGACGCCGCGATGGTCGACGGGTTGACGCGGTTCGGCGCGTTCCTGCGGATGGTCGTGCCGATCTCGCTGTCGGGGATCCTGACGGTCGTCATCTTCAGCTTCACGCTGGTGACCCAGGAATTCGTCTACGCGCTGACGTTCATCTCTCCGGAGGCCAACCAGATGGTGGGCGTCGGCGTGCCGATCTTCCTGGTGCGCGGCGACGTCTACTACTGGGGCGCGCTGATGGCCGCCTGTCTCGTCGCGAGCCTTCCGATCGGGTTCATCTACAACCTGTTCCTCGACCGGTTCATCGCGGGCTTCACCGTCGGGTCGGTCAAGTAGCGCGGCGGCGAGAAGCCTCAGGACGCGGGGGCGCGCACCTGCGCGCGCATCGCCTGCCAGGCCTCCCGCGCCTCCTCGACCGAGCCTTCGTCCTCGATCGTCGTGATGTCGCCCGGGTCCATGTCGAGCGTGACGGCCTTGAGCACGCGACGCATGATCTTGCCGCTGCGCGTCTTCGGAAGGGAGTGGACGAAATTGAGCTCCCCGATGACCGCGACCGGGCCGAGCTCGCGTCGGACCGTCTCGAGCAGGTCCCGCCGCAGCTCGTCCGAGGGGACGTGGCCCTGCTTGAGCACCACGAAGGCGGAGATGACCTCGCCGCGCAGGGCGTCCGGACGGCCCGTGACGCCGGCCTCGGTCACCGCGGAGTGCTGCAGGCACGCCGTCTCGACCTCGATCGTCCCGAGGCGGTGTCCGGCGATCTTGATGAGCTCGTCCGCGCGGCCCGCGAACCAGACGTACCCGTCGTCGTCGACGTGGGCGGAGTCGCCGGTGTAGTAGACGCCGGGAATCTTCTCCCAGTAGTCGCGGCCGTAGCGCTCGGGCTCGCCCCAGAGCGTCGGGGTCAGGCCGGGGAACGGGCGCTTCAAAACCATGATCCCCTTCTCGCCCGGTCCGCAGGGCATGCCGTCCATCGCGACGACCGACGCGTCGATGCCGGGGAGGGGCACCGTCGCGGAGCCCGGCTTGATCGGCAGCATCGCGATCCCGTAGGGATTGCCGAAAACGGGACCGGCCGTCTCGGTCTGCCACATGTGATCGATCACGGGCACGCGGCCGCGGAAGACCCGCTCCTGGAGCCACTCCCAGGCCGGCGCGTTGAGCACCTCGCCGGCGCAGAACGCACGCTCGAGCGAGGAGAGGTCGTGGCGATGCGCGGGCGCTTCGCCATACCGCATGAGGAGGCGCACGGCCGTCGGTGACGTGAACATCCCCGTGACGCGGAACTCCTCGACGATCTTCCAGACCGTCTCGGCATCGGGATGGTCGATCGCGCCCTCGTAGGCGAGCGTCGTGCAACCGGCCAGCAGGGGCGCGTAGACGATGTAGCTGTGGCCGACGATCCAGCCGATGTCCGAGGTCGACCACCAGACGTCGTCGGGGCGCAGCCCGAAGCACCACCGCGCCATGCTGGCGATGTGGACGGCGTACCCTCCGTGCGTGTGCACGGCGAGCTTCGGCTTCGCGGTCGTCCCGGACGTCGCGAGGATGAAGGCCGGCTCGTTCGACTCCATGGAGACGTGCGCGCCGGAACGGCCGCGGCCCATCTCGAGGAAGGCCTCCCAGGTCACGTCGCGGCCGGCGGTCATCGGCGCGGACGCCCCACCCCGGGGAAGGACGACGACCTTCTCGACGGCGTGGGGCGCGCCCGAGAGCGCCTGGTCGACGATCCCCTTCAGGTCCACGTCCTTGCCCTTGCGGAAGGTGCGGTCGGCCGGGAAGACCACCTTCGACCCGCTCGCCCGGATCCGTTCGCCGAGGGCACCCGAACCGAACCCGGCGAACACCACGATGTGGATCGCGCCAATGCGGACCGCCGCCAGCATGAGGAAGATCGCCTCCGGGCAGGTCGGCATGTAGATCGTGACGCGGTCGCCCTTGTCGACGCCGAGCCCGCGGAGGGCCGCGGCGACCCGCTCGGTCTCCGAGAGCAGCTGGGCGTACGTGAAGACACGGCGCTCGCCCCTCTCGTTCAACCCGACGAGCGCCGCGTGCCCGCCGCGGCCGCCGGCCACGTGGTGGTCGAGGGCGTTCCAGGCGAGGTTGGTCAGTCCGCCCTCGAACCAGCGGAAGGACGGAGGATTCCAGACGAACGTCTTCTCCCACGGCCGGAACCACGGGAGGTGCCTCGCCGCGCGGTCCCAGAATGCCTCCGGGTCGGACCTTCCGTCGTCGAGCCACCGGCGAACGATCGGGTTCACGAGCCTCATCTCACCCTCCCCGGCGGCCGATCGAGCCGCGCGCCGCGAGCGAAAAAATGCTACTTCACCGCCGCTTCACGCGGTTGTTTATCCTCTTGACATCTGTCGTCCCGAGGAATGGAATTTGCATCGGTGCCCTCTACGGTTAAAGGGAATCCCCTGAGAGAGGAGGTCCCATGGAGGTCACGCGTCGTGGGTTCCTGAAGGCCACCGGTCTCGGAACCACTATCGCCCTCGGATTCGACGTCTCCCGCGCCGACGCCGAGATGCGTCAGTTCAAGATCGCCCGCACCGTGGAGACGCGCAGCACATGTCCGTACTGCGCCGTTTCCTGCGGCGTGATCATCCACACGCTGGGCGACAGGGCGAAGAACGCGACACCCGCCGTTGTCCACGTGGAGGGCGATCCCGACCATCCGATCAATCGCGGAACACTTTGCCCGAAGGGAGTCACTCTCAAAGAGGACATCAACAACCCGAACCGCCTGCTGACCCCGAAGGTGCGCCGGCCCGGCTCCGATCACTGGGAGGACATTTCCTGGGACGACGCGATCTCTCAGATTGCCAAGCACATCAAAACGACGCGCGACAAGACCTTCGTGGCGAAGAACGCCAAGGGCCAGGTCGTCAACCGCACCCCCGGCATCGCGATGATCGGAGGGTGCACCGACACCAACGAGTTCAACTACCTGCAGTGGAAGGTCATCACGGCCCTAGGGGTGCCGTACCGGGACAGCCAGGCCCGGGTTTGACACGGCCCCACGGTGGCCAGTTTGGCCGCCACGTTCGGGCGCGGGGCAATGACCAACGGATGGGTCGACATCAAGAATGCCGACGTCATCCTCGCCATGGGCGGCAATCCCGCCGAGAACCATCCATGCGGCTTCAAGTGGTTCATCGAGGCGAAGAAGACGCGGGGCGCAAAGCTCGTCGTCTGTGATCCGCGCTTCACGCGCACCGCGGCGGTCGCCGACCTCTACTCGCCGATCCGTTCCGGCTCCGACATCGCGTACCTGCTCGGCATCATTCGCTACGCGATTGACAAGGGGCGGTTCCACAAGGAGTACGTGCAGCTCTTCACGAACGGCCCGTACATCATCAACGAAAAGTTCGGGTTCGAAGACGGGCTCTTCTCGGGCTTCGACGACGCCACCAAGACCTACGACAAGACCTCCTGGGGGTACGAAGCCGACCCGAAGACGAAGGCGTACGCCGTCGACAAGACGATGGAGCACCCGCGCTGCGTCTTCCAGCTCCTGAAGAAGCACGTGGATCGCTACACGCCCGAGACCGTCGAGAAGATCTGCGGAACTCCGAAGGAAACCTTTCTCAAGGTCGCCGAGATCGTCACGTCGACGGGCACCGCCGAGCGCTGCGGGACGATCACGTACGCGCTCGGGTGGACGCAGCACTCGATCGGCTGCCAGATCATCCGCACCGCGGCGATGCTGCAGCTCCTGCTCGGCAACGTCGGGCGCCCGGGCGGCGGCGTCGACGCTTTCCGCGGCCACTCCAACATCCAGGGCGCGACCGACCTCGCCGGCACGTTCGAGATCCTGCCGGGCTACCTGAAGACGCCCGCGGGTCCGCGTCAGACCCTGAAGGACTACCTCGAGGACGCGACTCCGAAGACGCTCAACGGAGCGCCGTGGCCCTCCATGAACTACTGGCAGAACTACCCCAAGTTCATGGTGTCGCTGCTGAAGGCCCAGTACGGGAAGAACGCGACCAAGGAGAACGACTGGGGCTACGAGTGGCTGCCCAAGGTCGACGGGAACTACTCGTGGATGTACATCTTCGACGACATGTTCCGCAAGTCCTCGAAGCGGCTCGGCGCCGACGAGCCCGGGCCCGAAGGCTTCATCACCTTCGGCATGAATCCGATGGGAATCGGACCCAACATCCCGAAGGTGGTCAACGCGCTGGCCAACCTGAAGTGGATGGTCGTCGTCGAGAACTACGAGATCGAAACGGCGACCTTCTGGAGGGCACCGAAGCAATACGGCGGACCGGAACCGGCGAAGTGCCAGACCGAGGTGTACCAGCTTCCGGCCTCGGGTTTCGCCGAGAAGGACGGCACGTTCACGAACTCCGCGCGCTGGATGCAGTGGAAGTGGAAGGCGATCGATCCTCCCGGCAACGCCAAGACCGACCAGGAGATCATGGCCCGAATCTTCCTCGCCGTGCGAGACCTCTACAAGAAGGAGGGCGGCGCGCTCCCCGAGCAGATCCTCAACGTCACCTGGGCGTACACGAACCCGACGTCGCCGGACCTCGGCGAGGTCCTGAAGGAGATCAACGGCCGGGCTCTCGTGGACATCCCGGATCAAAAGGACAAGACCAAGATGATCCGGACCGCCGGGCAGCAGCTCGAGAACTTCGGGCAGCTCCAGGACGACGGGTCGACGATGTGCGGCAACTGGCTGCACCTCGGCGTCTACACGGAGGCCGGCAACAACGCGCAGCGCCGCTCCACCGTCGATTCGACGGGCATGGGCATGTTCCACAACTGGGGCTTCTCCTGGCCCGCGAATCGCCGCGTCATGTACAACCGCGCCTCGGCCGACGCCGAAGGCAAGCCGTGGGATCCGAAGCGGCCGGGCATCGTCTGGAACGGCGAGAAGTGGGTCGGCGACGTGCCCGACATCAAGCCCGACTCGCCGCCCGGCGAGTTCGGCCCCTTCATCATGAACGCCGAGGGCGTCGGAAGGCTGTTTGCCGCCGGCATGAACGACGGTCCGTTCCCGGAACACTACGAGGCCGTCGAGGCGGCGATCGAGAATCCGCTCCATCCCAAGGTGACCTCGAACCCGGTAACGAGGAAGTTCGCGACGGACAAGGACGTCTACGGAAAGCGGGAAGACTTCCCGATCGTCTGCACGACCTACCGGCTGACGGAGCACTACCACTACTGGACCAAGCACACGCAGGTGCTCAACCAGCTCCAGCCCGGTTTCTTCGTCGAGATCCCGGTGCAGCTCGCCGAACAAAAGGGCATCGCGAACGGCTCGCAGGTGAGAGTGACGTCCGCCCGCGGCGCGATCGAGGGCGTCGCGATGGTCACGCGCCGGCTCCGCCCCCTCCAGGTCAACGGCAAGGAGCTGTGGCAGATCGGGTTCCCGCTCCACTGGGGCTACGAGGCGGCGGACCCGCGCCACACGGGACCGCTGGCGAATTTCCTGACGCCGTCCGCGATGGACCCGAACACGTGGACGCCCGAGTTCAAGTCGTTCCTCGTCAAGCTCGAGAAAGCGTGAAAGGAGCACCGCGATGACACTCGACATCCGCCGCTCCTCCGCTTCGGTCTGGGGAAGCCTGTCCGGGCTGCGCAACGCGCAGGTCGTGTCGAAATACATCGACACGACGACGTGCATCGGCTGCAAGGCCTGCGAGGTCGCCTGCCAGGAATGGAACGACCTCGGGCCCGTCGTCACCCATCAGGTCGGCTCGTACCAGACGCTCCCGACGCTGCACGCCGAATACTGGAACCTGATCCGATTCGACGAGCGCGAGTTCGACGGCGGCCTCGCCTGGTTGATGCGCAAGGACCAGTGCATGCACTGCGACGAGCCGGGCTGCCTCGAGGCCTGTCCGGCGCCCGGCGCGATCGTGCAGTACGCCAACGGCATCGTGGACGTCAACCCGGACCAGTGCATCGGCTGCAAGTACTGCGAGACCGGATGTCCGTTCGACGTGCCGCGCTTCTCGCAGACGACGGGCAAGATGGCCAAGTGCACGCTGTGCGTGGACCGGGTCGCCGTCGGCCTCGAGCCCGCGTGCATCAAGGCCTGCCCCACCGGCTGCCTCCACTTCGGCACGAAGGACGACATGGTGGAGCTCGCCCGGGGCCGCGTGAACCAGCTCAAGGGACTCGGCTTCGCGCAAGCCGCCGTGTACGACCCCAAGGGCGTCAACGGGACCAGCGTCATCACCGTGCTCGCCCACGGGGATCACCCCGAGTGGTACCACCTGCCCGCAGACCCGCACGTGCCGTACGGAGTGAAGCTCTGGAAGAAGATCATCCGGCCGCTCGGCGCGATCGCCATCTTCGGCGCCGTGCTCGGCGCCTTCGCCCACTACACGAAGTTCGGGCCCAAGGTAGCGAAAGGCTCATCGTCCGATACGGACACGAACGCTCCGAGAGCCTGAGAAGGAACGGACAAGACCATGAGTACAGCCGCTCCGCGCGCCCCCATGGATTCCGCGATCACCGTCGCCCGCGACCGCGAAGACGTCGTCGTCGGCTCTGAGATCGTCCGGCACCGACTCTACTCGCGCCTGGTGCACTGGTCGGTCGCGGTCACGTTCCTCATCGCCACGCTGACCGGCATGCCGGTCTGGACGCCGGTCTTCGGCTGGATGGCGTATCTCTTCGGCGGAATGACGGTCGCCCGGCTCCTCCATCCCTGGGCCGGGATCGCGTTCTTCATCGCGGTGGTCATCCAGTTCTTCGAGTGGATCTCCGACATGCGCCTCGAGCCCTGGGAGAAGGACTGGATCGGCCCGCGCCTGACGCGCTACATGCGGTACGAGGAAGACGATCCCCGGACGGGCAAGTACAACGGCGGCCAGAAGCTCTACTTCTGGGCAGTCGCGCTGGGCGCTCTGGGTCTGCTTCTCTCCGGCCTGCTGATGTGGTTTCCGACGGCCTTCCCGCGCTGGCTGACGGAGCTCGCGTACATCATCCACGACATCACGTTCATCTGTTTCGCGGTTTCGCTCGTCTTCCACATCTACCTCGGAACCGCCGCCGAGCCGGGGACCTTCGGCTCGATGACCCGCGGAACGGTTACGCGCGCGTGGGCGCGGCTGCACCACCCAGGCTGGTATCGCGAGGTCACGGGCGAAGAGCCGCGACCGGCGAAACGCTGAGCGTCGCCTCCGACTTCGAGCGCCGCGCCGCCCGTGCGGAGACCCTCGCGCGGAGTCATCCGGCCGTCGAAGAGCCGCTGAGCTTCGCCGCCGGCCTCTACCGGGCGCAGTCGACCCTCGCCGGTTTCCTCGAGCGCGCGCACGCGCAGGATCGACTGACGGGCCACCTGGACGAGGACGCCGACCGCTTCCTCGACCGCGTACTGGGAATCCTCCGCTATGCCGCCGATTCCGGACCCGAGGTCCTGTCGGCCGAAGCCCGGGTGCGCCAGGAAGACCTGCCGGCCACGCGGCGCACCCGGCTCCTCGTCTACTGGGAAGGCGGCCGCTCGTCCCGGGAGGACTACCTGTCGCGGGCGATCCTGCGACCATACGTCGAGACGCTCCGGTCGCTGCCGGTGCCGCCGGACCGGCCGCACACGAAAGGCCGATGCCCCTTCTGCGGGGGCGCGCCCTGGATCTCGGTCCGGCGCGAGGGGTCGTTGATGGAAGGCGCGAAGCGCTCGCTCGGCTGCGCGCTGTGCGGCGTCGAGTGGCCGTTCGGCCGCATCCTCTGCCCGTCGTGCCACGAGGAGGACCCGCGGAAGCTCCCGTCCTTCTCGGCCGCGGAACACCCGGCCGCGCGCATCGAGACGTGCGAGACCTGCCGCCGATACGTGAAGTCGCTCGACCTCTCCGAAGACGCGCGCCCCATTCCCGAAGTCGACGATCTCGCGAGCCTCTCGCTCGACCTCTGGGCCCTGCGCGAGGGCTTCGAGCGGATCGAGCCGGGCCTCGCGGGACTCTAGCGGAGCTCCTTCCAAGGGAAGGGGGCCGCCGAGGCGGCCCCCTTGGGGACCCAACGAACCTTTACCGCAGACGACTTATCCGAAGACGCGGTAGATCCGGGCCGCCAGCGACGAGCCGCTCAAGAGAACCGCGACTCCGACGGCGAGCGCGACGACCAGGGTCAGCGTGACGGGGTTGTTTCCGCTCAGGCCCAGGATTCCCAGGACAATGGCGCCGATCCCGACGATCGTGTCGAACCCGCTGGCGCCGCGGACCGCCTGCTCCGTGCGGTCGGTCGTCGGGGCCTGCCTCTGTCTCTGGATCAAGGCATCGAGACGGCCGATGACGCTGCTGACGACGACGAGCGTCGCTCCGCTCAAGAGCGCGGCAATCGGGAGAAGCGTGTAAGGAATGACGCGGAGCAGAGCGAGGATCCCGAGAACGACGGCGCCGACGCCGCCGAACGCAACGAGCTCCATGCTGTTCGCGACGGCTCTGGGGCCGGACGCGGTTCCCGTGAACTCCCGGTGCCGCGCAACCACCGCCGCGCCGCCGAGCAACATGGCGACCCCGACCGCGATGATCCCGATCGCGCAGAGCGTCAGCGGCAGCAACCCGATGAGCCCCAGGATCGCGAGAATGACCGCCGCCCCTCCCGCGATCGCTTCAGCGACGGACCCTCTCTCCAGAATGTGAAGGGTCGCAGGGCCCGGGTGCGCAATCCCCATCTCCCGAGCCATCTCGAAACCGGCTTTGGTGTCCATAGGTTTGCCTCCTTGGGACCGGAGGCCGTTCTGAGGTCTCGGCCGCCGGAGCCCAGGTGAGCGCGCCTAACCGATGCGCTCGCCTCGGCTCCACGAGCTCGAAACATTAAGAAATTCATGCATCGGACGTGCCCCACGAGGTGAAGCCCGACTCAATGGACCTGTCGACCACGATAAGCTTCACGCCTCGAAGGATTTAACGTGGACAACTTTGAGGAGACCGAGCGTTTGATGCGCGGCGCCCAGGCGGGGCTGCGGAGCCGCTTCGAGGATTTCCGCCGCGCGCTCGACCGCCGCGACAGGGCGGCCTACCGGCTCGCGCTGTCCGACTTCCAGGACTGGCTCGGCCGATGGACCGCCGCCGAGGAGTCGGCGCTGCTTCCGGCGTTCGGCCGCGCGCCGATTCCGGGAAGGGACGCGCGCCGCGAGCTCCGTCTCGAGTTCGTCCAGATGCGCGAGCTGACGCGCCACGTCCGTCTCCAGCTCGAGTCCGGCGCCCCCATGTCCGACGTTCTCGGCATGGTCGAGAATCTCGCGCGACGCTTCGACGCGCACGAGCGCGGCGTCCTCGACGTCTACTACCCTGCCGCGGCGGAAGCGCTCGAGGCGTCGGAGCTCGCCGAGCTCGAGATCGCGGCGCGGGGCCTCTAGCAACCTGCGACGTCAGCCGAGCTGCAGCAGCTCGAGCGGAGGTTCCTCGTCGCCGGGCCGGAGCGCCACGTATGCGGCGGCGAGCTGCTCCTGCGACCAGCCGAGGCAGACGCCGTCGCCGCGGTAGAGGGACGGCTGTCCCGAAGGCTCGACCATGGTGATCGCGCCCTCGCCTTCGTCCGAAGCGAGCGTCAGCCTCCAGGCTCCGAGCGTCGACCCGGCCTCTCTCAGGCGGATCAGAGTGCGGGCGAGACCGAGGCCCCGCGGGTTGGTCAGGGGCGGCTCGGGCGCGGAGGAAGCCGTCGCGGGGGCTCCCTCGGTTCCGGCGTTGCGCCGCGCGGCACCGGCCACGAGCCGGTCGCTCGACACGACCGCGCGGGCGTGGATCGCTCGACCGATCTCGCCGCCGGGATCGCGCGCGACGACCTCGAAGCGATGCTGCTTTCCGTCGCGGCCGAGGTACCGCGCCACCGCCTCGACGCCGACGCCTTCCGGAGTCGCGGCGGTGTGCGTCACCTCCACGAGGACTCCGACCGAGCGCTCGCCTTCGGCGAGGTGAGGCGCGAGCACCCTCGCCGCCGCGAGCTCCATCAACGCCACCATCCGGGCCGTGGCGTACACCGGCGGGAAGGCGTCCTCGGGAGCGAGGCGGAAAGCGCTCGCGAGATCCGACGCTTTCACGGTCGTCGCGGCCGACGCGGTGGCACCGATCTCGGGCTCGGACATTCGGACCTCCTTCGTCGCGGCGGGCGGCCGCGCGCTCCTCGCGCCCGCGACTTTACGACGGTTCGTCGGCCGCGGGGCCCCGGCTGTAGAACGAGCTGCCCCGGACGTTCTCGTCGATGGCGAGCTGGCGATGGACCGCCGGAAACGCGCGCTGGTCGCAGTCGGAGCGCTCGCACAGGCGGCACGTGATGCCGATCGGCACGGACGCGCTCGGGTTGTGAACGTCCAGGCCGTCGCCGTAGACGAGGTGCGGCGTGTGGCGTACTTCGCACCCCAGAGAGATCGCGAGCAGCGGGTGCGCGGCGCCGAATCCGCCGAGAGTCTGCCTCACCGTGCGGGCGACGCACAGGTACGTGGTGCCGTCGGGCGTGCGGGAGATCTGGGTCCGGACGATGCCGGGGGTCATGAACGCGCTGTGCACGTTCCAGCGAGGACAAAGCCCCGAGAAGCGCGCGAAGCGGATGCCGGACGCCGAGAAACGCTTCGAGATGTTCCCCGCAATGTCGACCCGGATGAAGTGGAAGGGAACTCCTTCGCGGCCCGGCCGGCGCATGGTCGTCAGGCGATGGCAGACCTGTTCGAAGCTCGACCCGAAACGGCGCTCGAGCAGCTCGATGTCGTAGCGCAGCGACTTCGCGGACTCGAGGAAGGGCTCGTACGGCATCAGGACGGCCGCGGCGAAATAGTTCGCGAGCGCGACGCGGCAGAGCGCCACCGAGTCCGCCGTCGTCAGGCGGGAGCGCCCCATGATCTTGTCGAACTCGTCGCCGACACAGAGCAAGCCAATCTGGTGGGCGATCTGGAAGTTGCGGGCATGGGGAGGAAGCGTCTCGGAGATCTCGAGGCGTCGCTGTGCGGCGTCGTAGCGGCGCAGCGGCCTCTTCTCGCCCGCGTGGCGGACGATCGTCACGGAGATGCCCATCCCCTTGAGGAACCGGGCGAGCCCGGAATACGGGTCGGGCCGCTCGAGGCCGGCTCCCTCCGCCAACCGCTCGGCCGCCTCCTCGAGCTCGGGAAAGTAGTTCCGGTTCTCCTGCAGGACGTCCGAGACCTCCTCCGAAGGAAGCCGCGCGGGATCGAGGCCCAGCAGGTCGCCGCCGTCCGAAACGCGGGACGCGATGCCCTGCATCGCCTCGAGCGAGTCGCGGTACGCGTGGTACAGCTTGACGATCGCGCGCGACACGGATTCGTTGGCCGCGGTCTCGCGCAAGTCCGTCGTCGTCACGTCGTGCGCCTCGAAGAGCGGGTCTCCGAAGACTTCGTGGAGGTCCGAGACCAGGCGCGCCTCGCCGTCCGAGCCGAAGCTCTTCAATTCCGCCGGGTAGAGCTCGGCGAGCTTCAGAAGCAACGCCGCGGTCAGGGGACGCTGATCGTGCTCGATCAGATTGAGATAGGACCCGGAGACGCCGAGCTTCTCGGCCAGATCCACCTGGCGCAACCCGTGGCGGCGCCGAAGCATCCGAATCTTCGAGCCGAACTTGGACGCGCGCGTCATCGATTTACAGAATACACCACTTTACACGCGCGGTGTTCGTCGAGTTGACGACATAACATATTGAAAATCAATAACTTGTTGACTGATGAGCCGATTCCTGATGTTGTGTAAATCCCGAATCGGAACGCTGGCCATGGAGGAGATCATGACTGACCGCAACGCCGCCGAACTCGCCTCGCGCTGGACCTCCGACTCTCGCTGGGGCGGAATCGAGCGTACCTATTCGGCTGAGGACGTCCTGCGTCTCTCCGGCTCGGTCCGAATCCGCCACACGCTCGCCGAGCGCGGAGCCGAGCGGCTCTGGAGCCTCCTCCAGCGCGAGGACTACGTCGCGGCCCTCGGAGCGCTCACCGGCAACCAGGCGATCCAGCAGGTCAAAGCCGGCCTCAGGGCGATCTACCTCTCGGGCTGGCAGGTGGCGGCCGACGCGAACCTGTCGGGGCACATGTATCCCGACCAGAGCCTCTACCCGTCGACGAGCGTGCCGCACGTCGTCCGCCGGATCAACCAGGCGCTCCAGCGCGCCGACGAGATCCACACGGCCGAAGGCAGGGACGGCATCGACTGGTTCGCGCCAATCGTCGCCGATGCCGAGGCCGGGTTCGGCGGCCCGTTGAACGCCTTCGAGCTCATGAAAGGGATGATCGAAGCCGGCGCTGCGGGGGTGCACTTCGAGGACCAGCTCGCGTCCGAAAAGAAGTGCGGCCACATGGGGGGCAAGGTGCTCATCCCGACCTCCGCCTTCATCCGCACTCTGACCGCCGCGCGGCTGGCGGCGGACGTCTCGGGCGTGGAAACGCTCCTCGTCGCGCGCACCGACGCCAACAGCGCGCAGCTCCTGACGAGCGACGTCGACGAGCGCGACCGCCCGTTCCTGACCGGCGAGCGCACCGCCGAAGGCTTCTACCGTTTCCGCGGCGGCCTCGACGCGGCCATCGCCCGCGGCCTCGCGTACGCGCCGTTCGCCGATCTCCTCTGGTGCGAGACCTCCGAGCCGAATCTCTTCGAGGCCAAGCGCTTCGCGGACGCGATCCATTCGCGCTTCCCCGGAAAGCTCCTGGCCTACAACTGCTCGCCCTCGTTCAACTGGGAGAAGAAGCTCGACGCCGCGACGATCGCCGCGTTCCAGAAGGAGCTCGGCCTGATGGGCTACAAGTTCCAGTTCGTCACACTCGCCGGCTTCCACGCCCTGAACCACAGCATGTTCGAGCTCGCCCACGCCTACCGCGCGGAGGGCATGACCGCGTACTCGCGCCTCCAGCAGGCCGAGTTCGCCGCCGAAGCACGCGGTTATTCCGCCACGCGCCACCAACGCGAAGTCGGCACCGGCTACTTCGACGACGTCGCCAACGTCATCGCTGCCGGCCAGGCTTCCACGACGGCGCTGGCGGACTCGACCGAGAGCGCGCAGTTCTGATGAGCGCGCTCGACTAGTCCGGTTCCCCTGCGCCGCGGGCGCCCGCTGGATGGCGACCCGAGCGCTCCGGTCCTCCGGCCGATGGTGCCCGCTGGATGGCACCGTCGGCCGATTTTTTTGGGGGGCGAGGAGGAAAAAGGCTACGCATGCCTCCACTTCCCGACGATGCGCTCGATCTCCTTCTGAGCCGTGGAGGCCGCCTCCTCGGCGGTGACCTGGTCGCGGGCGACGCGCGCGAACATCGTCGGGATGACGAACGTGTTGAAGATCTCGTCGGTGGCCGCGGTCGCGTACCCCGGATATCCGACGTTCGTCGTCCAATCGAGCGCTTTCGCGAGGACCGAGTACTTTCCGCGAGGATCCGCCCTCGGGTCGTTCGCGAGCTCCTCGACGAGGTTCGGCACGGTCGAGGGATAGCAGGGAAGGTTGTAGGACTCGCTCTGCCGGAAGACGGACCCGAAGTCGTCGACGAGGTCGACGAGGAACTGCTTCGCGCCGTCGATGTTCTCCGCGAACTTCCAGATGACGTAGCAGTTCATGAGGTGCTCGGAGGCGATGCGGCGGACCGGCCCGGCGAGGGCCGGCAGGAGCCCGATCTTCTTCGCGATCGAGGGATTCTCTTTCTCGGCCGTTCGCGTCACCGAGATCGCGTTCTGGACGAACGACGCCCTCCCGGCCAGGATCGCCCGGTTGTTGGAGGACGGATCCCACGTGAACACCTCGGCCGTCTCCGTCTCGAGGTAGAGGGCTCGGGCGAACTTCAGGGCCTCGACGGTGGCCTTCGAGTCGATGACGACGCGCCCCTCCTCGTCCTGCTCGGCGCCGCTGAAGGACCAGAGCAGAGCGCGCAGCGCCATGTTCGAGTCCATCTCCTGGGAGAAGCCGATGCCGACCGGGTTGCCGAGCTTCTCCTTGATCCGGCGGCCCCCGTTGCGCAGCTCGTCCCACGTCGCCGGGCCGTTCGGGAAGCCCGCCTCGGTCCACAGGTCGATGCGGTAATTGCCCGGATCCGGGACGTAGGAATCCGAGAACGCGAAATACTTGCCCGTCTTCGGATCGAGCGTGGACTTCGTAGCGAGCGAGATCATCTTCCCGTGCCGCCGCTCGACCGCCTCGACGATCTCGCGGTGGTCGATGACCGAGCTCTGGTAGGCGGCGGGCGGAGACTGAAAGAGGAAGAGGTCGTGGCCCTTCTGCGCGGACGCCTCGGCCGCGCCGCGGGCGTTGACCTCGGTCGGAGTGATGTGATCCACGATGACCTCGGTCCGGTGCTTCGCGCCCCATGCCTTCGTGAAGTCGTTGTCGAACCAGCGGTCGTAGGCGGGAACGAAGTGGCTCCACTGGAGGATGCGAAGCGTCTTGCGCGCCGCTCCGGGACGGGAGGTTTCCCTTCGCGCACAGGCCGCGAGGCCCGGCACGGCTCCCGCGGCGAGCGCCGTTCCCGCGGTTCGGACGAACTGGCGGCGCGACAGCGGACGCGGCTTGCGTTCCATGCGGCTCCGATCCGGCGAAGCCCGGAACGACGCCGGGCGCGCGCGACGCGAAGTCTATAATCGGCCGCGTGTCCGTCCTCGAGCCCGGAGCGCGGCTTCCCCGGCTGTCCCTGACCGACGAGAGTGGAGCTCCGTTCGCGCTTCCTTCCGGCGAAGCGCTGTACGCCGTTTTCAAGACGACGTGCCCCACCTGCGCACTGACGTGGCCCTTCCTCGAACGGCTGCGCGCCGACGGAGGCCTGCCGATCGTCGCGGTCTCGCAGGACGATCCGCCCTCGACGCGAGCCTTCGCCGCGAAGCTCGCGACGCACCTGGACACCGCTTACGACGCGGAGCCGTGGCCCGGATCGCGCGCCCTCGGCGTCCGGACCGTACCCACGCTCTTCCGAGTCGGCCGCGACGGCGCGATCGCGGAGACCGTCGTGGGGTTCGACCGCGCTCGCCTGGAAGGCCTCGCCCGGCGCGCGGCCGAGCTCTCGAGGCGCCCTCCGACGCCGCTCTTTCGACCCGACGAGAACGTTCCCCCCATCAAACCCGGTTGAGACTCTCGCAACGCCGGCAGGTAGCCGGAGAAAGCGACCCGTGACCAAGAAACCCCAGACGCTCGGAGACCTCAAGGCGGCCGGTTATCGGCCGCGCGGCGTAAAGGAAGAGCTGCGCGACAACCTGCGGCGATCGCTCTCGCGCGGCGAAAACCCGTTCCCCGGGATCCACGGGTACGACCGCACGGTGCTGCCGTCGCTGTCGAACGCGATCCTCTCCCGCCACGATTTCCTCCTGCTCGGCCTCCGCGGCCAGGCCAAGACGCGGCTGCTCCGCCTCCTCGTCGGTCTCCTCGACCCGGAGATCCCGTCGATCGCCGGCAGCGAGCTGAACGAAGACCCGTTCTCGCCGATCACGAAGTACGGCAAGCGGATCCTCGCCGAGCGCGGCGACGACGCTCCGATCACCTGGATCCCTCGCGCCGAGCGGTACCGCGAGAAGCTGGCCACGCCCGACGTCACGATCGCCGACTTGATCGGCGACATCGACCCGATCAAAGCGGCCACGGAGCGTCGCTCCTATTCCGACGAGGAGGTCATCCACTTCGGCATCGTGCCGCGCACCAATCGGGGGATCTTCGCGATCAACGAGCTCCCCGACCTCCAGCCGCGGATTCAGGTCGGCCTGCTGAACATCCTCGAGGAGCGCGACCTGCAGATCCGGGGCTTCCCCATCCGGATCCCCCTCGACATCCTGCTCGTCTTCTCCGCCAACCCGGAGGACTACACCAACCGCGGCAACATCATCACGCCGCTCAAAGACCGGATCTCGTCGCAGATCTTCACGCACTACCCCGAAGACGTGAAGACGGCCGCAAAGATCACGGCTCAGGAGGCGTGGGTCGATCGCCAGGACGGGCCCGAGATCGAGATCCCCGAGCTCTTCCGCGAGCTCGTCGAGGAGATCGCCTTCGCGGCGCGCGCCTCGGAGTTCGTGGACCAATCCTCCGGGGTGTCGGCGCGGATGCCGATCTCGGCGATCGAGATCCTGGCCTCCAACCTCGAGCGCCGCGGGCTCCTGCGCGGCGAGCGGCGTGTCTCGCCGAGACTCTGCGACCTGCCGGCGACGCTCCCGGCGATCACCGGCAAGGTCGAGATGGTCTACGAGGGCGAGCAGCAGGGCGCCGAGGTCGTCGCCAAGAAGCTCATCGGGACCGCGGTCAAGAAGCTGTTCGACGCGAAGTTCCCGGCGCCCGACGCCGGGCGCCCGACCGAGCGGCGCCGCCAGCAGGAGGTCGACGACGACGAGGAGCCAACCGGGCCCGTGCGGCGCGCACGCCCCGCCCCGGCTCCCGAGAAGATCCATCCGCTTTACGAAGCGACGGTGGCGTGGTTCGGGGCCGGGAACACGATCACCCTGTCGGACGACGCGCCGTTCGCCGAGCACCTCGCGGCGCTCGAGTCGGTTCCCGGGCTGAAGACCGCGGTCGAGGAGCACTTCTCGCCGGCGTCTCCGGAGGAGCTCGCGATCGGAATGGAGCTCGTCCTGGAAGGCCTGACGCAACACTTGAAGATCGCCCGCGAGGACCTGGACTCCCGCGTCTCGTACACCGAGATGCTGAAGTTCAACCTGGTGAAGAACCGGACGAACTGACCGATGGCGGCAGGATTCCGCTCACGCGTGCTCGACGGAACGCCGCAGCTCGGCGCGTTCCTGACCTGGCCGGTCGAGGGAGCGCTCGAGCTGCTCGCCCTGGCCGGCTTCGATTTCGCCGTCCTCGACACCGAGCACGGCTACTTCAACCCGGAGTCCGTCGAGCGGATGGTGCGCGCGGCGGAGGGCGCGCCGCTCCCGGTGATCGTCCGCGTCCCGAACTGCCACGCCGCCTCCGACGTCGGGCGGGCCCTCGACGCCGGAGGATGCGGCCTCCTCTTTCCTCGGGCCGACGGCGTCGCCGCCGTGCGCAGCGCCGTCGAAGCGGCCAAGTACGCGCCGGTCGGAAAACGCGGCCTCGCCGGAGTGCGCGCCAACCGGTACGGCGGCGTCCCCTTCGAGCGCTGGGTCCTCGAGGCCAACGAGGGATCCAACGTCTTCGTCCAGATCGAGACCGCGGGCGCGCTGAACGCCGTCGGCGAGATCGCGTCGGAGGCGTGGGTGGACCTGCTCTTCGTCGGACCGAACGATCTGTCGCAGGCCCTCGGCGTCCCCGGTCACTACGACGATCCGCGCTACCGCGCGGCCGTCGAGAAGGTCGGCGCGACCGCCCGCGAGCACGGCAAGGCCGCCGGCATCATGCTCCGCTCGCCGGACGAGATCCCGGCGCTCCGCGAGCGCGGCTACACGGTCTTCACGACGAGCGACCGGGCGCTCGTCTCGCAGTCGGCTCGCTCGTGGCGTGGCGCCCTCCAGGTCTAGTCATGCGCTACCGCTACGCCGACTTCCCGCTCGACCTGCTCCGCCAGCTCCTCACGATGCAGGAGCTCGTCAAGCTCTTCCTCCAGCTCGTCCTCCAGTCCGGAGGGGACGTGGAGGAGGCGCTGCGGTGGATGAAGTACCTGCAGGATCGGGGCATGATCGACCCGGGAATCGACCTCGACCAGTTCCGCCGCCACCTGCAGGAGAACGAGATGGTCGAGGAGCGCGGCGGCCAGCTCCAGTTGTCCGCCGCCGGCGAGCGCCGGATCCGTCGCTCGGCGCTGGAGGAGATCTTCACGTCGCTGACGCGCGCGGGCGCCGGATATCACGCCGTGCCTCGGTCCGGCTCCGGCGGCGAGCTCCTTCCCGAGACGCGGGCCTATGAATTCGGAGACAACCCCAGCGCGATCGACGGCATCCGCACGATCGGCAACGCCGTGCGCCGCGACGCCGAGACGATCGCGCTCCAGCCCGAGGACTTCGTGGTCCACGAGGAGGAGCACCTCACCTCCTGCGCGACCGTGCTGGCGATCGACATCTCTCACTCGATGATCCTCTACGGCGAGGATCGCTTCACGCCCGCCAAGAAGGTCGCGCTCGCGATGGTCGAGCTCATCCAGTCCAAGTACCCCAAGGACTCGATCGACGTCCTCCTCTTCGGCGACGACGCCCGGCGCGTACCGCTGTCCGAGATCTCCAAGACGCAGGTCGGGCCCTTTCACACCAACACCAAGGCCGGCCTGGCGCTGGCCCGCAAGCTCCTCGTCCATCGCAAGAACCCGAACAAGCAGATCTTCCTGATCACCGACGGGAAGCCGTCGGCGATCTGGGAGCGCGGGCGCCTCTACAAGAACCCGTTCGGTCTGGACCTGAAGATCGTCAACCGGACGCTCGAGGAAGCCGACGCCTGCCGGCGGGACGGCATCACGATCACGACCTTCATGATCGCGACGGACGCCTACCTGGTCGAGTTCGTGGACAAGCTGACCCGGATCAACCGCGGGCGGGCCTATTACGCCTCCCCCTACAACCTGGCCGAGTTCCTGTTCACCGACTACATCCGCAACCGCAAGAAGTTCCTGCACTGAACGCGCACGACCTCGTTCGCTCCTAAGGGCATGATTAAATCCGCCCGCGAACGGGAAACCGTTCTAGTCTCCTCCGAAAACCCGTGTTTCGCCTTCAAGTGGGGGACTTCTGATGAAGCTCAAACCCTGTCGGCTCAGCCTCTCGGCTCTTCTCGGCGTTCTCGGTCTGGTGCCGTTCGGGTTCGGAGCGACCCGAACCGTTCACGTCGGCCTCGGCGGTACCAAGTTCGTCGATGCGGTCAGCGGAAACAGCACCTCCAACATCAACACCGGCGACACGATCCAGTGGACATGGTCGGCCGGCTTTCATTCGACGACCTCGGGAACCTGTTCGAGCAGCTGCAGTCCCGACGGTCTCTGGGACTCGGGCGAGCACGGGACGCCCTTCAGCTTCTCCCACACCTTCTCCTCGGACGGAACCTTCACGTACTACTGCACCGTCCACGGCACCGCGATGCAGGGAACCGTCATCGTCGGACCACCGCCGCCCGCACCCACGGTGACGAGCGTGGCGCCGACGTCCGGCCCGGCCGGCTCGGGAAACGCGGTGTCGATCACCGGGACGAACTTCGTCACCGGTGCGACCGTCACGGTGGGCGGCGTGGCGGCGACCGGAGTCAGCTTCGTGGGAGCGACGACGCTCGACGCGACGACGCCCGTTCTCTCTCCGGGGACTCTCAATGACGTCGTCGTGACCAACCCCGACACGCAGACGGGAACGCTGACCCAGGGATGGCTCGCGGACTTCCTGGACGTGCCGCAAGCCGACATCTTCCATGACGACGTCGGCATCATCTTCCGCAACAAGATTACGGCCGGATGCGGCGGCGGGAACTACTGCCGCAACGCTGCCGTGTCGCGTGCCCAGATGGCCGTGTTCCTGTTGAAGGCCAAGCTCAGTTCGAGCTATGTGCCGCCCGCCTGCGCGGGCATCTTTGCGGACGTCGCGTGCCCGAGCCCGTTCGCGGACTGGATCGAGGATCTGTCCAACCGCGGCATCACCACAGGGTGCGGCGGAGGGAACTACTGCCCCGACAATCCCGTGACGCGACAGCAGATGGCGGTTTTCCTGCTGAGGGCCCATGACGGCTCCGCCTACACGCCGCCTCCCTGCGTGGGCGTCTTCGGTGACGTGCCCTGCACGCCCGGCGTGGGGTTCCCCGACTGGATCGAGGAGCTCTACCATCGGGCGATCACCGGCGGATGTCAGGCGTCGCCGTTGCTCTTCTGTCCGACCAACGCCAACAATCGAGGCCAGATGGCCGTGTTCCTGGTCAAGACGTTCGGCCTGACGCCCTAGCAGCGATATGTTGAGCGCGTGCAGACGCTCGCGCTCGTCGCTGCCGGACTCGCCGCGGCACTCGCCGCGACGGCCGTCGCGGTCCGCACGTTCGTCGGGCGCGCGCAGGACCGGCTGGCGCGGACGCTCCTCGAGACGCCCGGCGCCGCGTACAAGCTGCTGACGCGAGGCGAGCTGTGCGGACCCGGCCGGCACCGGAGGCTCCCCGGAGTGGTCGGGCTGACCGACGGTGCGATCGTGTTCCACGGCGTCTTCGGCGAGACGCGGACGCTTCCGACCGGCGCGATCCAGAAGATCGTGACGGGGACGCGGCTGGCCGACGGGCGGGTGCTCCTGCGGCGCGAAGTGCTCCGCCTGACGCGCCGCGAAGGCGAAGAGCTCCAGTTCGTCCTGTCGCGTGCGTCCGCCTCCGCCTGGCGCAGTCACCTCGGCCTCTGGGCGGTCGAAGAGCGCCGCGCGGCGATGGACGTCGTGACCCCCGGCAAACGCTGACCAGGGGCGCCCGTGTCAGCGGCCCGCCGCATGCCGGCGCTCTTCGTGGGCCACGGGTCGCCGATGAACGCGATCGAGGACAACGCCTTCCGCCGCGGCTGGCAGGCGGCGGCGCGGTCGCTTCCCCGGCCCGACGCGATCCTGTGCATCTCGGCGCACTGGGAGACCTCCGGCGTGCGCGTAACCTCGTCGGAGCGGCCGGAGACGATCCACGATTTCTTCGGGTTCCCCGATGCGCTCTTCGCCGTCCGCTACCCGGCGCCGGGCAGCCCGGAGCTCGCGGCCGAGGTCCTGAAGCTTATCCCGGAGGAGGACGAACGGGCAGCGCCCGATCCCGAGCGCGGACTGGACCACGGAGCCTGGAGCGTCCTCTCGGCCATGTATCCCGAAGCGGACGTGCCGGTGGCTCAACTCTCTCTAAACGCGGGCCGGCCGGCGGCGTGGCACGGAGCGCTCGGCCGACGCCTCGCCCCTTTACGGAACCGCGGCATCCTCGTTCTCGGAAGCGGTAACGTCGTCCACAATCTCGCCGCGATCGACTTCCGCCGCAAAGACGGGTACGACTGGGCCATCCGATTCGACGCCGAGATCGCGCGGCGCATTCTCGGCGACGACCTCGACGGACTATTCCGATACCCGGAGCTCGGACCCGACGCAAACGTCGCGGTCCCGACGCCGGAGCACTACCTTCCGATGCTCTACGCCGCCGCGGTCCGTGACCCCGGAGAGCCCGTCGACTTTTTCAACCAGGCCGTCGTCATGGGCTCGATCTCAATGCGCTCCTTCTTAATGGGATCGTGAAGATCGTGACGGTTGGCTCGGAAAGTGCTACAAAAGGCTCATTCAGGAGGACGCCTTATGAGCGGCAAGGGGAAAGCGGTTCTCGCGGCCCTCGCTACGATCGCCGCCTTCGCAGTCTCGTGCGGCAAGGATTCCAACACGGTCGCGTCGCCGAACACCCTCAGTGCGATGAGCGTGGCCGGAACGTGGTCCGGCACCTACTCCTCGAATTCGACGTCTTGCGCGGCCGCGCCGATGACGATCACGATCCAGCAGAGCGGATCGAGCCTGTCGGGCCAGGTGACGGCGACGAGCTCCTGCGCTCCGCACGGAGCGCTTCAGGGCAACATCTCCGGAAACATGGTCACCGGGGCCATCCACATGCAGGGCTGCACCGGCGGCGGAATCAGCGGTCAGGTGAGCAACGGCGTGCTGACGCTCGCCGTCGGCGACTTCTACCGGCCGCTGGTGACCAATCAGCAGGTCCTGATGCAGGGCGGCGCGGCCACCCTGCGCCAGTAGACGGGAACTCTTTCGGACGGGACGGGCTTCGAGGGCTTGTCCCTTCCTAGACACTTCGATATACTTCGATATATGAATCGGACCAACCGGGGCCCGGACCTCTCGGCGGCGTTCAAAGCGCTGGGCGACCCAACACGCCTGAGGATCCTGGATCTCCTGAAGACCCGAGGCGGCTCGTGCTGCGATCTCGTCGGCCGCGACGAGGTCGGACTCTGCGCCTGCGACGTCGAGCGCGAGGTCAAGCTCTCGCAGGCCTCCGTCTCGCACCACATGGCGATCCTGCGCCGGGCCGGCCTCGTCCGCGCCGAGAAGCGGGGACGCTGGGTCTACTACGCGCGCGACGAAGAGGGGATCGCCGGACTGGCTCGCGCGCTCGCGAAGGCTGTCTGAAAAATTTTGGGCTGATAGATCGACATTTTTCGATCCAACAGAACGGAGGAACCGATGGCCGCCATCCACGTCTCGCTCGACGTCTCCAGCCTCGAGAACTCGCTCGCCTTCTACACCGCTCTCTTCGGCGAGCCCGCCAAGCGCAAGCCCGACTACGCGAAGTTCGTCGGCCGCTCGCCGGAGATTCACCTGGCGCTCCAACCCTCCACCCTTCTCCCGGCCCGGCGGGGCCCGCTCTCCCATCTCGGGATCCGCGTCGACTCGGTCGACGAAGTCCGCCGCCGTCACGCGACGCTGAGCGAACGGGGCCTCGCACCGGGTGCGATCGAGCACGAAGGTTGCTGCTACGCGCTCCAGGAGAAGTTCTGGCTCGCGGACCCCGACGGCAACCGCTGGGAGATCTACACGGTGCTCGAGGATCTCGACGCCGAGGCCTCCTGCGGAGGCGACACCGCCTGTTGCCGACCGGCGTGAGGTCCGACCGGGACCAGGCGCCTCAAGGTGGAGGGAGGAACGCCATGGTCCTTCCGAGGAGGGGCTCGGGCAGGCGCTGGAGGGCGGCCCGGATCTGCGGCGGCGTGTACCGCTGAGAGAAGTGCGTGAGCACGACCGCTTCGTTCTCGAACCGGCCGGCCCGCTCGACGAGGTCGTCGAGGTGGATGTGCCCGTATTCGTTGGCTCGATCGCGGTCCTCGGGCAGAACGAACGAGCACTCGAGCAGGAGCACCCGCGCCCCGAAGAGCTCTGGACAGGCGTCGAAGATCTCCGCCGAGCAGTCTCCCGGGTAAGCCAGGAGCGGGAGCCGTTCGGGCCGCGTCACCTCCACGCCCGAGGCGCGGAGCGCGGCGATCTCCGCGCCCGGTTTACCGGCGAGCTCGTCCCGAAGCTTGTGCCGCATCTCGGAGAAGAGGTAACCGACCGTCGGGACGCGATGCCGGCCGGGAAGGACCGTCAGCTCCAGATCGTTGCGGAGCCGGAGGCGGTCGCCCGGCGAGGCCGGCACGACTTCGAGATCGTAGTCGATGCGCTCGAGCCGCTGACACGCCTCGAGCCACTGCGTGACGTCCGGCGCGGCCTCCTCCGGAACGAACACGCGCGACGTCGGCAGTTCCGCGAGGCGCCGGCGCGACCCGTAGTGCGCGAGCCCCGCCATGTGGTCGAGGTGGCCGTGCGAGACGCACACCGTTGCATAGCCGAGGACGTCCTCGGGCGCGCGGCCGAACTCGAGCAGGGTGCGGAGCGTCGGCAGCTTGTAGAACGACTCGTGGCCCGCGATCGAGACGCCCTCGATCGGAATGCCGGCAGCCTCGAGGCTCACGCGTCCCCGTCCCGGCGGATAGTCCTGCGGCATCCGCCGGAGCGTACTTCACCCGCGGGTGACATACCCTTGCCGCCGTGCGGGTAGACGCCTTCGACTATCACCTTCCCGCCGATCGCATCGCGCAGGAGGCGCGGCCCCGCGGGTCGAGCCGCCTGCTCGCGCTCGACCGGCGCTCCGGGGCCGTGGCGCACCGCCGATTCGCGGAGCTGCCCGACCTGCTTCGTCCGGGCGACCTTCTCGTCCGCAACGACGTGCGCGTCCGACCCGCGCGGCTCTACGGCCGCGACGCCGAGAACCGCCTCGTCGAGATTTTTCTCCTGAGGGCCGCCGGGGAAGGCCGGCGGCGCTGGCTCGCGCTCGCCAAACCCGGACGCCGCGCGAAGCCCGGCCGCCGGATCGTCTTCGACGAAAACATCGGGGCCGAGGTCGTCGGCGTCGCGGACGACGGCGTCCGAACCGTGCTCTTCGACGGGCCGTTCGACGACGGCCTGCTCGACCGGCTCGGCCACACGCCGCTTCCGCCGTACATCCGGCGCGACGCGGGAGCGCCCGACCGGCCGCAGGACCGCACCGCCTACCAGACGGTGTTCGCCCGCGAGCCGCTCGCCGTCGCGGCGCCGACGGCCGGAATGCATTTCACCGAGGAGAGCCTCGAGCGGATCCGGGCGCGCGGCGTCGAGATCGCGGACCTGACCCTCGCGGTGGGCGCGGGCACCTTCAAGCCAGTCACGGCCGACGACACCGACGCCCACGTCCTTCCGCCCGAAGACGTTGTCCTTCCCGCCGCCACGAGGGCTTCGGTCGCCGCGGCGAAGACCTCCGGCCGGCGCGTCCTCGCCGTCGGCACCACCGTGGCCCGATCGGTCGAGGCCGACGCGCGGCGGCCCGACGCCGCCGAGCCCGGTGAGCGGCGCTTCGCGACCGACCTCTTCATCACGCCCGGGTTCGAGTTCCAAGTCCTCGACGGCCTGCTGACGAACTTCCATCTTCCCCGTTCGACGCTCCTCATGCTCGTTTCGGCATTCGCCGGCCGCGAGCGCGTGCTCGCCGCCTATGCCGAGGCGATCCGGGAGGGGTACGCGTTTTACTCCTTCGGCGACGCGATGTTCATCGCCTGACGGCCGGTGCGTACGCGGCCGATACAATGACCGCGCCATGAAGCCGTCCGCGCAGCGCTGGATCGGGTATCCCGCTGCGATCGTCTCCGTCGGCGCGACGATCGGCCTCCTGAAGCTCTTTCCGCAGCTCAACGAGTCCTCGGTCGCCCTGTTGCTGCTGCTGGCCGTTTTCTTCTGCGCTTCGGTCTGGCAGAGCGGCCCCGGGGTCGTCGCCGCCCTGCTCGCCACGCTCGGGTTCAACTTCTTCTTCCTGCCGCCGCTGTACACCCTCACGGTCCAGGACCCCCGCAACGTCGCCGCGCTCTTCGTCTTCCTCGTCTCGGGACTGCTGATCGGACGGCTCTCCGCACTGTCCCGGCAGCGTCTCGGGCTCCTCGAGGCCGAGCGCCGCGATCTCATCGCCCTGACGCAACTGTCCCAGGGCTTCCTCGCGGACACGAACCGCGAGTCGCTCTTCGGGGTCGCCGCGGACCGCCTGAGGCAGGCGCTGCAGTGCCGCGAGGTCGCGATCCTCATCGCGAACGAGAAGGGAGAACTCCTCCGGCGCGTCGAGACGCCCGGGACGGTCGTCCGGGAGGACCTCGCAGAGCTCGCGTTCCGGCAGGGCAACTCGGCCGCCTACCCGTCCGACCTCGGGGGCATCGACATCACGCTCCCGATCCCGATCGGCCTGCAGCGGGCCGGTGTGCTCGTCGCGCGTGGTCTCCAGTCGAGCGAGCGCATGGCGGAAGCGTGCGCGCTGCTGCTCGGTCTCGCCGTCGAGCGCGAGCGCTTCCTGGGCCTCGCCCGGGCGGCGGAGGAGACGCGTACGAGCGACCAGATGAAATCGACTCTCCTCGCCCAGCTCGCTCACGATCTCAAGACGCCGGTGGCCGCGGCGCGAGGCGCGATCGAGAACTGGCAGGCCGACAGCGGTGCGTCCGAGGCCTCGCGCGCTGCGGCGGCGCAGCTCGACGCCCTTTCCCGGCGGATCGCGGAGCTGATGGACCTCGTCCGTCTCGATTCGGGCGCCGCGCGGCCGAACCCCGAGAAGGTCAGTTGCGCGGAGATCGTCGAGGCCGCGGTGGCGCGCTTCGGAGAGGCGCTGGCGGGCCACTCCTTGTACCTCGAACCTCCCGCGCCCGGACTCTCGGTCGAAGTCGACCCGGCCCAGTTGACCGAGGCTCTCGGACACGGCCTGGAGAACGCGGCACGATATTCGCCGCCGGGGTCGGCGATCCGCGTGTCGGTCTCGAGCGAGGGAGCGAACGTCTTCTTTCGCGTCGCCGACCAGGGCAGGGGAATCCCGCCCGGCGAGCGCGACCACGTGTTCGAGCGTTTCGTGCGGCTCGAGAACAATGGAGACTTCGAGGGCATCGGGCTCGGCCTCTCCATCGCCCGCAGCCTCGTGGCCTTGAACGGCGGCTCGCTCCGGATCTCCGAGTCCGAATCCGGGGGCGCTCTCTTCGAGATCACGCTGCCGCGGGCGGCCGCATGAGCCGGATCCTTCTCGTCGACGACGAGCCCGCGATCCGGAAGGTCGTCCGCGACGCGCTCGAGCGCGAGGGACACGACGTGGTCGCCGCCGTCGACGGCCAGGAAGCCCTCGACCGGTTTACCGCGGGGTCCTTCGGGCTCGTCATCACCGATCTCGCGATGCCCCGCGTCGACGGCCGCGAGCTCATCCGGGAGATCCGCCGCCGGTCGGCGATCCCGATCCTCGTCCTGACCGTCCGGGGCGAGGAACGGGAGAAGGTGCGCCTCCTCGACGAGGGCGCCGACGACTACGTCACGAAGCCGTTCGGCGTGGCCGAGCTGGTCGCGCGCGCCCGTGCTCTTCTGCGCCGGGGCGAGACGCCGCGCGGACCTGCGGTGCGCGGCTTCGGCGATGTCGAGGTCGACGTCGAGGGTCACACTGTGCGGAAAGCCGGCCGCCCGGTCCACCTGACCCCGATCGAGTTCTCGATCCTCGAGACGATGCTGCGCAAGCCCGGCGCGGTCTGGACGCACCGCCAGCTCATGGCGCACGTGTGGGGAACGACCGCCGGCGTCACGAGCGACACGCTCCGCGTCCACGTCGGGGGCCTCCGACGAAAGCTCGAGGACGACCCCGTCCGGCCGCGCTGGTTCCGCACCGAGCCCTGGGTGGGATACCGCTTCTCGCCCGAATAACGCGGCGAGAGAACGCCGCGTCGGCGTCCGGGCCGAGGGTACCGAGGGCCGGGCGCCGAAAAGTAGACCAGGGAATTTGACGGGCGGGGCGGCGTTTTACCCCTTCCCTGACCCCGTCGAACATTCCTCTCCAGGACTGCGTATAAAGGACACGTGGCTCGACCTTTTTCGGCTTTGGGGGGCTTTCTCGTGAAGAAGAAGAAGTGGATCGGCATCCTGGTAGTGCTCCTGGCCCTGGGCGGGGTCGCCTTCATGAAGGCCAAGAACGGCAAGACCGACCCCAAGGCCGAAAACACGCCCTTCCGCCTCGGTAAGGTCCAGGCGGAGGACCTTCAGGTCTCGGTCCGCGAGGTCGGCGTCGTCGACCCGGTCACCAAGGTGGACGTCAAGTCGGCCGTCTCGGGCAAGGTCATCGCCCTGAAGGTGCGCGAGGGCGCGCTCGTCAAGCAGGGCGACGTGCTCGCCGAGATCGAGCCGGACGTCAACCAGGCGCAGTCGCTCTCCGACGTCCAGGCCGGGGTCAAGGACGCGGAGCTCAAAGTGCGGGACGCCGAGCGCGACTTCACGATGCAGAAGGCGCTGTTCGAGCAGGGGCTCCTCGGAAGCGACGCGTACAAGGCCTCCCAGATCAAGCTCGACCAGGCCCAGGAGAACCTCCGCGCGGCGCAGATGCGCTACCAGATCGTCGAGGACCGCGGCATCCCGATCTCGGGCAACGCCTCCTCGCAGAACGCGCGCGTCACGTCGCCCATGACCGGCGTCGTCATCAAGAAGGGCGTCGAGCTCGGTGAGACCGTCACCTCCGGCGTCTCGTCGTTCAACGCGGGCACCGTGATCTTCACGGTGGCGGACCTGAAGTCGCTCATCATCCGCGGCAACTTGAACGAGGTCGACATCGCGAAGGTCCACGTCGGTCAGCCCGTGCGCGTCACGCTCGATGCGTACCCGCAGAAAATCTTCAACGGCAAGGTCACGTTCGTCGCTCCGGCGGCGGAGCTCGTCGAGAAGATCAAGGTCTTCCGGATCGAAGTGACGCTCGACGAGCTCGAGGAGGCCTTCAAGACCGGCATGAGCGCCAACGTCGAGATCCTCGGCGCCAAGCGCGACAAGGCCGTGTCGATCCC
>Ga0126381_100000871_pt1 | contig 32811 bp, 27 predicted proteins | sample PanSoiMetPlot_28_FD_96465 | JGI IMG/M metagenome (GOLD analysis project Ga0126381, IMG submission 96465) | Tropical forest soil microbial communities from Panama - MetaG Plot_28 | ecosystem: Environmental > Terrestrial > Soil > Tropical forest > Bulk soil | place: Panama | collected 2016-02-17 | reverse complement strand
GATTGCCGCCCGGCTCGGGCTCAACACGGTCACCGTGCGCCGCCGCAACCTGGTGGCACGGTCCGAGATGCCGTACGAGCGCGCGCTCGACGCGCTCGGCGACCGGATCGTCTATGACTCCGGAGATTACGCCGCCCTGCTCGACAAGGCGCGCGCCGCGGTCGGTTGGGATGCGCTGCAAGCCGAGCTGCACCGGCGCCGCGCCCTGGGCGAGGCGGTCGGCGCCGGTCTCGCGGTTTTTGTCGAGAAGAGCGGTCTCGGCCCATCCGATAGCGTACGGATTGCGATCGACCCTGACGGCAGTGTCGAGGTGGTCACCGGAGGCGCATCACTCGGACAAGGGTTCGAGACGGTGATGGCGCAGATTTGCGCCGATGCATTGGGTGTCGACTACCGCAGAGTGCGAGTGACCCACGGCCAAACCGACCGGATCGAGAATGGCGTCGGCGCGCACGCCTCGCGGGCGACCGTGATGACTGGATCGGCGACGCATATTGCCGCCGCGGCGCTGCGGGTAAAGGTGCTGGAAACTGCGGCACAACTGATGCAGAGGCCGGCCGCGACGCTCGATCTCGCCGACGGGGTCGTGACCGGCAAAGACCTGCCAGGCGGCCCCTCTATGACCATGGGCGAGCTCGTGCGTGCCGCTCCGGTCGAGCTCGCCGCCGAAGGCTGGTATCGCACCGAGCATATGAATTACCCCTATGGGGTGCACATTGCAGTGGTCCGCGTCGATCGTGAGACGGGCGGCGCCGAGATCGAGCGCTATCTTGCCGCCTACGACATCGGGCGGGCGGTCAATCCGATGCTGGTCGAAGGCCAGATCGCCGGCGGGTTCGCCCAGGGGGTGGGGGGCGCATTGCTCGAGGAATTCGATTACGACGAAAGGGGGGAGCCGCTCAGCGTCACCTTTGCCGATTACCTGATGCCAACCGCCCGCGAGATCCCGCCGCTCGAAACGCTGCTGACCGAGGATGCGCCAAGCCCCCTCAACCCGCTCGGGCTCAAGGGCGCCGGCGAAGCCGGAGTGAACGGCGTCGGCGCGGCAATCGCCGCCGCAATCGACGCCGCTGTCGGTGTCCCCGGCGCGGTCAGCCGTCTTCCGGTCACACCGCAGCGGCTGAAGCAGATCTTAACCCAGTCTCCGCCAAGCGCACGCCGCAATTGCGATCACGGCCAGTGAGGCGGAGCTGCCGTCCGCCTCGCCCTTTTCGAAATCCCCCTCGATCAACGCCATCTGGTTCGTGACATGGGCAAAACACAGGACCGGCTTGCAGCGCGCCTTGGCGAAGGCGTAAAGCCCGGCCGCCTCCATTTCGACGGCGAGAATATTACGCGCGCGGCAGAGTTCGACGGCGGAGGCCGTCTCGCGGAATGGCGCATCGGTCGTCCAGCTGGCGCCGCGGTGCATCGGCTGGTGCGCGGCCACAAACGCCTGCATTGCTGATTGGACGAGCCCCGCCTCGGCCTCGGCGAACTCCGCCGGCGGCAAGTAGTGATAGCTGGTGCCCTCGTCGCGCAGGGCGCGGTCGATCAGAATGAAGTAAGGCGGTGCCCCCTTCTCGGCGATCTGTCCGGCAGAGGTCATGCTGATGAGCAGCCGACAACCCGAGGCAAACAGTTGTTCGGCAATGAGCACGGCGAAGGGGGCGCCGACAGCGCAGCCGATAATGCCAAAATGCTCACCGGCGTGATCGAATTCGTAGAGATCGGTGTGATAACACGCCCACGCAGCCGAGCGTCGGCTGCGTCCGGTACCGGCGAGCGCCCGGACGATATCCCCGTCGGGATCGAGCAGACAGATTTCCGGCACCGCTCCGGTCTCCAGATTTTTCTGCCGGCGCGCTTCCCGCAGCAGATTCTCGGGCTCGAAGACCGAAGGCGCAGCAAAGTCTTTCCCGGCCAGGATCGGCGGCGGCTCAGACACTTCAAAGTTATCCAATCGGATGCGATCCTCTGTCTCGACGTGAGCTCGGGTAGCGCGACGACCGGTATCCGGTCAAGCGGAGGTGCGGGTCATCAAAACAAGTTGAGGCTGTAGCACAGGTCGATCATTTATCCGGGACGCGCGCAGTGGCGGGAGATTGGCGATGGGCATGCTGATGAACGGGATGTGGTATGACGAAGATCCGGCGATGTCCGGCGATGACGGCAGCTTTGTACGGCCGGAATCGGGGTTTCGCGACCGCGTGACCCGCGACGGGTCGTCGGGTTTCAAGGCGGAAGCTGGCCGTTATTATCTGGTGACCGCGCCGTCATGCCCGTGGGCGCATCGCACTGTGCTGATGAGAAAGCTGAAGGGGCTCGAGAACGCGATCGCACTCTTGCAGTCCGACCTCCCCAAGGGGCAGGGCTGGGCCTATTCGCGCGGCTTCGACGAGCTCCGGCCGGTGAACGGTGTTTTCCATGTCCACCAGGTCTATAGCGCCGCACGGCCGGACTTTACTGGCCGCGCAACGGTCCCGGTGCTGTGGGACCGCAAGACCCGCACGATCGTCAACAACGAATCCTCCGAAATCGTTCGCATGCTGAACTCCGAGTTCGATGAATTCGGCAATGCGGCGCTCGACCTCTACCCCGAGACACTGCGTGGGGCGATCGACGAGACCGACGCATTTGTCTATGACACGATCAACAACGGAGTCTATCGCTGCGGCTTCGCCAGAACTCAGGCGGCATACGAACAAAGCTTCCATAAATTGTTCGCAGCACTCGATGGCCTTGAGGAGCGGCTGGGCCGTCAGCGCTATCTGGTCGGCGACCGATTCACCGAGGCGGACCTCCGACTGTTCCCGACTTTAGTACGCTTTGACGCGGCCTATTATAGCCATTTCAAATGCAATCTGCGGCGGATCGTCGATTATCACAACCTGTCGAACTATACCCGCGAAATCTATCAGACGCCGGGGGTTGCCGAGACCGTCGACATCCCGCGCATCAAACTCGGCTATTACGGCGGCATGCGCAATCTCAATCCCGGCGGGATCATCCCGGTCGGCCCCGAACTGGATTTCTCCGCCCCGCACGACCGCGGCCGATTGCCCAGCGCTGCCCGAACGGCGTGATGGAGGCCTATAAATATCCGCAGTATTATGCAATCACTTTGGCTCCCAGCAACCCGGCGCGGGAACTCGATTTTTTCGAAGCGGCAATAGAGAAATTCTCCAAAGTCAAAGTTAACCGGGTGTTCGAGCTCGGCGCGGGCACGGCGCCCTATCTGGAAGAATGGCACAAGCGGGGTTATGCCTATTGTGGCCTCGATCTGAGCCGGGAAATGATCGAATACGCCCGCGAGAAGGCGCACCGCCTGCGGATTGCGGGCGAGTTCATCCTTGGCGACATGCGCGACCTCGACCGCGGACTGGGCCCCTTCGATCTCGCCTATGTGCTGCTTGGTTCGCTCTACGTCCGATCAAACCGGGAATTTCTCGATCACCTCGACGGCATAGCCGCTCTAATTCCGGCTGGTGGGCTTTACCTGTTGGACAGCTTTGTCTGGTTTCGGATTTTCCACGACTACAAGCGAAGCTGGACCAGGCGTAAGGGCGGGGTGACCGTACATGCCCGCTACCGTGCCGAACTGACCGATGCGGTGGCGCAAACCTATGACGAGCGCCTGTCGTTCACTGTCAATGACAATGGGAAGAGCGCCGTCATCGACGGCCGGGTCCCTGCCAAGGCATTTTTTCCGCAAGAATTTTTATCTTTAGTCGAGCTCAGTGGACGGTTCGAATTCATCGGCTGGTACAACGATTTCAGCTTTACGGCAGAGCTGAAGCCGGAGGGTCGGCATGTGACTATTTTGCGTAAGCGCTGAGCCTTGCGAGCCGCTCGGCGGCCTCAGGCTCTTCCTCGATACCGAGCGCGTCGTTGAATTTGTTGAAAAAGCCGCAGAGCGTAATGCGCAAAGTCAGCTCGACGAGCTGCGCCTCGCTGAAGTATTGGTGCAGCCGCGTGAACAGCGCCTCGGGGATGCGGTTGAGCCGTTCCCAGGCGGCGATCGCGTACTCTACGACGAGCTTGTCTCTGTCATCGAATTCCGGGTGATCGCGGTAATCGAGAACCCGCTCGACGCCGGCTGGCGACACCCCCTCGACGACCAGAAGCGGCGTGTGATGCGACACGCAATAAGCACATTCATTGAACTTGGAGACGGTGACGATCGCCAGTTCGAGGATGCGTTTCGGCAGTGTCGCAGCTTCGCGCAGCTCAAACAGCATCGACATCAGGTGGCGCAGCGCCGCCGGAACATGCGCAAACACCGCGGCTTGGTTGCGGAACGGGCCGTAAGCGGCGAACCGTTCGTAAATTGCAGCGAGATCGGATGGCAGCTCACTCGACGGGATACTGCGGACGCGGGCCATGATCACGCAAGTCCGGTGAACAGGCGTTGCGCGTCGGCCTGCGCCACCGCAGGCGCGAGCTTGTCGAACCGCCCGGTGGCTCGCAGCTCGTCGGCGATTTGCCGCGTCGTCGATAGCGCCATCAGCGCCACCTGGCTGGCGGTGCTGGCGCGGGCAACGCCGAGCGCTTCGAGCTCGGCAACGCTCGGCAGGCCGGCGCGCACATTTATGTTGATCGGCGCTGCGAGCGCCTTGACCAGACGCTGAATGGTCGCCGGATCGCGTAAAGTAATCGGGTAGACACAATCCGCTCCGGCCGCCAGATACGCTCGGCCTCGCTCGACGGTCTCGTCAAAGCGAGAGGCCTCATCCCCGATGTTCCTCAGGTAGAGATCGGTTCTGCCGTTAAGGACGATCGGCACGCCTGCCGCGTTCGCCGCCTCTCGCGCGGCGCGGATGCGGTCGGCGGCATCCGCAATACTGCGGATCGGGGAGAGGCCCTGCGGCGTCCCGTCCTCGAGATTGACGCCGACGGCACCGGCATTAATGATTTCCGCCACCGAGTGCATCACGGCGTCGGGGGTCTCACCGTAACCCGCTTCGATATCGGCGGTGACCGGCACCCGCGCCGCGCGCACGATACGAGCCGTCGCGGCAACGACCTCGTCCCACGGCGCCTGTTCTCCGTCGGCGTAGCCGAGCGACCACGCGACGCCTCCGCTCGTCGTTGCGATCGCATCGAAGCCGGCCGCCACAAAAACGCGCGCGCTCATCGCGTCCCACGCATTCGGCAGCAGCAGCAACCGTGGCCCACGGTGCTTGTCGCGAAAACGCTCTGCCTGTTGCGTTTGTTCTGCCGGATTCATCACGCAGCTCCTTAACGCGATCGTGCACGGGTCAGCCCAGCCTCTTCCTGCAGACCACCGAGGTCAAGCCGATGGTTTCCGCCCTATAAACAGGAATGCTATGGAGTTTTGTCCCAAAAACCCAATGGCGCCTCCCGCAAGTTCCCGGAAGATTCACTTTGCCGCGGTGTCGAAACGGGTTACACTAAGCTGCCCCGACAGATCTGAAGGCGGGTCATTGCGATGGACACCGATATTGCCGAGGCCGAAGCTGCCGAGCAGGTCGTTGCGCGGTTTCTCTGCGGTTACCATAAAGTTTGGCAGAACCATTTTCCGGGCTTGAACAAACGTGCTCACTGGCACGTCATGTTTTCTGCCAGGTGCAGCCCGCAAGAGGGTGTCTCGTGCCGCTCAATCCACCGCACGCTCTATGGCTTGTACGGCACCGATATCCGAACCTGCATCGAGCGCATACGGGACTGCGAAAACGACAATTTCATCCACGTCGTTGATGCGTCAGGGCAGCCTTGCAATGCCTCTCCGACCTGTCTTATCCGCGCCACCGACAAACTGTACGAAGCCTTCGACGATCATTGCCGCGAAGCCATCGAGGAGCTTTCTGCGATATTCGGAGACGGCCAAAACTCCCGCGCTCCGGGTGTCGATTATGACCGCGCCGCTATTTCCGCGATCTTCGGTTTTTTCAATACGTACGATCAGAAGTGGCGGGAAACCTGCGAGGCGGTTGTCAGGGAGAAGGGGTTGACCCCGGCCTATGCCAATGACGCGATGGACCATCTGGTCACCTATCAGTATTGGGCGATTGTGATGCTGCTTTGGTCAGCGGGCCCACTCGGCGGCGGGCGTCCCGATGCGCCGGCGCTGGTCATCGACGAGATCAACAGCAGGATGTGGGACGCGCTGCGGCTCGGACACCTCGCGATCAAGGAGCGCGTCAACAACCTGATCCGCTGGGGCTTCTTTGCCGAGCAGACAATTAAGAAACACAAGGCAGTGGCGCTGACGCCGGTCGCCGGATCAGCAATCAGCGAGAGCCTGGCGGAGACCAAACCCCTTCTTCACAATCTTTACGGCAAGCTGGTGCCGCAAGAGGCGGCAGCGTGACCTCGGTCAGTAGAGCCGGGTCCGGTAGCTCTCTGCGGTGAGCCGTTCGGCTTCCTCCACGGAAATGCCGCCGATCTGGTCGGCCAGGATGCGGCCGAGAGAGGGAAACTCGGATCGACGCAGCTGTTTGTCCGGGTTCCACAAATCGGAACGGATCAGCGCCTTACCGCAGTGGAAGTAGATCTCCTCGGCCGCCACCACGATGCCGCTGCGCGGCACCTTGCCGTTGACTGCGAGCGGCTCGAGCAAAGCAGGGTCAGTGATGAGGCGCGCCCGGCCGTTGACGCGCAGCGTCTCGTTGAGCCCGGGAACGAAAAAGATCAATCCGACGCCGGGCCGCTCCAGCAAATTCCCGATGGTGTCGACGCGATTGTTGCCGAGCCTGTCGGGGATGAGGAGCGTCTCGTCGTCGATCACCTTAACAAAGCCGGGCGCATCGCCCTTTGGCGAGGCATCGCAGCGACCCAACGGGTCCGACGAGGCAATGACGAGAAACGGCGAGCGCGCGATGAACGCGCGACAGTGCCTATCGAAGCGGCTCAGCTGCTTCTTCAGCGACCGGTCGTTCGGTGGGCCATAAATCTCGCGCAGCGTCTCGATATCCTCAACGACGTCCATAATTGCCTCCGTCAGTGCAGCCTCACTATGCGCCATCAGGCGCCGAAGCTCCAGGGATGGCCGGCGCTTTTGTTTGGTTTAGACTGCGCCTGCCGGGATCACCGAGGAGGCGCCAAGGGCGTGCAATGAGGGTCGCCACGCAATATGAGGAACGGGCCGAGGGCGACCGTGTCGCGCGGCTGACGATCGACAATGCGCCCCGGCTGAACAGCCTCAACCGCGTTCTGATGAGTGAGATCATCGAGACCGCCGAAAGGCTTGCCGCGGACCCCCAGTTGCGGCTGGCGGTGCTGACCGGAGCGGGTGGGCGCGCCTTTGTCGGCGGTGCCGATATCGGCGAAATCGCGGCGCTCGACCGGGACAGCGCACGCGAATTCATCACGTTGGTGCATCGCTGCTGCGACGCCTTCCGCCGCTTGCCGGTTCCGGTCATCGCCCGGATCGACGGCTACGCTCTCGGTGCTGGGCTCGAGCTTGCCGGTTCCTGTGATCTGCGGGTCGCCAGCGAGCGCGCCGTATTCGGCATGCCGGAGGTCAAGATCGGCATCCCCTCGGTCGTCGAGGCGGCGCTGCTGCCGAAATTGATCGGTCACGGCCGAGCTCGCCGGCTGTTGTTGACAGGCGAGATGATCGGTGCTGCCGAAGCGCTTTCCTGGGGGCTTGTGGATGTCGTCGTGGCGCCCGAAGCTCTCGATCAAGCAGTCGAGGATCTAGCGCGCCCGATCCTTGCGGCGGGTCCGCAGGCGATCCGCCTCCAGAAATCGTTGGTTCTCGATTGGGAGGATTTGCCCATTTCGGCCGCGGTGAAGCGCGGGATCGAGTGCTTTGTCAGCGCTTACGACACCGACGAGCCGGCGCGAATGGCGGGCGCAATGCTCGCGGAAATGCGGTCCCGGCGGCGGCCTTCCTGACTGGCGAGATGAACGCAAAACGCCGCCCCATCGGCTGCGATTCGGCGAGGCGTCCGACGATACGCCCCATTATCACGGCCACCGGGAGCGGTTGCGGCAAAGGCTGATCACGGCCGGAGCAGACAACCTGCCGGATTACGAGCTGCTCGAGGTGATCCTGTTCGCGAGCAATCCCCGTGCCGACGTCAAGCCGCTGGCCAAGGTTCTGCTCGAGCGTTTCGGTGGCTTTGCCGAATTGCTGAGCGCCGAGCCCGACGCGCTCGCCGGCGCCGGCCTCGGGCTTGCCGGCATTGCTGCGCTCAAAGCGGCGCGCGAGGCGGCGCTGCGCCTGATGCGCTCGCCGGCGCCGGCCTCGGGCTTGCCGGCATTGCTGCGCTCAAAGCGGCGCGCGAGGCGGCGCTGCGCCTGATGCGCTCGCATCTCGACGAACGGCCGGTGGTCAATTCGTGGGACAAATTGATCGATTACTGCACCGCGCAGATCGCCCATGGCCAGGTCGAGGAGTTCCATATCCTCTTTCTCGACCGCAAGAACGTGCTGATCAAGCATGAGCGGCAGCAGCGCGGCACGGTCGATCATACGCCGGTCTACACCCGCGAAGTCGTCAAGCGCGCGCTCGAACTTCAGGCGTCCGCGTTAATCTTGGTGCACAATCACCCCTCGGGCGACCCGACCCCTTCGAAGGCGGATGTTGCCGTGACCAAGGACATCGTTAAAGCAGCCTCTCCGCTGGGAGTGGCTGTCCATGACCACTTGATCATCGGGCGCGGCCGCCACACCAGCCTGCGCGATCTCGGGTTGATTTGACTCAGAGCGATACGCACCCAGGCGTGTTCAAGGCCGATGAGCTGGCAGTGGCATCCTCAGCAAGTTAAACTACGCTACGCATTTTATTTGCCAGCTCTTAACCAGTCGCGCGTTATGCAAGGGCAATCATTTAGCTGGCAGTAGTATCCTGACATTCTCGGTGTTTGAGCGGAATCTCATCGAAGCGAAGCGCGGAAGAGAGCCGGGCCATTTCACCGCCCTTACGCGGGACATTGCGAGAACTTTGAGTCGGAGAGACCGGTTGCGTCAATTTCTGATCCTTGCCGGGGCGGAAAACCTGTTGGACCACGAACTCCTCCAGGTCATGCTCTTCACCAACAATCCAAGAGCTGATGCAGAATCGCTTGCGGAAGAGCTTCTCGATCGATTTGGCGGCCTTGCAGAGGTGTTGAGCGCCGAACCCGAGGCGCTGGCCGCCGCGGGTCTAAGTGTGTCCGCGATCGCAGCGGTTAGATTAGTTCGCGAGGTGGCGCTACGGTCTATGCGAGCAGAGTTGTATGATCGACCGTTGGTAGCATCTTGGGACGCGTTAATTGATTATTGCAGCGCGCAAATTGCCCACAGTAAAGTCGAGGAGTTCCGTATCCTCTTCCTCGATCGCAAGAATGCCTTGATAAGGGATGAGCGACTACAACGCGGGACAGTCAACCATGCGCCGGTTTATCCCCGCGAGGTGATCAGACGCGCGCTCGAACTTGGGGCGTCTGCTTTGATTTTGGTGCACAACCATCCCTCGGGCGATCCAACACCCTCGGATGCGGATATCGCTGTAACAAAGGACATCGTCAAGGCGGCCGCCCCGCTGGGGGTGACTGTGCATGACCACTTGATCATCGGGAGGGGCTGTCACACCAGCCTGCGCGATCGAGGGTTGATCTGAAGGTGACGGCTGCTTCGATCGCCACCGGGGCTCGAGCTTCAGATGCCGCTCGATGCAGCGAACCCGCTCGTCGAGTTCGCTGATCAGAATGCCGTGGTCGAGCACGGTCGAATGGTAATTCGTCACCGCCTCTCGCAGCGAAGCGAGACCGGCGGCGAGGTCATCGAGCTTGCGGTCGTGCCCGGTGACCGTGTGGGCGACTTGCGTCGGCAGCTGATAGACGGCTGCGATATCCGGACCGTGGGACCGCTCACGCGAAAAATTGATGCGGCACTCACGCCACCCGGTCAAGCGCCTCGCGTGCTGCGCTCGCCAGATCTTCCTTGCGATAGGGCTTGCTGAGCAGCGGCGTGCACGCCGCCAGCGGGCCGGCATCGCCGTTCAGTCGCGCTTCCGAAAACCCCGAAGTGAAGACGATCTTGATGCCCGGCCAGCGCTGACGGGCACGCCGGGCCAATTCGCGACCGTTGATGCCGCCGGGCATCACAACGTCGGTCAACAGTAGATCGATGTTCTGGCGGTCCAGCAATTCGAGACCTGCCGCTGCATTTTCAGCCGCGAGAACGCGATAGCCCAGCTCGCCGAGCTGGCGCGTAACGACGCGGCGCAAGGCCTCGTTGTCCTCGACTACGAGAACGGTTTCACCTTTGCCGTGCGCCAGCGGAACCACGGTACTGCCCTCGATAGACGGCATTTCCTCGGTCATGCGCGGCAGGAAAAGACGAAATGTCGTCCCGATCCCCGGCTCGCTGTAGACGCCGATATGGCCGCCGGATTGCTTGATGAAACCGAAGACCATGCTGAGGCCGAGACCGGTGCCCTTGTCCCGGCTCTTGGTCGTGAAGAACGGCTCGAAAATCCGATGCAGTACCTCCGGAGCCATGCCGCAGCCGGTGTCGCTGACTTCGAGCATCACGTAGCCGCCGGGGACGACTTCCGTATGCTGAGCGGCGTAATCGGCATCGAGGGTGCGATTGCCGGTCACGATGATCAGACGCCCTCCGTCGGCCATCGCGTCGCGGGCATTGGTGGCCAGATTGGTGAGGCTGGCCTCGAGCTGCGCCGGGTCGACGACGACCGGCCAAAGATCCGGCGCCAAATCGAGCGAAATTTCGACGTCCTCGCCGATGGTACGGCGCAGCAGCCGAGTGATCCCCGAGACCAGCTCGTTGACATCGACGCATTGCGGCCGGAGAGGCTGCTGCCGGGCAAAGGCGAGCAACCGGCGGGTGAGGTCTGCCCCCCGAAATGCCGCGTCGAGGGCCTCGCACGTCAGCTCGTCGATATCGGCATCGTCCTCCTTCAAATCCCGCAGCAAGTCGAGATTGCCGATGATGACGCCGAGCATATTGTTGAAATCGTGCGCCATGCCGCCGGTCAGATTGCCAATGGCCTCCATTTTCTGCGCCTGGTGGAGCTGCGCCTCCAGCTTGGTCCGCTCGACCTGCTCGCGGTGCTGTGCGGAGAGATCGCGCAGGATGCCGGTAAAATGCCGGTGGCCGCCGGCCCACCATTCGGCGATCGACAGATGCGCCGGGAAGACAGAGCCGTCCTTGCGGCAGACTTCGAGCTCCCGGACGGTCCACAGATAGCGTGCCGTAAAACGTTCGGGTTCCCTTCGCATCCTCGGGGGCAGCAGCACCCTCATGTTCTGGCCGATCAGCTCCGCCGCGCGATACCCGGTCATGGCTTCGGCCGCTTTGCTGAATTCACGGATGATGCCATGCTGGTCGCTGACGATGATGGCGTCGACCGCCGTCTCGAAGATCGCCCGATACCGGCTCTCGCTCTCCCTCAGCTCCTGTTCGAGGGCCGCCTTGCCTTTGCGGTCAGCTCGGAGCCGGACAAGGAGGAACACGGCGATCACTACGAGCACCGGCCAAGCGATGCCGTTCGTCGAACAAAGGACATCCAGGATTTCGGGGGCGAGACCAGGCATTCCAACCGATTCGGTTTCCAGTGTTGCGGCGCTGCCGGATCACTTAGTTAACACCTCCTTAACTTGCGCACTGAGCGTCAAACCCCCGTCAAAAATTCAGAAGAGAGACGCGTCCGGAAAGATCTTTTCGTTAAAATTGCATGAGCATTTTATTAACCGGACAAATTTGATTCCGTATAAACCGTCTCGACTTCTATCTTTTAGGTATATTGGATTGTAATTCTCGAATGTGGTCGGCGGGAGAACAAGACGCGACAATTGTAAAGACGGCCTGTAACAGCGAAAAAAGCAATTGAGCCCGGGTCCATAATCACCGCTAATATCGGTGTCCTCGATTCCCGGGCGGGAGAAGTTGCGTGTTTATGAGCCTCTCAGATGAGCAGCGCCGCTTTGTGCAGACGGTCCGCGACCTGGCGCAGGGCGAATTTCGGCCGCGCGCGCCGCGCTATATGGATGGGACCTTCCCGTGGGAAAACATGCGTGCCCTCGCCGATCTGGGAGTCCTCGGGATGGCGGTGCCGGAGGAGTATGGTGGGCTCGGACTGCCGGTCTTCGACACTGCTCTCGTGCTCGAGGAGATCGCCAAGACCTGCTACGTCACGGCGATGGCGGTGCTCGGCGAGGTCGGCGTGCAGACCCGGATCATCGCAACCTACGCGCCGGGCGCCGTCAAGGCGCGCATCCTGCCTGCGGTGTGCAGCGGCGACGCGATCCTGGCGATCTGCATGACCGAGCCCGACGCCGGCACCGATGTCGCCAATTACAAGACCAATGCCGATACGGGAGGGAACGCCCTCAAGTTCAACGGAGTGAAGACCCTGATCAGCCGCGCCGACGAGGCGCAGATGTTCGTTGTCTTCACGCGCGTCGACCGGCGGCCGGGCCGTGAGGGCATCGGCTGCGTTCTGGTCGAGAAGGGCACGCCGGGCTTTTCGGTCACCGGGACGTACCACACGATGGGCGGCGAGAATCTGCACGAGATCCGCTTCGAAGACTGCGTTTTTGCCGCCCGAGAATCTGGTGTTGCGCGAGGACGGCTTTCGCAAGCTGCTGTCGGCTTTCAACACGCAGCGCTGCCTCAATCCCAGCATCTCCTTGGGCCTCGCCGAGGGCGCCCTCGAAGAGGCGGTGCGCTATGTCAAGGAGCGCCGAGCGTTTGGCCGCGCGATCGGCGACTTCCAGGGCATGCGCTGGAAAATCGCCGAAATGTATAAGGACATCGAGGTCGGCCGCAGCATGCTGTATCGCGCCTGCGCCAGCGCCGACCCGTTCCCCGACCCGCTGCTCGCCGCGGTCGCCAAGACCTATTGCAACGAGATGGCGTTGCGCGTCACCAGCGAGGCGATCCAAGTGCATGGCGGCTACGGTTTCACCGACGAATTCCCGGTCTCGCGCTTCTGGCGTGGCGCCCGCTACGGCACATTGGGCGGCGGCACCACCGAAACCCTGCGCGACCTGATCGGCAAGCGTGTACTGGCCAGCCTCGACCCGGTCGACGGCATCCTGGGGCTCGGCATGTTCTGATCCGTTCCCGACTCGAACCGTGGTCGCTGATACCGCTGTTATTCCTGAAAATAACAGCGAACATCTCTGGCCTTCGCCGCAGAAAGACTGGCTTTTCGCGGTCGCTCACCCAAAATAACAGCGAGGAACTCGCTGTTATTTAGCTGTTCCTCGTTGTTTTCGAAGTACTGTCCTGAGCGCCGGTAATACATTCCCATACCGTGATGATGGAACACCGCGTTTGAACGAGGCTGAATACACCACGATTGCGGCAATTTTCCGGTGCACTTCGATTCGCGCATGCCTTACTTCAAGTCTGGAGTCATGAATGGGGCTATCTCCATAAGCAATCGTTCTTGAGGTACATCGCCATCTTTCGGGTCAATTAATACCATTTCACCACCATTCCCAAGTTTGTCTAACGGGTTTCTCCTTGCCGGGCGCCCGCTTGTGACCCCCTCCATCCCCGTATCGGGGTTTCTAACTCTTCACACCCGCATCAATATCGTGCGTCCTGGCCGGGCTTGCGGACAGGCTCGACCCTTGTGACACGTTCCCTATCACGCTGCCGCCGCTATTGTCGAAACGTTGAGTTTGCCGACCGGATCGATAAAGGAGCCAGGACCATGCGCCTGTTGATCGCGATGATGAAGCACGAGACCAATACCTTCTCGCCGGTGCCGACCCCGCTCGCGCGGTTCGGGAATGGCCCCGGGCCGCTCTATGGCGAGGCTGCGATCGGCGCCTTTCGTGGCACCGGCACCGGGCTCGGCGCCTACATCGATCTTGCCGAGCGTGCTGGGGCAGAAATCGTATTGTCTATTGCGGCCGGGGCGCCGCCGAGCCGGCCGGTCGAAGATGCTGCGTATGTGCATATCACCGACGCGATCTGTCAGGCGGCCGCGCGCGGCGGTTTCGACGGGATCATGCTCGATCTGCACGGCGCCATGGTCACCGAGAGCAGCGAGGACGGCGAGGGCGAGTTGCTGAAGCGGCTGCGCCAGATCGTCCCCGAGACGCCGATCGCGGTCTCTCTCGACATGCACGCCAATATTTATGACGCGATCATCGCCAATGCGACCGTCGTCACCGGCTACCGCACCTATCCGCATATCGACACCTACGAGACCGCCAGGCTCGCCGGCGAAATCCTGTTGCGGACGATCCGCGGCGAGGTAGAGCCGGTCATGGCCTGGGGCAATGTGCCGATGTTGCCGCATGTCATGCGGCAGGGAACCGACGACCACCCGAACAAGGAATTGCAGCACCGTTGCGCCGCAATGAGCACCGAGGGCGCATTGGCCGCCAGCCTTTTCACCGGCTTCCCGCACGCCGACATCACCAATGCTGGCCTCAGCGCAGTGGTCGTGACCGACGGCGATCGCAAGCTCGCCGAAGATCTGCGGGACGAGTTGCTGGACAGGGCCTGGGTCGAGCGCGAGAGTTTCGTCTACCAGATCGAGCCGCTACAGCAATCGGTTGCCCGCGCCGGGGCGTTGCCGCCGAGCGCGCCGGGCGAAGGGCCGGTCGTATTGCTGGATCATTACGACAACTGTGCTTCCGGCGGCACGATGGACACGACGGTCGTTCTGGCGGAAATTCTTCGTCAGGGCCTCGAGAATGTCGCCGCCTTTGCGATCTACGATCCGGAGGCCGTCCAGCAGGCCATTGATGCCGGGATCGGCGCCGAGGTCAGTCTGTCGGTCGGCGGCAAGATCGCAATGCCGGCAATCCCGGCCGACAGCCCGCCGCTGATCGTGACCGGTACGGTCAAGACCATCTCGAACGGCCGGTACCGCAACCGCGGCCCAATGGCGCGCGGCGTGCAGATGGATATGGGCCCCGCCGTAGTTCTCGACACCGGAACAGTCGAGGTCGTGCTGATCTCGCGCCATGTCGAGCCGTCCGACCTCAATTGCCTGTTGAGCCTCGGCATCGACCCGATGCAGAAGCGCTATGTGATGCTGAAGAGCCGCATCCACTGGCGCGCTGGGCTCGGCAAGGCGGCGAAAGCTGTCGTCGACTGCGCCGGGGTCGGTGTGTGCACCTCCGATTACAGCCAGCTGCAATTCAAGAAGGTCCGTCGACCGATTTACCCGCTCGACCTGCCGAACCGCTGAGCAGCGGCCCACTCGGGGCGATCGATGCGTTATCGTCAAGCCCCGTCGATGCGCGCTTCCCGGTGAACGGCGACATTCAGCAACAGACCGAAGCCGAACATGACTGCCAGCATCGCGGTACCGCCATAGGAGATCAGCGGCAACGGCACGCCGACCACCGGAATGAGGCCCATGACCATTGCCGTGTTGATAAACACGTAGAGTGAGAAATTGGTCGCGATGCCGAGCCCGAGTAGGCGGCCGAAATGACTGCGACACCGCAGTGCGATGACAAACCCATACGCGACCATCAGCGCATAGAGCGCTAGCAGGCCCAGGCCGCCGATAAAGCCGAATTCTTCGGCCAGCGTGGTAAAGATGAAGTCGGTCTGCTTTTCCGGCAAAAAGCTCAGATGGCTCTGGCTGCCATTGAGAAAACCTCGGCCGAAGAAGCCGCCCGAGCCGAGCGCGATTTTCGATTGCAGAATGTGATACCCGGCGCCCAGCGGATCGCTTTCCGGGTCGAGAAAGGTGTAGATCCGGTTCTTCTGGTAGTCGCGAAGGAAATGCCATCCGGCCGGCACGGTGGCCGCGGCGGCAAGGGCCATCAACGCAAAGAAGCGCAGGCGTACCCCGGCGACGAAGAACATCGCAGCCCCGCTCATCACTACCAGGATCGCAGTGCCAAGGTCAGGCTGTTTCAGGATCAGAGCTGCCGGAAGGACGATGATCAATGCCGGCGGAATCAGGTAACGGATACGTGTGATGTCCTGATCCGAGCGGGCATGAAAATAACGCGCCAGAGCCAATACCAACGCGATGTTCAGCAATGACGACGGCTGAAGTTGGATCACTCCGAGATCGATCCAGCGGCGGGCCCCCATGCCGACAAATCCACGCAAATCGACCGCTATAACCAATGCCAGCGCGACGGCGTACACCCAATAAGCAGCCCGGAACCAATGGCGGATGCCGAGGAGCGCCGCACCGATCATCGGGACGACGGCTATTCCAAATCGAATCATCTGGGTCGCGGCCCAGGGCTGCATATTGCCGTCGGCGGCCGAGTACAATACCGCGATGCCGAAAAACGCGGCGATGAAGACCAGCAGCACCAGCCCCCAGCTGACGCCGCCGAGCTTGCCGACGAGACTGAGTTCGTGCCCGGTATCGGAGCTCAGACCCGCCACGGCTCAGCCACCCGGGGTTCCGGGCCGGTTTCCCGCGGTGTCGAGGACCGCAACCCCGTTCTCGCCGGGAACGCGGCGCGCCGGATCGCGCCGTTGTGCCTCGAGCAACACATCGCGGCAGATCGGCGCCGCGACAGCAGAGCCACCGCCGCCGGTCGCGCCGCCATGCTCGACGACGGTCGCGCAAACATATCGCGGCGCACCGACCGGCGCGAAGGCGACGAAGAGCGCGTGGTCGCGCTGCTTCCACGGGATCTGCCGAACCTTACGGGTGCCGCGCGAGCGCTCGTAGTCGCTAATGCGGTGGACTTGCGAAGTGCCGGACTTCCCGCCCATTGCAAAACCCGGCTCCAGGATCCGCGCCGCATAGGCGGTGCCGCCCTGCTCGTTGACGACCGCGTTCATTCCGTCGAGCACGAGAGCGGTGATGCGCGGATGGAGTCCGAGCAAGGGGAAATCGCCGGGCGCCGGGCTGGCGCCGGGCAGCATCAGCCCTTCGGGACGCACGAGCCGAGGCGAGACGGCCCGGCCGGTCACCAGCCGTGCAACCATCGTGGCGAGCTGCAGCGGTGTCGCCAACACCGAACCCTGGCCGATTCCGGCGATCAAAGTCTCTCCCTGTGTCCAGGCGGCTCCACTGGTCCCCAGCTTCCAACCGCGGGTCGGGATCAGGCCAGGGCGCTCGCCGGGTATGTCAATCCCAAGAAGGGCGCCAAAACCGAACCTGTGCGCCATCGCCGCAAGACGATCGATGCCGACCCGCCGCGCCGTCTCGTAAAAGAAGACGTCACAGGACTTCTTGATGGCGTCACGCAGGCGCAGGGTGCCGTGGCCGCCATGCCGCCAGCAATGAAACGTTGTGTTGCCGAATTGCAGATATCCGGGGCAGGTGAACGAGGTCTCGGGCGTCAGAACTCCGGCGGTGAGCGCAGCCGCGGCAACCACCGGCTTGAACGCGGAGCCCGGAGGATAGACGCCGGCGATCACCTTGTCGGACAGCGGCTTGCGCGGATCGTTGGAAAGCTCCTGCCACATGGCCGAGGTGAGCCCGGCCGAGAACGGTACCGGATCGAAGCTCGGGCTCGAGACCAGAGCCAGGACATCGCCGGTGACCGCATCGAGTAGGACGGATGCGACGCTCTGCTCGGCGCTGCAGCGCCGGGTGACGAACTCCTGCATGACTAGGTCGAGACTGGTGACGACGTCCCGCCCCGGCTTTCCCGGGACGCGGGCGAGCTCGCGGACGACCCGCCCGAGCGCATTGACTTCGACCTGGCTCGTCCCGGCGGTGCCGCGCAGGTCTGCGTCTTGCGACTTCTCGACGCCGCTCTTGCCGATGCGGACATCCGGAAGTTCGAGCAGCGGATCGCCGTCGAGCTCCTGCTCCGATACGGCGGCGACATAGCCAACGACATGCGCTGTGGTCTCACCAAAAGGGTAGTGACGGGTCACCCCCTGGTCGATCGACACGCCAGGCAACTCCGGGACCGCCACCTCGACGCGCGCCATTTCCTCCCAACTCAGATTTGCGCGGATCATGATCGGTACGAAGGAATGTTTTCGCCGGATTTCGCGCAGAACCCGGCGGCGATCGGTTTCGCCCAATTCTATCAGGGTACCGAGTGCATCGAATGTCGCCGTGAGGTCGCCAGCCTGCTCGGGGATTATGACAAGATGATAATTCTGCCGGTTGTCGGCGAGTGCGATCCCGAAGCGGTCGAGAATTCTCGCGCGCTGCGGTGCGAGCAGCCGCAGACTGATACGGTTCTCGTCGGCGAGAACCGTATAGCGATCCGATTCCGTAATCTGCAGCTGATACATGCGCCCGCCAATGGCGGCCAAAAGCAGTGCCTGACCACCCGCGAGGATCGCCGCGCGGCGGGTGAGAAGCCTGTGTCGAAGCACCTCCCTTCGCATCGCCGGTCAGTCCGCACCCATCATTGCGCGCTGCCCGCGGCCCAGCAGAAAGCTGATGGCGGGGAAAGCCGAGACAGTCAGCACGGCGCTGAAAACCGGCCCACGCAGATCCAGCAAACGTCCTGCGAGCAGCGAGTGCAGCACCCATAAAAACAACGTCGCGCCGCCGGCCAGCAGCGTGAAGCCGGCCCATACGAACGGGAACTCCCGGTCGGCATAATAATGTCGATGGCTCAATACGATCGCGCGGGCGAGCAGCAGCGTGACCGCGCTCACCCCCGGCAACCCGCCCGAGAGGACGTCCTGGATCGTGCCAATCATAAAAAGGAATAGAGCCGGCAAGAGGTCCGGCCGATAGATGGTCCAGTGAAAGGTGACCATCAATGTGAAGGCAGGTGTCAGCCCGGCGTAGCCGCCAACGTGAAACGGCTCAATCGACAAAAGCGCCGCCACTATCGTTGTCGCGATGGGCAGCAGGTTGATCATGCGTTAATCAGATACCTGAGCGCCGAAAGGGAGACCGCGTCGCGCACGGCGCCGCGCTCAGCGGCGCAGCGGGAGTAGGCCGCCGGCCGCGAAGTCTGCACGCTTACTGCCACGCGCAGCGATCGACAACGGATTGGGCAGGGCCTCGGCGAGACCGTAGTCGACGAGACGAACGTAATCGACCCGCGACAACGCCGCATAGGGTTCCACGCGGGCGGTTTCGTTATCGACGCTCTCGACGATACCCACCGGGAGTCCCGGCGGGAAGACGCCGCCTTGGCCCGAAGTGACTATCCTGTCACCGATCCGCATCACGCCTCCCGCGTCGGCGTAACGCAAGCTCGGTCGAGCGGAGTTATCGCCGGCGAGAATCGCGCGCTGGCGGGAACCCTCAACGACGACCGGTACGCGCGAGTTCAGGTCGGTGATGAGCAGAACGCGTGCCGCATGGCTTCCGACCTCCGCAACACGACCGACCAGGCCTTCTCCAGTCATAGCTGCCTGCCCCCGTGCCACCCCGTTTCCACGACCGGCATTGACCATCACACTCCGGGCGTAGGCGCCGCCCGAATCTGCGATCACCCGTGCCGTGACATACGAGGTTGCAGGTTCGGGTACCAGCTTCTCCAGCTCGCGCAATTCGGCATTCTCCGCCGAAAGCCTCAGTGCGACCTGCTGCCAGCCCAGCAATCTCTCGTTCTCCTCGGCGAGCCGGACATTCTCGCGATAGACGGCGAGGAGGCCCCGGATGCGATCCGCGGCGGCGTCGAGAGCTGCCGCCGGCCGCGAGAGCATGTCCAGCGTCGGAGCGGCGCCGTCCATTACCGAGTTCCTAAGAGACTGGAAAGCAACCTGGTCAGTGTTGGCGATAATGATCATCGCCGCCGAGATCACGACCAGGAGAGCGAGCGTCATCCGCTTTAAGGCGGCACGACGGGCTGGCGAAATCCGCGTCAACATACTACCTCCCCTCGGCCCGTCATCACGGTCCCTACCACGTGTTGATCAGCACATTCCGTAAGGTTCTCATTTCTTCAAGGGCGCGGCCGGTGCCCAGCGCGACGCAGCTGAGCGGGTCCTCGGCGATCGAGACCGGGAGGCCGGTGGCATGACGTATCACCAAGTCCAGGTTGGTGAGCAAGGCTCCCCCGCCGGTCAGCACAATTCCCTTGTCGACGATGTCGGCGGCGAGTTCGGGCGCCGTGTGTTCGAGGGCGACCTTCACGGCCTCGATGATCGAGCCGACCGGCTCGGCGAGGCTTTCGGAAATTTGCCGCTCGCTGATCACGATTTCCTTGGGGACGCCGTTCATCAGGTCGCGCCCCTTTATCTCCATCACTCTTCCTTCGCCGTCCTCGGGCATGCAAGCGGAGCCGATCTCCTTCTTGATGCGCTCGGCACTGCTCTCGCCGACCAGCAGATTGTGATTGCGCCGGATATAGGCGATTACCGCCTCGTCCATCTTGTCGCCGCCCATTCGAACCGAGCGGCAGTACACGATGCCGCCGAGCGACAGCACCGCGACTTCGGTGGTACCACCGCCGATATCGACGACCATCGAGCCGGTCGGCTCGGTCACCGGCAGGCCGGCGCCGATCGCCGCCGCCATCGGTTCCTCGATCAGAAATACCCGTCTGGCACCCGCGCTCTCGGCCGATTCCTGGATCGCCCGCCGCTCTACGGCGGTCGAACCCGAGGGAACGCACACGACCACCTGCGGAGTGGCAAATCTGCGGCGGTTATGTACCCGGCGGATGAAATGCTTGATCATTTCTTCCGTCACCTCGAAATCGGCGATGACACCGTCACGCAGCGGCCGGATCGCCTGAATGTTGCCGGGGGTGCGCCCGAGCATCAGCTTGGCTTCCTCGCCGACCGCGAGGACCTGCTTGCGGCCCTTCACACTGGCGATCGCCACTACCGAGGGCTCGTTCAGCACAATCCCGCGCCCCTTGACATAGACGAGCGTGTTCGCTGTGCCGAGGTCGATCGCCATGTCGGCTGACAGCAAACCCAACATTCTTCCAAACATCGGAGCGCGAACCCAAGTCTGCGAGCAATCCTAACCGTCGCCCTCGTCAATCGAGCGTCCGGTGCATCGGATCGACCCTAAGATGACATCCTGCCGCAAGTGCCTCAACGGCGCGTTAGCAAAAGAGAGTTTGCCGTGGGGCCGTAGCCTCCTGCACCGTAGGGGCGATGTAGGCATTTCCCATCAGCGGAGCTTACCAACGAAAATGATCGTCAATCTCAACAGATATCGCAAGAAACGCCGGCGCGCTGAAGCCGAAGCGCAAGCGAAGGAAAATCGGGTGCGCTTCGGGCTCAGCAAAGAAGAACGTGCCAGGGAGCTGCGCGAGCGCCAGCGAGAGGCAAAGGAAATCGAAAACAAGCGTCTCGAGTGACTGCCCCTGGTTCGTCTCATTGATCCAGATCAATTCGGCCGCTTCTCGGTTGTGAGAGGCTGGGGCGGTGCATCGGCCTGTGAAGCTGGAGCGAGTGATGTCGGCACCGGAACTGGCGGTTCTGATCGGGATCATTGCGGCATTTGCGACTTTTGCTGGCATTCTTGGCTGGGTGTCTTGGACGGACGGAAGATCTGCGTCGGCACCCAGAGCAGTGCCGGGCAGGGCTATGGCCCGGAACCGTAGTGAAGGTCGCGCGGACCAGACCGGTAGGGCCAGTTCGGCGTAGGAGAAGCGGCGGCGGCCTGTGTCCGCTGCCCGCGCCACTCGGCGAACCGCATCGCAACGAGCCGGGCGAAGCGGAAAACAGCTGGCCGTTGCGCTCGAGCCGCGAGAAAATGGCTGACGTGGTCGAGGTGGAGTAGTACCGGGGTGTCATACAGAGCTTTACCGGCATTGGCGATATTGACCTTCGGCGTTGTTGCCTCGGATGCGGTCCGGGCCGATGTCCAAAAAGGCGCGCAATTGGCGCGTCAGTGGTGCGCCCATTGCCACGTGACCGGCGGCAATCCTGCGGGCGCCGTTCCACAAGGTCCGCCGAGCTTTTCCGCGATCGCGCGCAGCGGGATGACGCCAGACCAGCTGCGCGCGTTTCTGTCGCATCCTCACGGCGCGATGCCTGATCTCGCGCTGTCGCGCGCCGAAATCGACGATCTGATCGGCTATATCGAGACGCTTCGCTAGGCGCCATTTGGTGATGAACGGCGCCGCTGCAGCGTTGGCCAGCTTATGGCGGCGCGGCTTCCGCCCTCTGCCTTCTCAGCACCGCCGCCACCACGACGGCGCCATTGCCCAGCGGCTCATCGATGCCGCGGCCGCGGAACCCAAGGCGCTCCTGAAGCAGCTCGGCACGACGTCCGAGGGTCTGTCCGCCGAAGCGGCAGCGCAAAGACTTTCTGCGCTCGGACCCAACCTCGTCGCCCATGAGCGCCGGCAGAGCCTCCTCCAAGAACTCGTCGGGCGCGCCAAGAACCCGCTCAATTTCCTGCTGCTGTCTCTCGCCGCACTCTCGTATTTTCTCGGGGACAAGCGGGCCGCCGCGGTGATCGCGGTGATGGTGTTGCTGAGAGTTTCTCTGGCCTTCGTGCAAGAGCATCGCTCGAACCATGCCGCTGCGAAGCTGCGCGCGATGGTGCGGACCACCGCGACGGTCTTGCGGCGTTCCGGGACTGGCGAGCAGGTTCTGGAAGTTGCGATCGAACAGCTCGTGCCCGGGGATGTCGTACGGCTGTCGGCCGGCGACCTGGTTCCGGCCGATGTGCGGGTTCTGGCCGCCAAAGACCTGTTCCTAAACGAGGCGTCGCTAACCGGAGAGGCGATGCCGGTCGAGAAATCGGCGGCGACGGTTGACGGGCGCCAGGATGCGCCGACCGATCTGCCGAATGTCTGCTTCATGGGCAGCAATGTGCTGAGCGGCGCCGGCACCGCCGTCGTCGTCCAGACCGGCGCCGGAACCTATTTCGGCGAGCTCGCGGGAATGCTGGTTCGCGAGCGGGCGCCGACCAGCTTTGACCAGGGGGTTGCTCGTTTCACGTGGCTGATGATCCGTTTCATGGCGGTCATGGTGCCGAGCGTCTTTGTCATCAACGGCGTGACCAAGGGCGACTGGCTGGAGGCGCTGATGTTCGCGCTCGCCGTTGCGGTCGGGCTGACGCCGGAAATGCTGCCGATGATCGTGACCGTCAATCTGGCGAAGGGCGCTATTGCGATGTCGCGCAAGCGGGTGATCGTCAAACGCCTCAATGCGATCCAGAACTTCGGCGCCATGGATGTCCTGTGCACCGACAAGACCGGGACCTTGACCCAGGACAAGATCATCCTGATGCATCACGTCGATCTGCATGGGCGGGAGTCGAGCCGCGTTCTCGAATACGCCTATCTCAATAGCCACTTTCAGTCCGGATTGAAGAACCTGCTGGACGTTGCCGTGCTCGACCATGTCGAGATGAAGGAACACGTACAACTCGAGCACCGCTTCGAAAAAATCGACGAGCTTCCTTTCGACTTCTCGCGGCGGCGCATGTCCGTGGTGCTGGCGACCGAAGACAAGAAGCACCTCTTGATCTGCAAGGGCGCCGTCGAGGAGGTGTTCGCCGCTTGCACGCATTACGCGATGGACGGCCATGTGGCGACCCTCGACGCGAGCCATCTCGCCCAAATGCAGCAGCAGACCGCTCGCCTCAATGCCGATGGATTTCGGGTGATTGCCGTTGCGTACAGGGAATTCGCCGATCCCCAACCAACCTATCACACAGCGGATGAAAGCGGCCTGATCCTACTCGGCTATGTCGCCTTCCTGGATCCGCCAAAGGAGAGTGCGAGGACGGCGGTCGCCGCGTTGGCCCGCTCCGGGGTTCGAGTAAAGATTCTCACCGGTGATAACGACATCATTGCCCGCAAGATCTGCCGCGAAGTCGGGGTCCCGACCGACGATGTCGTTCTCGGCGGCGAGATCGACAAGTTGACCGATCAGCAATTGGCTCAGCGTCTCGAAACCGTCACGGTCTGCGCCAAGGTGTCGCCGGCACAAAAGTCGCGGATCATCGAAGCGTTGCATCTGGCGGCCCACGTCGTCGGCTTTCTCGGTGACGGCATCAATGACGGATCCGCACTGAAGAGCGCCGATGTCGGGATCTCGGTTGATACCGCTGTCGACATCGCCAAGGAATCCGCTGACATCATCCTCCTCGAGAAGAGCCTGATGGTATTAGCCGATGGGGTGCTCGAAGGGCGCAAGATTTTCGGCAACATTGTCAAATACATCAAGATGGGGGCGAGCTCGAACTTCGGAAACATGCTCAGCGTGCTCGGGGCGAGCATCTTCCTACCGTTCCTGCCGATGGCCCCGATTCAGGTGCTGACCAACAACCTGCTCTACGATTTTTCGCAAACCACGATCCCGACCGATAACGTCGATAGCGACTACATTGCTGCACCGCGGCGCTGGGACATCGGCAACATCACCAAATTCATGCTGTTCCTCGGGCCGATCAGCTCGATTTTCGACTACGTCACCTATGGGATGTTGCTGTTCGTATTCGGCGCCTGGACCAATCCTCCGCTATTTCAGACTGGGTGGTTCGTCGAATCGTTGCTGACGCAGACATTGATCATTCACATCATCCGTACCGCAAAGATCCCGTTTGTGCAGAGTCGCGCGAGCAGCTCGCTGATCGCAACGACGGTTCTGGTGGCGAGCGCCGGCGCGATCCTGCCATATTCCCCGTTGGGTTCGACCCTCGGCTTTGTTCCGTTGCCCGGTCCGTACTGGCCGGCGGTTGTCCTCATCATCTTCGGCTATAGCGTGCTGGCGCACCTGGTCAAGACCTGGTTCGTGCGGCGCTGGGGGATGTGAGCAATACGTAAAAGACGAGCCGGTTGTCGAACCTCCGCAAAATGAGAGCGTTCGGCTACCGACGATGCCGGTCTCGGCCCGGCTCGATACAGCACCCGGGAGCGCGGCGCAATCCTTGGAACGACGATGTCCGTCCGTAATCTCGACAAGCTCTTCGAGCCGCGATCGGTAGCGGTCATTGGGGCAACTCCGCAGCCCGGCTCGGTCGCAGCGGTCGTCACCCGTAATCTGCGCTGCGCCGGGTTTGCCGGCCAGGTGATGCTGGTCAACCCGCAACACACTGAAATCAACGGGCTTGCCGTCCATCCTACCGTTGCGAGTATGCCGCAAGCGCCGGACCTCGCGGTCATCGCCGTCGAAGGCGAGACGGTTCCCGGTCTGATCGGTGAGCTCGGCGATCGCGGCTCGCGCGCCGCCATCATCCTCGCCCCGGGGTTCGCGGAGCAGGGCGAGCGGGGCCGCGCGCTGCAGCAAGCAGCGCTTGACGCTGCAAAACCGCACCTCATGCGCATCGTTGGGCCGAACTGCGTCGGCGTGATGGTGCCGCGGCTCGGCCTTGATGCGACGTTCTCTCATCTCGCCGCATCGGCGGGAAGCCTCGCTTTCATCAGCCAATCGGGAGCGATTACCACGGCCATGCTCGACTGGGCGGCGCCGCGCGGCATCGGCTTTTCGTGTGTCGTCTCGCTGGGCGACATGGCCGACGTCGATTTCGGGGACATGCTGGACTACCTCGCCATCGATCCGCATACCCACGCCATCCTGCTCTACATGGAAGGCCTCACGGACGGCCGCAAATTCATGTCGGCGGCGCGGCTGGCGTCGCGCATCAAGCCCGTTCTGGTCCTGAAGGCGGGCCGCTCGGACGATGGCGCTCGCGCCGCCAGCTCGCACACCGGCCTGCTTGCCGGCGCCGATGCCGTTTACGACGCAGCCTTTCGCCGCGCCGGGATGCTGCGGGTTGCAACAATGGCGGAGCTGTTCGACGCCGCCGAGACCCTGGCTTTGACGCGTGAGCAGGTGGGCGAGCGGCTCGCGATCCTGACCAACAGCGGCGGCGCGGGCGTCCTAGCCACGGACGCCCTGGTCGCGGCCGGCGACCGAATGGCCGAACTGTCACATGATACGCTCGAAGAGTTGAGCCGGCATCTACCTCCGATATGGAGCCGTGGCAACCCGATCGACATCGGCGGCGACAGCCCGGGTGGGTATGCCGATGCTCTTGCGGCATTGATCGGCGACCCTGGGGTCGACGCGATTCTGGTACTCAACTGCCCGACTGCGCTGGCGCAGCCTAGGGAGACTGCGCAGGCGGTGATCGATGCGATCGGTGCTGCGGAGCCGGGCGCGCTGCGCGGGCGTAACGTGATCACCGCTTGGCTCGGGGAGCATTCCGCGAGGGTTGCCCGGCAGCTCTTTGCCAAGGCCGGCATCGCCACCTACGAAACGCCCGAAGATGCGGTGACCGGCTTCTTGCACCGGGTACGCCATCGGCGCAATCGCGAACTGTTGATGGAAACACCCCCCACGCGGCCGGATACATTTAGGCCCGATCTGGAGACGGCGCGACGTGCGATAGCGGCCGCGCTCGCCGACGGCAAATCCTGGCTGGATCCGGAAGACTACCGCGCTGTCTTTGCCGCTTATGGCCTTGCGCTCGTGGACCATCGTCTTGCGAGTGATCCCGACTACGCTGCGTCCGTGGCCTCGACGATCGGTTTCCCTGTCGCGCTGAAGATCCGTTCACCCGATGTCGCTCACAAGAGCGATATCGGCGGTGTCGCGCTCAATCTGGGCGATGCCGATCGGGTGCGATGGGAGGCCGCGGCGATGCTCGAGCGGCTCGAAGCCGCAAGTCCCGCGGCCCGCGTGGATGGCTTTCTAATTCAGCCGATGGTTCGGCGCGCCGGCGCGGTAGAGCTTCTCGCCGGTCTCGTCGAAGATCCGCTCTTCGGCCCGTTGGTGGCTTTCGGTCGGGGAGGAACCGCAGTCGAGTTTTTGCACGACGTCTCGCTCGAGCTGCCGCCGCTGAATGCGTTGCTGGCGCGCCGGCTGATGGAACGGACACGGGTGTGGCAGCTGCTGCAGGGATGTCGCGGCAAGCCAGCTGCTAATACCGAGGCTGTGGCCGAAGTATTGGTCCGACTTGGCCAGCTTGCCGCCGATCACCCGGAGATCCGGGAACTCGACATCAACCCGCTGCTTGCCGATTCCGCCGGCGTCGTCGCGCTCGATGCCCGGTTGCGAATCGCGCCCGCTCCGCTCGCGGGTACGACACGCTTGGCCATTGTGCCCTATCCGAAGGAGCTCGAGAGCGTCGAGCGATTGCGCGACGAGACAGTGCTTCAAATGCGGCCGTTGCGCCCGGAAGACGAACCGAAACTGCACGACCTCGTCGCGCATATGACCCCCGAAGATCTGCGGCTGCGCTTTTTTACCGCCATACGCGGGCTGAGCCACACGCTGGCCGCTCGGCTGTCGCAGCTCGATTACGACCGGGAAATGGCGCTGCTTGCCGAGTTCGGCGGCACAGCCGTGGGCGTCGCGCGCTTTTCCGCCGATCCCGACAAATTGCGGGCCGAATACGCCATCGCCGTACGCAGCGACTGGAAGGGGCGCGGGGTCGGATATCTGCTGATGACGCGCATCATCGACATTGCCGGCCGCCGCGGCATCGGCGAACTCGTCGGGGAGGTCTTGCGCGAGAACGAGCCAATGCTCCAGATGTGCCGTGAGCTCGGTTTCTCGATTGCCCCGGACCCGAGCGATTCCGCCGTCATGCTGGTGAGAAAGGGCTTAGCCCGAATCAATTGACCCAGATCACTTGTTGTCGGAGGGGGTTGGACGGCCTGCTCGCCGTGCTCCCCAACAATTCGATTGCCTCTTAGCCGCCGGTGTGCGGCCGAAATGAGCCTGCGGGGGTAAGTAATCGCGGCACCGGAACGCGCCCCAAAGCCAAGTATAAACAAGGGAGCCGGGGGCAACGACTCAAAGGTTAAGGTTTCGACTTCGGGAATACGTGAAATGATTTCTCATAATAAGCACTTATGCGACTTTGACAGAGCGACGCGACCGGCGCAAAAACACAAGATATAGAAATCCACGTCGCGAGGTGACGATGCCGCTCATCGGAATCATCGCGGTCTCTTCGGGTCCACCCCCGGCACCAACTGTGACGACGGTGTGGCTGACGTTGCGGTGCGCTTGGGTCCAAAGCTATTAAAAAAACCTGAGCTGCTGTTCTTCGTCATCAACTTTGTCCATATATTCCCAAACCTGAGGCTGCGTATTGCGGTCAGTGTGCCTCACTAGAGCCCATACGCGCCCCGTTGCGGTATCTAGATCTAGAAGAAATGTATTTGCGCGGGCATGTGGGCCGAAAGACGATTTGAAAGCGACCCGGCTGCGAAGCCGTCTGGTCATCGGCGGCTGCCGCAGAGGTGGTTAGGAGAGCGGATACTACCGCCAAACACGCGAGATGGCATTTCATTTAGCCTCCCCCTTGGGTTGTTGCTTCCTACTCCCTCTTGACTTAGCAGCCTGTCGTAACCACACCCTTCCGCTGGTATAAATGAGGCGCGGGAGACTTGGTAGAGTTCTGCCGCTTCGATGAGCCAGCCTCGGATAAGTTGGTCGCGAGTGGCCGAAATCTCATGGCATTGGATCGCTCGCCGGAGCGTCGATTTGCTCTTGCCAGTCGCTTTTGCGGCCTGTGTCAGTGTGTACGCCATGCGTTGCTACTACTAACCGGAACGGCGTGAATTTTTCAGAAGGCAAATTAAACGACATTGTCGTGTAAGCGCTCGCTGAAGCTATGCGTGTTGCATGTCTGTCCTTTTGAGGATTGACGAATAGGACATTTTACTGCTGGGCTGGACCATACGACTTTGCGATGTTTTGCGCGGTCACCATCAAGATTTTACAGCATGAGTTCCTAAAGGCATCTGCGGAAAGCCCGGTCATTGCGTGGCGATGGCTGCCGACGGTGCCCCGAAACGCTGTTCCATCTCGCGCCGCACGCGGGCGGCTTCAGTATCGTGCACTGCCACGTCGGTCCAGTGCACGATCTCGCCTGCTGCGATGTCGCGCAGTACTTCGACGCGATGCGCGAGGCCGATCGGCAAGGCGCCTTCGGCCAGGCTGCGCTGGGCCGGGACGAGCTTGCCCCACACCGTATAGCCGCCTTCGCCGTCGAGCGTTTCTCCGGCGGACAGCGGCCGCTTGGCGACGGCGACGACGTCGCCGCAAAAGGCGCCGGCCTGGCCCGTCGGCTCACCGCGCAATGCGGCCGAGACGACCGATATGCCGAGCTCCAGCCCGATCAGATGGTAGGGCTTGTACATCGCCGCGTACCAGCCGCTGGGGTCAGTCTTCAAGCCGTATTCCTTGAAGCAGGCGCGCGCGTACTCGTTCGGCGCCTTCAACACGACATAGACGCCCCAACGCAGATCGCGGAATACCGGCCGGTCGTCACGCTCGAGCGAGGAAACAACCTCGACGATACCGTCACGCTCGAGGACTCCGCCCGCCGAAGTCGCGCGCAGAATTTGCGGGAGATCGTCGACGCCGCAGGGCGGAAATTGCAGACCGTCGCTCGGCACCGCGAGCCCGCAGGCATTGGCGATGGCTGCCATCTCGATTGCCGATTTGGTGCCGTCGACAAACGAGTTGAACATCTGCGGGTTCATTCCGCCCCGCGCCGCCTCGTCCGGCGTCAACCCGTAATGAGTCCAGACATCGTCGGGGTTCACCGCGTGATAGGCGGGCAGGTACTTGGTTCCCTTGCCGGCGGCGACGACTTCGAAACCGCAGGCGCGCGCCCAATCGACGAGCTCGCAGGTCAGCGCCGGCTGGTCGCCATAGGCGAGCGAATAGACTATGCCGCGAGCCCGCGCCTCCTCGGCCAGCAAAGGCCCGGCGAGCACGTCGGCTTCGACATTGACCATTACGATATGCTTCCCGGCGGCGATCGCGGCGCGCGCATGAGCGATGCCCGCGGGCGGACTGCCGGTCGCCTCGACGACGACCTCGACCTCGGGATCTGTGCAGGCTTCGGCGCCCGACGCGACGAAAGTCGTCCGCGCGACACGGGCCGCATCCCAGCCGACCGTATGACAGGCCCTCCTGGCCCGCTCGGGATCGAGATCGGCAATGACCGGCACCTCCAGCCCGGGCATTGTCGGCACCTGGTTGAGGAACATCGATCCGAACTTGCCCGCACCGATGAGCGCGACCCGGACGGGCCGACCGGCCGCGCCACGCTGCTGCAATAGGCGATAGAGGCTCATCGCCGGCGCCGCTATTCGGCCGCCGCGCGGTAAGCGCGCGCATAGTCGAGCAGCGCGCTATCGGCCACCGGCTCGATCGGCGTGAAGTCGCGATGCGCGATCCACTCCGGGCGGGTCGGCTTGCGGATGTAGTTCGAGACCGCGCACAGGGTGAGGTAGACGATGCGGCGCGGGTATGGCGTGATGTTCGGCGCCGATCCGTGTACCAGATTGCCGTGAAACATCAATACGGCGCCCGGCTTTCCCGTCGGCGCGACAATGCCGCCCTCGTCGACGAGCTTAGTGACTGTGTCCTGGTCGAGCGTCCACAGCGGGTAGGACGTTGTTTCCTCGTCATGGCCGGCGGTCAGCACCCCATGCTTGTGGCTGCGCGGCACGAGCATGAGCGGGCCGTTGACCGGCATCACCTCGTCCATGAAGACGGCTATGTTCATCGCCCGCGGCTCCGGCATGCCGTCGTCGCGCGCCCAGGTGCCGTAATCCTGGTGCCATTGCCAAACATCGCCCTCGAACGCAGCCTTCGCGTTGATCTTGTATTGGTGCATGTAGAGCTTTTCGCCAAACACCTGCTCGACTGGTCCGATCAGCCGCGGATGATGGCCGAGGAGGCGAAAGGCCTCGTTATAGGTGTGTGCGGCAAAGGCGGTGCGGGGTGCGCCGGTCTTCTCGCGCCAGACCTCCTGGCGGTCGGTCGCGTAGATCGCTTCGGCCTCGTCGCGCAGGATCGCGACCTCTTCCTCCGAGAAGCAGTCGGGAAGAAACAGATACCCTTCTTCGGCAAATTGCCGGAGCTGCTGCGAGGTAAGCGGCATCGCGGTCCTCCCGGTGAGCATGAAGGCGGCCCGGCTGCCCCCTGCGCCAGCCAATCCTCATGTGCGGTCCAATGGCCAAAAGAATGATCTCGCACCTTGCTGTTTCAGTCTATATGCGTCCGCATCGGTGAGCGAGGGTAGCATCCGACGCAAGCAGTTGAGAGCTTGTGAATGAATTGGTGAACCAGAGCCGCGGAATGTCCCCTCTCCCCCGCAAGCGGGGGGGAGGGTTGGGGTGAGGGGCTGCTCGCGGCTACACTGCACCTACCAGTAGGGCGGAAGATTGCCCTCACCCGGACACCGCGCAATGCGCCGCTTCCGACCTCTCCCCGGAGGCGGGGCGAGGTGATTGGTGCCCTCAATGACTGGCCGCATGCTGAGCATCCGCAACGGCCCGGCGGACAGCTGCGCCGGGACGGATGTCGGGAAAAGCAGTCGGCTGATTAGTGTGTTCGTATCAATGACGACGCGCTCTCTAGCCTTCTTCGGCAAGGATTTCGGCCAGCTTTCCTCGGTCAGTCCGGGCGGCCGCCGGCTCGGCAATGCGGTCGTACTCGTGCCGGCAGAGCAGCACGGCAACGTCCCGGTTTTGACGGCGGATCATTACCGGCTCACGCTGCGCAGCATCGAGCACGGCCGCGAGTGTTTGTTTGGCGTCGGTCGCGGAGACATACCGCATCGAATGTGCTCCTGAGTTTATCTAATCCAGACGAAATAGGATTGCAAAGTTCGGTAAAATGTAAAAACTCACAAGGCAAGCCCAAATTTTGCGCCTCTCCCGACATCCACAGATATAAACCTAAATCTGTCTGTGAATAGCCGGGATAACCAACGTGTCCGGCCTAGCGCGCCGCTCCTCGGCACCAGATCGTGGGGACGGCGTTCCGGATCAAATGTTTGCAAAATAAGTGCTTGTCTCGCGCTTGAAACTGGCCGCATCGTCCGAACATGATCGCAAGGGCGGGGTGCAGAGTGAAAGATGAACAGCCAAGATTATTCCCTCGGTTGGCAAGAGAAGGTGACGAGGCCACACATCCGAGCACTGGTATCCTACCATACCAAGCTATCGCCGCGATGGTCCGATCGCGCGTCATTACGGCCGTCCCCGATATTGTGAACGACCAGATCCAACCCGCAAGCCTCGATCTCCGATTAGGGCGGCACGCGTATCGCGTCCGCGCCAGCTTCCTGCCTGGCCAGGATGCCACTGTAATGACGAAGATCGAGCAAATGGATGGGCTGCCACCCCTCGATCTCCAGGGTGGGGCAGTACTGGAAAAAGGGTGCGTTTATGTCATTCCCTTATCGGAGCATCTGAAACTCCCAAATGATGTAAGAGGTGGCGCTAATCCAAAAAGTTCTACTGGAAGGCTTGACGTGCTGACACGCCTCATAACAGATCGCGGCGTCGCGTTCGACAATGTACCGGTAGGATACGAGGGTCCATTGTATGTAGAAGTTGCCCCTGCAACGTTTAGCATTGTAGTCCGTGAGGGCTCTCGCCTCAACCAATTGCGACTACAAAGGGGAAGTTCGCGGGTATCCAAGGAAAAGTTAATTAAGCTGCACGACGAGGGACAGATAATCCGCGTTGCTGACGCGGATAAACCAGCTATACAGAGCGACGACTTTGTTCCGCTTACGGTAGATCTCCGGGGAATAGGCCGAGCTGGTTGTACCATAGGCTACCGCGCAAAGAAGCATACCGACAAAATTGACGTCGATAAATCGGCGGAATACGATCCCGATCACTTCTGGGAGCGCCTAGAGTATTATTCAGGAGAGTCATTGGTTCTGGATCCGGATGAATTCTACATACTTGCCACTCGTGAGGAAGTTGGAGTGCCGACAGACTTGGCGGCGGAGATGGTCCCCTATTATCCTGGGTCAGGGGAATATCGCGTTCATTATGCTGGGTTCTTCGACCCCGGCTTTGGATGGGCGGAAAAGGCTGGCGGCAGTAGGGCTGTCCTTGAGGTGCGATCGTATGTACCGTTCATGTTGGAGCACGGTCAGACAGTCGGGTGGCTCCGTTACATGCGGATGATGAGTCCCCCGGAACGCACATATGGCGAGGGGCTCCAATCCAGTTATCAGAACCAAGGGCTTGCGTTGTCCAAGCATTTCAGATCGACACCGCGCAGGCTTTAAGCCCGAATCCCTAGTAGAGCCAAGGGCCGCCACGTACCGCATGTAGTCGGGTATTG